>Ga0123519_10008576_pt1 | contig 15561 bp, 25 predicted proteins | sample YelNatPaOPRAMG02_FD_87396 | JGI IMG/M metagenome (GOLD analysis project Ga0123519, IMG submission 87396) | Hot spring microbial communities from Yellowstone National Park - Yellowstone National Park OP-RAMG-02 (version 2) | ecosystem: Environmental > Aquatic > Thermal springs > Hot (42-90C) ...
CTAAGGCCGTTCGCCCCAGCTTGTTGCCACGCTTGGTGATCCGGCCGCTGCGTTCGGTTTCGTTGGAGTTGGCCACCCGGGGCACAATGCCGAAATAGGCGGCCAGCTTCCCCTCACTGGCAAAATCGTTGATGTCGCCGATGGCGGACAACAGGGTGCTGCCCCCGACGTCGCCGATGCCCTTGATGCTCTTCAGGCTCTCATAGCCCGGCAGCTTCGGTCCCTGTTTCTTGATGGCGGCTTCCAGCTTGGCAATGCCTTGGGTCAAATGCCGAATCTGTTCCACCAGCACCACCAGCTCCACCCTGGCCAACTCGCCCACGTCCGTCTGGAGAACCTGCTCCAAACCTTTCTCGGTGGACAAGCTCTCCCTGGCAAGCAAAATGCCCCGGGCCGCCAGCAGGTTGTTGATCTTGTTTTTCAGGGTGGTGCGCAGCTTCACCAGTTTGTCCCGAGTCTGGAGCAGGCTGGCCATCTCCGCCGGCAAATCTTCCTTCAAGCGCACCTCCGGCAGCATATCCTTGGCCAAAAACTCCGCCAAGGTTTTGGCATCATGGGCATCCGTCTTCTTGACGGACCGGCTGACCACCTGGAACTGGTGGGGATTGACCACCACCAGACGGCAGCCCCGTTCTTTCAAGGCCTGGCAAAAGTGCCGGGCGTTTCCCGTGGCCTCCACCGCCACCGCATCGCTGGCCTGTACTTGCTGGGCAAATTCCCCCAGCGAGTGAATCGACCATTTTTTAAGTTCGCTTTTGCCGTCTTCCCCCAACGTGCAAACCGTAAAACAATTCCGGTGTAAATCGACTCCCAGATACCGCTTCATCGTCTCGTCCTTTCTCCGATCCGATGAAGTAGACGTGCTCTCCGGCGATCACCATGCTCCTATCCAAGATGGTCGGCTGCTCTGCCGCCTCTTATGGTGGCGCTTCGGCCACAGGTCTGACTAATCTCCTTCCCGAGGTCGTAAGCCTCACGCAGCGAATCCAGCCTGTAACCTGTCTACCCCATCGTTTTTACCGACAGGGTATCACCGCCGAAGAAACTCATTCATACCATCTCCTTCAGTTGGGAGAGGGAGCCGGAACCGGGATCACCTTCCGGCTCGCCTCCAGGAACCAGCCCATCAACTCTTCGGCCACCAACTCGGACATGGTGGCTTGCAGGTCGCCGTTGTTAAGGGACTTTGCTCTTTGTTCAAGCACGGTCCACAAAAACTTCGGGAGGGCCAACCTGAAGCCCTCCCGAACCTCGATTTCCTGGGTTTGCGGGGTAATCATCACCATTATCGTCATACTTGGACCCTCCTCTTCCCCTTGGTTTCTTCACCCTGCGGCTTGCTGGCCGGGATGGTCCGGGCCCTGGCCCACTCCCGCAGGGCGTCCATCTGGGCTTTTTGGCTCCGGGAGATGGGGATGACGAACCGGGCCGCGGCTTCCAGGTCTCCGCCATTGTATGCCGCCTCGATGGCCACCTGCCGGATTTCCGCCCCGGAGTAACCGTCAAGATCGGGAGTTTTTCCAAAGTCAACCAGGGTCTTGCTTATAAACTGCTTGGTGTAGATGTCCAGGATTTCCAGCCGCTCGTCGCTTCCTGGGTTGTCCACGAAGAAGATGGCGTCCCAGCGGCCCATGCGGGTGTATTCCGGGGGCAGCTTCTCGTAGGAGTTGCACGTGGCGATGACAAAAACCTCGCTCGTGTGGTCGTTCAGCCAAGTAAGGAAAGTGCCGCCCACCCGTTGGGTGGTGCCGCCGTCTGTGGAGGAGCCGCCCACCCCGGCCAATCCTTTCTCGATTTCGTCGATGAACAGCACGCAGGGGGCCATGGCGTCCACCACCTTCAGGGCTTCCCGCATCTTGGCCTCGCTTTCGCCCACCAGGGACCCGAAGACCCGGCCCATGTCCAGGGACAATACCGGCCAGCCCACTTCGTTCCCCAAGGCCTTGGCAAAGTGGCTCTTGCCGGTACCGGGGACACCCAGGAGCAGGATGCCCCGGAAGGGCAGCCCGGGCCGCCGGTTTTTGAACCGGTTCAAGGTCCACTCTTTCAGGTTCTCCAAGCCGCCCAGGGTGGCGAAGGTTTCACTGAATTGGGAGAATTGCAGGGCCGCCGATTTCTCCACCATCTGGGCCTTCAAGGTGCAGATGGTATGGGGGTCGAACTGCTTCTGCCGCACCAGGGCCAGGGCCAGGGCGTTTTCCGCCTCTTCCCAGGTGAGCCCCTGGGCCGCGTCCAGCACCGCTTCCTCGTTTTCCGGCTCAATGCCGGTGCTCTCCACCAGGCCGCCCAGGATGGTCTTCAGCTCTTCCCTGGTGGGCAGGGGAAAGTCCAGCACCACCACCTCCCGTTCCAGTTCCATGGGAAGCCTGACATCCGCGGAAATGATGACCAGGGTGACGCCCTTGGTCTTGTAAATGGGGAGGTTGTTCTGGATAGATTGGATAACGGGCGGCTCGTTCAGCCAGAAATGATAGTTGCGGAGAAACCAAACCGCCTTTTCCGTCCGCTTTGCCGCCACATTGGGCAGATCGAAAGGATCGCACTCCTGCCACTCGGCCCCATTGCCCATTTCCCGGTAGCCCCTGACCACGTCCCACTGCAATGGTGTCCGGCCATTGGCCTGCTGGCAGGCAGCGCCGATGAACCGCTCCGGCTCGTGAGTCCTGACCAGGAGAACCGGGTATCCGGCTTTCAGGTAATCGCTAATCATTCCTTGCCTCCTCTATTCCAGGGCCAGCAGTTTTTCCAGTCGCTGGAAAACTTCCTCGGATTCAATCCAGACCGTGAAGCCGTTGCCCTCTTCGTCCGACCCGGTGAGATATCCGACCCCAGGGCGACCGCCCCGGTCATCGCAACCGCAGGAGCAGGGACGGCACACCTGTAACAGCCGGTCTTTCTCGCCATGCCAGGTGAACTCTTTTGCTTTCATCGCCTTGCCTCCATAAAAAGGGTTTTACCCATGGAGGGTCACGGCAAAAAAAATCGGGGGCCCGCAGGCCCCCGGAGGTTTTTTATTTTCCTTTGAGCTTCTGGACTTCCCCCCTGATCTCATCCTTGAGGCTGAAAAGCCAGCCCATCTCTGCCAAAGTCAGCCGGCCCGCCTTGCCGTAGCCGGGGGAGCCGTCGCTTTTCTTATACTCCCTGGGGCCTATCTGGATTTTGGGCTCGCCGCCGTTGTATTGATAGAGGGTCACATACAGCCCGCCCTCATGCTTCCAGGACCGGATTTCCTTGTCTTTTTCCGCTTCGTAGGCCATGGTCTCAATCCTCCTTTTTCATGCCGCCCTTCTCTCGCACTTGAGGGCCTTGATGGCGTCCTCCATGGTGTAGTCGCAGGACAGGCAGAATTCGCTCTGGTCCGTCAGGGCCGTCTCGATCCGGGCCACCCAGGTGTCGAAAGAATGATGAGAGATGTCACCCTGGCAACTGATCAGGACTTCCGCCGCCTCGTCCAGCAGGCCCAACATCTGGGCCTTGATCCTCTCCAGCTTGTCAATGGCTTCCTGGTTCTCTTGGTTCATGGCTGCCTCCAATTTGGTTAAGGTGTTTACCCTTGGAGGAGGCGCGGCAAAAAAAGGGCGGGGGCCCGGTTGCCCGGGCCCCCGTGGTTTCAGGTTACGCCATCTCTCCCCAAACCTCTTTGGGGTAGCCGGCCTTGAGGTCTTTCAGTTCCTCAATTAGCCGGTTGAGCTGGGCCGCCGCCTGAAGAGCTTTTCCTAATGCACGCTTGGGATTATGGTCTATCATCAAGGCATCCGCAGAGTCCTTGACCGCCAACAGCACATCTTGGTAATAGTCTTTACTCAGCATCGTTCAACTCACCTCACTACTTCCACTGGTCCAGCAGCCGCCAGCCCACCCGGTTTTCTTCGGGGCTGCCCAGCCGGTCGCAGATGGTGTCGAAGACGTCGTCCCGGGTGAGGTCCCGGGGGACCATGATCCCCAGGTAATTGGCAATCCGCTTGAGGGACGCCACGCTCTGCCGCTTGAGTTCCGTCATAGTCATCGCTTTATCCTCCAGTTGTTAGTGAGCAAGGCGCTCAATGAGGGGCGCAAACCTTGGCTTGCACCCCCGATCAGAGCCTTGTTCATGGGTATTAAGGAGGGCACCCGCCCAGGGTTCGTTTCGGTCAACCCAAAACCCATCAGAGGTCATCGGTTGCACGTCGCCCTTCCCGGCCGCTACTTCCGTGCGCTTTCGCTTGCCTGCCGCCGCTCCCCTTCCTTCCGGCCCCCCCATCTCACTCACCTCGGGCCGGCTGGCATAGCCTCAGTTCGCCTTGGCTGACTATCGGTTTCGCTCACCTCCGGTTCTTAGCTCCGCCTCGGTTAAGGTGCCGAGACACCAGGATTCTTTAAGGTAAATCCAAAAACCCTAATCACTTAAGGCAATTACTCTGGTCGCTGTCGGTTGCGCCGCCTACCTGCGTCTCACCTGGTTTGAGTTACCGCTCCAGGTGGCCCAGGACCCTCTCACCTCCCACCGGGGGGATGGCTGCCGGGAATTTGCCGTTCTTTTTCCCTGGTTGCTGTCCCAGGTTGCCCTTCGGCTGCGGGCCGCCTTCAGGTCTGGTTTCAAGTTTCGATGCGCCGGGGAGATTTTTTAACCCCACCTACTCCCCCTGAGGTGTCCCTGAAGGTTATTGGTGGCGCCTTTGACGGCTTGGCTTTGGTCGATAGGTCGGCTCCTTTTTTGGTTTGGTTTTGGTAACTGGTTGCTACACCTATAAATATTGCACGCAGTATGCCTAACTAGCCGTATTTACACGATAATTAGCTTTTTGTCGGCTGCGTTTTATTAGTGCGATAAATAGGTTACGCACGGTAAATAAAATAAATTGCCTGCAACAAAGATGCTGTTTACGGCGTTAAGTTGAAAAGACAATTTTTTTGAACATTACAACATCTCACGCAAATTTCGCTCTTTATTGGTAATGCGTAGTTGAAGTTACATGGTTAAAATTATTAAACATTTATATTAGGTGAAATACAATTATTTGCACCGCTTCAACAATCAAACAATCAAGGCTTGCGAAGCAATAATGTTTATTGCGAGACTATAAAAAATCTTGCGTTACTTAAGCCAAAAGACAACACTACACCCTTGCCCACTGTCATTTGGGTTCCTTGCGACGTTATTTAGAAGATGAAAGTAATACCGCTAAAGGCTATTTACACAACATGCACCGCCAGGTCGAACTCTTTATAAATCAAACCCTCCTGGCTGGGCATTCGGCAGAGCATCTCCGACTCCCAGGTCTCCCGGGAGACCTTGCGCTTGGCGGAGATGGCGTCCTCCACCGGGTAAAAGCCGTCGGCTCCCCTGGCCCGGCCCTCGCAGTCCTCCCATAGCTCGCAGGCGTCGCAGTCCCGCTCTTCGCACCGCTCCATCACATCAAAAACACACCACTTAAAGACCCGGTAGCCGCTTTCCGCCGCCTCGGTGATCACCCGGTTCATCAGGCCGTAAGCCTTGTGCATGGTGCTGTAAATCTGCACGGAAGCCCGGATGCTCCGGGCCGACTTGGGAATCAGGAGCGAGGCCTCGTATATCCGGTCTTCGAACTCATCCACCTCGTCCAGCTTGAGCTTCTGGGGGTGGGGACCCCGGACGCTCTTGGTGGAGGCGGTCAGTATCTGGATGTTGGAGCCGTTCACAAGGTGGGTGCGAGTGCGTAGGGCCTCCCCCTCCACCAGGTGCTGGAAGGGGGGCGTGATAAAACCCTTAATGTGTTCGTACATCCGCAAGGATTGCTCCCCGGAGCCCCCCAGGATTTTGGTCTCGCAGTTCGCCTTGAACACCGAGTCCAGCCAGGTCACCAAGGCGCCGTTAAAGGTCTTGCCGCCGCTCCGGTTGGCCCAGCAGACGCAGTCCAGGACCTCCTCAAAGAAAGAGGCCACCACATATTCGGCTGGAGGGGTGTGCTCCGGGCAGACCCTGGCCCGGGGGATGCGGAGGCCCCAGAAGACCTCGATGAAATCCAGCAGCTCTTCCGGGTTGTCGAACCCGCAGGCCCGGTGGTGCTCCACCCACTGGGCGATCTCCCTGGCCGTCAGGCGGTCGGCTGGTTCCGGGATCGGGGCAGCCATCAGCGCCTCGCGCCTTTGCGCCTTTGCAGGAACAATCGCACGGTAGCACCACGCGTGCCTAAGTCTTCCGCCGTCCCTACCAGCCGTCCAAAGGGGGTCTGACCTGGCGGGCTTCTACGGGGCAAATACCGGGAAAGGCCGGATGAATGGTTTAGGTAAGGTGTCTTCGTGTTCGCCCGCATACGGGCTTCTGGCTCATACTTTTTTTGAGGGAATAATAAAGGGTTACGCCCTGCATGGATGCTGCCCCCTGGAGGTGGGGCCTGGGTGGCGCCTGGGTGGGGGACAGTAGTCACCTGGTCCCGTTTACCTGGGGCAGGTGGAGAACCGACATTTTTGTAAGAAGAAGTCTCCATTTTTGCAATTTACTATTTTTTCTAAAAAAAATATTAATCGGGGTAGCCGTCGTCATCGCTGTCGGTCCTGGAGGCCTGCACCCTGGCCGCGGTGAGGACGGTCCGCAGCCACTCCAGGGTGTCTAAGCCGGCGGCCAAGTTGCATTTCATGCAAGCGAAAAATGAACCGGAAAGTTTAAGCATCGGCCTTTGGCACTTAGGACAGGTCACCATTACGCGTCCTCACAAGCCGTGAATCTTGACACCCTTTTCCCTGGCCTTCTTCATCAGGGCGGCGTATTCCTTCCGAAACTCCGGGTCGCTGAAGGGATTGCCCTCTTCCAGACTGATCCTGGTCGGCAGAGTGGTGATGAGGCCGGTGTCCTGGTAGAGCTTCTGGAGCTTGGCCCGGGCCTCGGAAGCCACCCGGAGGAAGCCGATCTTGCCGTTTTCGCTTTGGGACAGGTTGTAATCCCGCATGGCCTGGCGGACAACCTGCCGCCAAAAGGCGATTTCACCCCCCAGGATTTCACCCTGGTCTATGGTATCCACCGCCTCCCTGTGAAGCCTTTTGGCCACCTTGAGGTCCAAGAAAACCATGCGCCGGGAGATGCCGAAATATTGAGCAATTTGGCCAACTTTTGCCCCACCCTCAAACATCTCGTGGGCCTTGAGCGCACGCTCTTTACGGCCCAAAGAAATGGCCTTGATTGTGTCCTCCCCTTGGGGGGTAAGTGAAATCACAGTTTCACCCCTCTCCATGCCAGCCGGCAAAGAAGTATCTCAGGGCATCCAGGGCGTGGTGCCTGCCTTTGCCGGGTTCATGCACCATGTAGCCCTTAAGCTCCGAGATCAGCTCCTTGCAGCGGTGGTGAATGAGCAGACCCGGCTTGCCGTCGGGCCTCACCTTCAGCCAGCGCCGCACCAGCTCCTGGCCCACCTCCACCGGCCGCCTGGGGGCCCTGACCTCAATGCCCAGGATGTCCGAGAGCATGGCCCGCTTGTCGGGGTCGGAGGGGTCGGCGAAGGCCTCGGTGATGGCCCCGTAGCCGCTGGCCTGGTGTTGGTTCAGGATCGCCTTGCCGTTTTCCAGGGTGGTGCGGAAGCGCTGATAGTATTCGTCCAGCACCAGCACCCGCTCGCCCCGCTCGATGGGCTGAAGCCACAGACAGGCGAAGGGGTTCCTGTAGCCGAAGTCGATGCCCAGAAACAGCTCTCTCTCAGGCCGATAGGCAAGAAAGGCCTTTTCCTTGTCCTTGAGATTCAAGACTTCTCCCATGCTCCCTCCACCTGGGCAGTCAGCGCCGAATGGTTTTAAGACCGGCCAGAGTCATGGATTTGACTTCTCCCAGAATGGTCACCACCCTCTCAAAGGCTACCATGTCTTTCTCCAGGTCAAGAAGGGCGGCCAAAAGAGGCTGGCACCTCTCCTGGAAATCTTCCAGCCGTTCTACGGCCTGGGCCACCAGACGCCTCAACTCGAGGTAGGGCTGATTGTCGCCGGAGGGTACCGGTGGGGCCTTGGACTCGGGGGGAACCGGCGGGAGCACCACCGCTGATCTTTTCTGCCCGGCGCCGTTGCCGTTTTCAGGTTTTGGGGCCAAAGTCAGTACACCCTTGGAGCGCTTCTCCAGGACACCGGATTCCATCAGGGATTTTAAGCGTCTTTCGATAGCCGAGACGTCATATCCACGGTAAAAATGCTCCCGGAGCAGTCGGGTGTTGACGCGCCCTTCTTTCTCCACGACAAGCCTTACCGCGCTCAGGAAATCATCCCCCTTGATGTCCGGCAGCCGTTTCCGCCGTGGCTTGCTGGTCCCGTTAGTTGCCGTTTCTCTGTCCATCATCATTTCAAGTCTCCCGGTTTGATGTTCAGCTTGGCCATGAATTGCCCCGCCGCCTCCTTCTGGAGCAGGGTCTCCACCAGGTGGTTCAAGGTGCCGTCTGGCAGGATCAGCCGGTTCTTTCGCAGGACTTCAAACCCTTCCAGCACCGCCAGGGCCGACAACTGGGTCATTTGGCCCCAGCCCTCAAAGTCCACCCTGGTCTTCCCCCAAACCTCCTCCAGGTCCACTTCTTCCCCCGGTCCAGGCGGTTCGGGGGGCGTTATCTTTACCAGGGGCCAAGCCGCAGCCAAGCGCAGTAGGATTCGGTCCTGGGCCGCCAGGGCCACCCCCTGGAAATTGTCCGCCGCCCGGTAGATGAGAAGCGCCTCAGGCCAGCCCATGCTCCGCCTCCTGTGGGGCAGGTTCGCCGTCGTGCAGGGCCTCCTCCTTCATCAGGTGCTCCAACCCGATGCGGGCCAATTCCAGGAGCTTCAGGAAGGCGGCGGCGGAGTTTTTGATTTGGCAACGCTTCTTGACCCGCACGATCAACTCAAAGAAGGCGTCGAAGGTGTTCAGGTGGGCGAGATACACGGCATCTCCGGCGAAGGCCGCGGCCGTCTCCTTCAGGACCTGGTCGAAGTCGTCCAGTTCCTCAGGCAGAAACAGGAAGCTGGTCAGCTTGTAGCGCAGGCGCTGCTCCGTGATGGCTGCGAACTGGATGCCCTGGAGTGCCTTCACCGTCTCGGAGTCCAGCCCGGCGTATATGCGGGCCTGGACGCTCTTGATGCTCTCCCACAGGTCTTTCAGGATCACCAGGTCATCCTGCCCGGCGATGGCGTTGTGGGAGAGCTGGATGGCCAGGCGCTCGTCAGAATCCTTTTCGTCAGCCACCACCATCACCAGGACGCTTCCCAACCTGGCCTGCCGGGCCGCCATGACCCGGTGGTTGCCGGAGAGCACCCGGAGCTTTCCGTCCTTCTCCCGGTAGCACAGGGGGAGCGAGGAAAGATTGCCGTCCTTCCTGACGTTCTCCACCAGCGTCTGGAACTGCTCGGCCTTCATGTAGCGGGCGTTCTTTTCCAGGAGCTTGAGCTCCCCCGGGTCGGCCAGCTCCAACCGGTAGGGGAAGAGTCCGGCCAGCTTCTCGTTCAGAAGGTTCAGGACTTCTCGAATTTCTTCAGCCATAAGGGGATGACCTCGCTTAGGTCCAGGGTGCCCATGTCCGTTTCGTAAACCAGCTTGCCCGGGTCCCGCCGGGCCAGTTGATAGAGGCCCCGGTATTTCATGGACACCGGCTTGTCGGTGAAGACCATGGTGCGGCACTTGGGAAGTTCCAGGAGGAATTTTTCCTCCAGGAGCCGCCTGACCTCCCGGGTCTGGGTCGCCAGGAGCAGCAGTTTGGCCAAGCGCCGGTAGCGTTCGGAGTTGACCACGAAGTCGGCCAGAAGGTAGACGTCGCCGCCCCCCTGCATCCGGGAGTAGATAAGAAAGCCGAAGACCCTGCCGTCCACCGCCGCCACCAGGGGGACCTCGCCGTCCGCCGGGATGCCCACCCCCTTGGAGAGGTAGAGGTCCCGGTAGTAGTTCACCACCCGGTTCGTGGTGGGGGTCAGGGTCAGTTTGGAGTCCGGCCTGATCTCGTCCGCCTCCCCCAAACCGGGCGAAGGGCACAAACTCGGCGTGGCGCTGCTGCTTCAGCACCCCCAGGCGCAGGGCAGGCAGGTTGGAGTAGACGTAGACCGGCTTCATCCGGGCCTTGCGCACCGCGGCCACCTGGGGGAGGTCCGGCCACACTTTGTCGTCCAGAAATAGGTAGTGCCGCTGTTTCATCTTCGTGAGGATCGCAGCCTTGCGCTCGGCATCGATGAGGCCGTAGGCGGGCCGGTCCCAGTCGAAGATGTCCTCCAGCCGCCGGAACATCCTTTCGTAGCCCCCGGCGTAGGTGGGGAGAAAGGCGATGGCCACCGCGTCCTTGGGCATCTCGTCCAGGAGGTCAAAGATGTCCCTGGTCGTGTAAGCTTCCAAGCGGACCTCTTTTTTCCTCTCCCGGAGCCGGGCGGCGGTGGCCTGGTGGAAACTTCCGAAGTTGTTCAGGTAGTGGGCCCAATGCCGCTGTTTGAAAAGGTTGTCCGCCTTCTCATACTTCAGGACCTCGAAGAGCACCATGACCGCGGCGGCTTTGCCCTCCACGTCGCCCAGGTAGGGGTTAAGCCAGGAGAATTTCTCCTCTCGGACCTCCAGGCGGAAGGGCTGCCCGGCCAGGCAGGCCCCCAGGGCTGAGGAGTAAAGGGAGACGTCGTTCCCCCGAATCCTGGCCTTGGGGGCGTAGCGGGACAAAACCTGCTCCACCGTGAAGTTGCCGGAGCAGCCCACCCAGACCTGCCGGCCCTCAAAGGCCGGACCGTTGTTGCCCAGCCACTTACGGGTCTCGGCGTTTATCGCCCCGACAAAACCCATTCCACCACCTGTGTCAGCCAGGGCATCAGGGCCGTCATGAGCCGCTCCCCCAGGGCAAAACCGACGCCCAGGGTCAGCCCGAACCTGAGGTTGTGCAGCAAGGTCATGCCTTCCTGGCCACCGCCGTTCCTGCCTGCTTCAGGGCCTTCTGCACCAGCCGCAGGCCCTCGGCGTCCAGAGCCAGTTCGATCTCGCCGACGCCGGCGGCGTCCTCGGCGCTGCCGTCGCCGATGGCCAGGCTCATCTCCACCATGCTGTGGTTTGACGAAATGACCAAGCGGGCCGGCTTCAGCTCCTCCTGCTCGCCGGGCCGCCGCACCGCTACGTTGCAGCGAATGTCCGCCGAGTATTTCTCTGCGCTCAACTGAAACATCACGTCCTCCTCTCCTTTATTTTCCGGAGCCACTCCTGGTGTCCCCGGAGTTTGGGGTTAAACTCAGACACCTCAAGTCCCAGCTCTTTCTTGAACCAGGCGGCCACCACCAGACGGTGGCAGAACTCGCCTGGAGCTTCCCAACACAAGAGGATGAAGTCGTCGCCGCCCAGATCCCGGAGCACCTGGCGGGCGTTGAGCTTTTGCAAAACCTGGGCCTTGTAAAGGCGGATGAACCGGGTCTGGTCAGTGGTTTTCACCAGGCTCCAGGAAGGGGCCAAGGCCTTGTAAACCCGCCCCTGCCAGCCCCGGGGCAGACCCCGGGAGATGGCCACAGCTTGGGGGAAATGCCCGGCGGTCTGAAAGCTGCTGGTGAAAATCATGTTTCCTTCCACCCCCACACGATTCCCGCCACGTCCCAGGCGGTGTGCCAGTCAATCCTGCTTTGGGGGTTTTCCGGTTCCCACCTCCGCCAAACGAGGCGCAGGAACAGGTAAATCCGTCTGACAAAGAACTTCATGCGGCGTCTCACGTTATCCACCTCACCCTGGGCGACGCCTCCAGGCTCAGCCCCAGAACCAGGAAATGCAGGGCCTTGATGCCGTGGGTGTCGGCGTCCGCCGGCTTGGTCTTCCCTTCCGGCATGTGGTATTTCAGGAACTCCGGGATGGTGTGCTGACACTCTTTGGAGATGGTCAGCCCACCGGGCCTGCCCTCCCTGGTATTGGCCAGGCGCTGCTTGATCAGGTTTCGGGCCAGGTCCTGCTCCTTGGGCGCGGCCGCCGCCGGCAGCCGACCTTTCCGCATACGGGCCACGAACTCCGGCTCCGAGGGGTCGCAGAAGAACTTCCTGATCCCCAGTTCCTCCCGCCACTCCCTGGCGACCGCCAGGAATTCGTCCAGGTAAAGCTCCTTGCGGTAAAGCTCCCGGAAAATCCTGATGTGGTCCGCCGGGAGCGGGCTGTATTCGGCCACCAGGATCACCGTGGGTTGAAGGAGCCCCCACTTGACCCCGGCGAAATTTTTGGGTTCAGGGTTTGGGTTCGACATCCTTCAGGCTCTGGTAATAGTCCAGGTTCGACAGCACCCACCGGCCCAGGTCATCCTTTTTGGCGGGGATTTTCCCTTGACGGATCTTCCGGGAAACGGTATCCTGGTGCATCCCGAGAAACCGGGCGATTTCCTTGATGCCGCAGTAAAATTCCAGTTTCAGCTCCACCGTCACCATAGCTTTCGGCCCGCAGCCCTGATGGTGATCTCTGTCCTGGGGTTGGGGCTCACCCCCATGATGCGGGAACCGTCCCAGGAGACGATGTTCCGGTCGTCCCGGATCACCCCCGCCTTCTCCAGGATGTCGGCGGTGGCCTGGAGAAGGTTGGTCAGGTCCGGTCGGCGGTTGTCCTTGAGCCAGTAGGCCACCGTGACGGCCACCGGCCCAAGGAACCTCTCGCCCCGGTAGGCCAGCAGGGCCTTCAGGGCCGCCTTCTCGTAGGCCCGATAAGCCTTGGACTGGATCACCAGCGGCTTGCCGTTGACGCAGCGGGCCACCTGGGAGTTCTTCTTGGTGGCCGGCTGGCCGGGGATGGTGAGGTTTGCCTCCATCCCCCTCACCGGCTCAGGGCGTCGATGACCAAGTCACACTGCCGGTTGCGCTTCTCCAGCTCCAGGGTGTATTTCACCCCGTTGGCTTCCGACCAGGCCGGCTCCCAAACGCCGGGCTCACCCGTCCTGGGGTGCGTCAGCGCCTCCGCCTTTCTTGGCCCGGGCGTCGGCCACTCCGGTTTGGCCAGGTTCGGCCTGACCGCCCCACAGCCGGTTGACCAGATCAGCCACGCCAGCACCGTCGCCAGACCTGCCGGCCTCTTCCACCTTCCCAAGAGTCGGGGCATATTCAACCTCCACCTTCTGGATTTCCACCTGTGCCTCTGCGGCCCGGGCCCGGGCCTCCGCCTTCTCGGCCCGGCGCCTGAGCCAGGACGTCCGGAGCCACAGGGCCAGGACCCCCAGGGCCCCGGCCAGCGCCGCGCCGAGTTTTGAGAACAACAAGCTCAGCAACCAGTCCATGTCACCCCTCCGTCAATCCTTTAACCGCCTTTTTACCTTTTGGCGCATTCTGGCCAGCCTGACGGCGTTGCCCAGGGACTCCCACAGCCCCACGACCAGGGCGAAGACAACGATGGAGGCGATCAGGCCCAGACCCGTGGCAAAGGTGATTTTGAAAACTTCCAGCATCGTGTCCTCCTGTCGGCTATTTCTGCCAGCGCCGGTCTTTGCCCCGAAGGACCATGGTCGGCCCCAAGCCGGCGATCCGGGAGGCCAAGCGGTCGCCATGGCTAAGGTAGTTCACCGCCATCTCTTCCAGGGTCAAATTGCTGGTGATCATGGTGTCCAGGCACTCCCCATAACGGCGGTCCAGCAGGTCATAGAGGGTCTGGAGGACGAAGTCGCTCACCTTCTCGGCCCCCAGGTCGTCCAGGACCAGGAAGGGAACCCTGCCGCCGTAGAAGTCCAGCAGCCGCTTTTCGGAGTCGCCGCTGTGGTCGCCAAAGGAATCCCGGATCGCCTTCAGCAGGTCCACCGTCCTGAGAAACCGGCAGTGCTCCTCCCCATGCGCCAGGAGGTCCTCCCTCAGAAAGGCCGCCGCCAGATGCGTCTTGCCAGTCCCCGGCGGGCCGGTGATGAAGGCGGGGCGGAACCCAGGGATTTTGCCCTGGTAGTTGCCCAGGGAGCAGCCCACATACCGCTTCGGCACGCCCACCCTGGCCAGCAGGTGTTCGATATTCTCCCGGCGAAATTTGGCAATGGACCGTGCCCGGACCTCCCGGGCCGCCTTATCGGCCTCGTCCCTCTTCTCCTGGCAACTTTCGCAACAGGGGCCCCGCTTCATGAGGTTGCCGGTGAAGGGGCTTAACATGGTCTCTATGGCGAACTCCCCGCAATCGGGACAGCGGGCCCTCCCTTCGGCGTCCAATTCCAAATCAGCTTGGGTCGGGAACCTCGACGATGTAGAGGTCCTTCCGCTTGTCGTACCCCCTGGGCGTTCTTTGCTGCGGAGATGCTGACCGGGCTCCCCGGGCATCGCCGCGGCTTCCGAAGTCGTGGTCATAGTTGCCCTCCAAGACTTTCAGGCAGTTGGTGTCGCTGCGCATGAGAAAATCGAAGTTCAGAAAAGGCTTGTTCAGGTCTCTGGCCTTTTCAAACAGCATCCGCCACCAGTCGGGGTCGCCCCGCTTGCGGAGGCGCAGGCCGGCTTTCTTGCGGCGTTCGTCGGTGAGCTCGGAGACCGTGGGTTTGCACCCCAAGCCGTTCCAAAGCTCCACCAGAGTGGCGGGTCCAAATTTCGGCTTTGGTTTCCCGGCGCCGTTGCCGCCCTCCTCCACGACCGGAACCGAAGCTTTAGCCTCGGCCTCAGGTGGCAGGGCGTCGCCGGACGGCGCAGCCGGTTCGGCGACAGAGGCGCTAGCCTGTCTATCCTGTGTTTGTGTCTGTGAGTGTGAGTGTGGGGAAAACTTTGTCTGACCCTCTTCAGACGATGTTCGAACATGGTTCGAACCTTCTTCGGAGCCTGTTCTCAGCCTGTTCTTTCTTTTGGTGTAAGTGTCTGCCCTCTCCTGTAATTTGGGCGCATAGACCTTTTGCCTTTCCTGCCAAGCGGCCTTGTCTATCAGGCCGACCTCCGCCAAGGCCGACAAAAATTCGGTGAGATAATCCAGGGAGCACTTGAGGCGGAAGGCAAGAAGCTCGAGGGTGAAGTCTTCGGGCAGGTCGAAATTTTCCTGATTGGTCCTTTCCTCCCCCAGTCGTCCGATGATCTCGTAAAGACGCCAGACCCGGCCGTAGGCGGCAAAGAAGCCGTCGCCATCCCCGCCTTGGGCCTGGTAGTGCATCTCCAACTTCTGGAACTTCTTGTTGAACTCGCAGTCGGTCTGGTGCTCGAACCATTTCATCTGACCCGTTCTCCCCCGGTTGAGCCGCCCATGGTTCAAGGGCTCTTTGGTCGCAAAAAGAAATCCCCAGGGGGCATGCCGCCCTCTGGGGATGCAAAGATGAACCCGAACGCCCCCGGCTGTCCGGTTGGATTTAAAGCCGCAGGTCGGCATCGGGACGCCGGTCTGTTCTTCGCTCCGTGATCGTCAAAAGAGGCAGGGAAGTCCCCCGAAACCCTGCTCTCCGGTTGGCCTTCTTCAGGAGCTACTCTTTCGGGGCGGGGCTGCCCCGGGAGCCGTCGAGGCCGGAAACGGTTCTCCGAAGCGCGGCTCAGGGAAGGGTTGAGTGACGAAAAATCGAATTTTTTAGAGGGGGAAATTGAGTGAGGGGGACAAACGGGGGACAGCCTGAAGGTGGGGTGGGCCGCCCCTAACCTGTTGATCAGCCTTAAAAAATCTGGCTGGGGGACTAGGATTCGAACCTAGATAGGCAGATCCAGAGTCTGCTGTCCTGCCGTTGGACGATCCCCCAACCTAGCCAATAGTTAAGTATA
>Ga0123519_10008577_pt1 | contig 15561 bp, 10 predicted proteins | sample YelNatPaOPRAMG02_FD_87396 | JGI IMG/M metagenome (GOLD analysis project Ga0123519, IMG submission 87396) | Hot spring microbial communities from Yellowstone National Park - Yellowstone National Park OP-RAMG-02 (version 2) | ecosystem: Environmental > Aquatic > Thermal springs > Hot (42-90C) ...
ACGCCCATGCTGGCCAGGTCGCCACGGATCGATTCCAGGACGATCTCCAGCCCCCGCTGGCCGATGGAGGCCACACCCTCCTCCCGCGGCAGCTTGAGGTAGCGGTCGCCCTCCTGCGCGGCGATCTGCTGGCCCCATGTCACCATATAGTGGCCCAGGTAGCCATCCGCAGGCACCGGCTCGTCTAGCCCCAACGCCTGAGCATAGTGGGCATAGAGGCTCTCGTAGAAGACCTGCATGCGGCTGCCGGCGTCATTCACATAGTACTCGCGCTGCACCTGGTAGCCTGCCGCCGCCAGCACATTGGCCACAGCATCGCCCAGCACCGCGTTGCGCGCCGAGCCCATATGCAACGGCCCCGTCGGGTTGGCGCTCACGTACTCGACCTGCACCCTCCGGCCGCCGCCCATATCCAGGCGGGCATAGTCCTCACCCGCCTGGCGGATCACATCGGCCTGCCGCGCCAACCACAGGGGGTCGAGCGTCATATTGATATAGCCGGGCGGCAGCACCTCAACCGCACCGATATACGCCGGCTTTTCCAGGTAGGCCACGACCGCCTCGGCAATCTTGAGCGGCGCCTGCCGGGCCAGTCGCGCCAACTGCATGGCCACCGGTGACGCATAATCGCCGTGCGCCGCCTGCTTGGGGCGGTCTACCGGCACCACAGGGATATCAAAGGCAGGCAGCGCCCCGGCCTGCTGTGCCCGCTCAATGGCGGCCCGCAGGCAAAGAGCCAGATCCTCATTCAGTAGCATGCTCATTCCATCTCCAGCCAGTTTTTGCCAACCGCAATGTCCACCTTCAGCGGCGTGCGCAGTGCCATCGCCCCCTCCATCACCTCGCGCAACAGGGAGCGCACGACGCCGAGTTCCTCCTCCGGCACCTCCAGCACCAGCTCGTCATGCACCTGCAGCACCATCGCCGCGCGCAACTTGCGCTCGGCCAGGGCCCGGTGCAGGCGGATCATCGCGATCTTGATCATATCAGCCGCCGTCCCCTGGATCGGCATGTTGATCGCCATGCGCTCGGCCGCTCGTTTCATCCCGATGGGCACCCGGCTCTCGGGCGCCAGCTCAGGAAAGTAACGGCGCCGGCCAAAGAGCGTCTCCACATAGCCCTGACGGCGCGCCCGGCGCTTGGTCTCATCCAGATAGGCCCGCACTGCGGGGAACTGGGCGAAATAAGTGTCGATAAAGTGGCTCGATTGCTCGGGCGTCAGCTCGGTACGCTGCGCCAAACCGTATTCTCCCATGCCGTAAATCAGGCCGAAATTGATCGTCTTGGCCACCCGCCGCATCTCCGAGGTCACCCCTTCCAGGCCCACCCCGTAGATCATGGCTGCCGTGCGCGCGTGGATATCCTCGCCGCGCTCAAACGCCGTCAGCATGGCCGGGTCGCCCGACATATGCGCCAGGATGCGCAGCTCCACCTGCGAATAGTCGGCGGAGACGATGCGCCATCCTTCCTGGGCCACAAAGGCCTTGCGCACCTGGCTGCCCAGCTCTGTGCGGATGGGGATGTTCTGCAGGTTCGGCTCGCTCGAGGAGAGCCGCCCTGTCACCACCGCCGCCTGGTTGAACGATGTGTGCACACGCCCCGTGCGCCGGTTAATCAGGAGTGGCAGCGCATCCACATAGGTGTTTTTGAGCTTGGTGAGCTGCCGGTACTCCAGGATCAGCCCGATAATCTCGTGCGAGCCCTGCAGCGCCTCCAGCACGCTGGCGTCGGTCGAGTACCCCGTCTGCGTGCGGCGCACAGTCTTGAGCCCGAGCTTGTCGAACAGGATGGTCCCCAGCTGCTGCGTCGAGTTGATGTTAAAAGTCTGTCCCGCCGCATGGTAGATGGCCTTTTCCAGCTCGTCCAGGCGTGTAAAGAGCTCCCGCGACATGGCCTGCAGCGCCGAGACGTCCAGGGCCACCCCTCGCCGCTCCATATCGATCAGCACCGGCACCAACGGCATCTCGATCTCGGTAAAGAGCTTTTCCTGCTCTCGCTCGTGCAGCTCCTGCTCCAGGCGCTCACGCAGGCGCAGCGTCATGTCGGCATCGGCGCAGGCATAGGGCCCCACCCGGTCCACCGGCACCCGGTCCATGGTGATCTGCGCCTTACCCTTGCCGATCAAGGCCTCGATGGGGGTCATCTCGATATCGAGCTTTTCCCAAACCAGCCCTTTCAGACCCAGGTTGCGCGTCGCCGGGTTCACCAGCCAGGCCGCCAGCATCGTGTCCCAGGCCAGGCCGCGCACCTCCAGACCTTGCTCCGCCAGGACCGTCAGGTCGAACTTGGCGTTGTGCGCCGTCTTCTGGATGCGCTCATCCGCCAATACCGGGCCCAGGATGCGCTTGATAGCCTCCAGGGCAAGTTGCGGCCCCGCATCCACACTGCGGTCATGCGCCACCGGGATATAGTATCCCCGGCCAGGTGCATCGGTCACGCTGATCCCTACCAGGTCTGCCTGCATGGCATCCACACCGGTCGTTTCCACGTCCAGGGCCATGGCGCCGGCCACCCGCAGCCGCTGCGCCAGGGCATCCAGCTCCTGCTCGGTGCGGATGATGGCATATTCGCCGTGGACCTGCACTGGCCGCGCATCGCCGCCCGTCGGAAACAGGGCTAACTGCGAGCCCGTCTGCGCCTGCTCGGCCGTCGGCTTGACTTGGGGCAGGCGATCCACCAGGCTGCGGAAGCCCAGGTCGCGGAAGACCTGCATGACCGCATCCCGCGGATAGTCGCCGAAACGCGCGGCCTCTGCGTCCAGGTCGACGGGCACATCGGTGACGATCGTGACCAGTTTCTTGGCTTCCAACACCTGCGCCCGGCACGACTCCAGCGCCGCCTTGGCGCGGGCGCCGCGCACCTCGTCCAGGTGCTCATAGATGCCTTCCACGCTGCCAAACTGGCGCAGTAGCTCGCGGGCCGTCTTTTCGCCCACACCGGGGACGTTGGGCACATTGTCGGACTTGTCGCCGATTAGCGCCTTGAGATCGATCAACTGCTCCGGCCTCAGCCCGTAGCGCTCCTCTACCGCTTGCACATCAAAGGTCACCGTATCGGAGAAGCGCCGCCCCGAAGTCAGCACCTGGACGTCGGGGCGGACCAACTGCAGAGCATCGCTATCGCCGGTGACGATCAGCGTCTCCATGCCCCGCTCGTGCGCCTGTCGCGCCAATGTGCCCAGCAGATCGTCGGCCTCAAAGCCCGCCACCCCGTAGCGCGGAATGCCGAAAGCATCCACAATGCGGCGCACGTCCGCAAACTGGACCGCCAGCTCCTCATCCATGCGCGCCCGATTGGCCTTGTACGCGGCAAAGCGCTCGTGACGAAAGGTGCGCCCCACATCAAAGGCCACCACCACATGCGTCGGCCTGACCTCGCTCAGGGTCTTGAGCAACATCGAGGTGAAGCCGAACGTCGCGTTCGTCGGCTCACCCGATGGCCCTGTCAGCGGCGGCAGTGCATGGTAGGCGCGATGCACCAGTGCATTGCCGTCAATCAACATCAATTTCTCTTGCTTGGGCACAGAATGACCTCCCATGCCGGCAACCCAATCAAAGCAAAACGCCCAGGACCTGGGCGCTCGCGTCAATAGCCGGCAAACCACCTTGGCCTTGGGCCGTGTCGCCTTGCCCAATGCCGTCGATATTGTACCGATTCTGCAGAGCGGAGTCAAAGATTCAGGAGGGATGGACTTGTGAGGTCAGGTCGGCTGCCACCCGGTCGCGGGTTTCGCGGTCGGCAAAGGAGAGCCACAACGTCAAATGCCGCTCCCCCTTGCCCGCACGCCTCAGTCGCAGCGCCGGGTGGGGTCGGTGGCCGAAGAAGAGATCACCGGGCGTGACCTCTTTCAGCTCCTCAGGACGGAAAAAAGCGTACCAACAGCCCCATTCCACGTCTGAAGAGCCCAAAAGCCCCAGCAGGCTGACTGGCTTGACCACCACCGCGATAATCCGGTCGCCCAGCGCTGTCGACTCGAACTGGCCCTCGGCCTCGACAAAATAACGCTGCTGTGCATTCACGGCAAAGAACCCGCTGGCATGTAGCGCGACGGGGCAGAGCGGCTCGAGAGGCTGGCCAGCCGGCGCCATTTGGCCGGGCCGGAAAAAGATGAAGGAACGCCTGCGCAGGCCGAGCACAGCAGCGCACCAGACGATCAGCACAGCCGCCAGCGTCGGGTGCAGCGCCCAACCCCGCCCCAAAGCGGCCCTGACCAGCGCATAGAAGGCCGCAGCGCCCGCCGCGAGGACGCTCGCCAAGTCCAACGGCACACCGAGCAGACGATAACGGCTTAACCGGTAACCCACTGCGGCCCAAATCCCCGCCAGTGCCAATTCCTCTCTCCATGCCTTCTACTTCGCCGGGTCGGGAGCCCTGCTTCGGCGCCATCCAGCAATCCCTTTTGGAGGTTGCCACAGACTATCCGCGTCACTGCCAGCGGGCATGCCCCGCATCAGGCCGAGGGGCCCCGTTCCAGTTGCGCGCAAGCGTGACGCCCGGATAGCACGCCTCTTGGGGCAAGTACCGCGGCAGTCTATCCGCTGCAGCCCGGGTCATCACCATCCTTATTCATGACGGGCGAGCCAGCCCGGGTAGCCACCCACAGAATGCGCGGTGAGCGTGAGGTCGGTGGCTGAAAGCCAAAGCACTCGAAACGGTCCAGTACTTGCAGCCCGGCCCGCCGCAGGGCTGCCGCCACCGTTACCTCCGGATAGGCGCGCTCCTTGTGGATCTCTTCCAGACGTTCGTAACGGCCATCCTCCTGCCGGGCAAAAGCAATCAGATGTACAGTTGCGATGTGCGGCTCTTCGTCATACTCAGACTGCATGATGACAGAAGCCTCTACCGTCTCGGAGAAATAGGTATTGTGGTCCCAGATCTCGGCCAGAGCATAGAGGGTGTTCATATCGCCCACAAAGAGTCCGCCGGTCTTGAGGTATTGAGCCACCCGGCTAAAGACCTGCTGCAGGTCCTCGGGCGTGAGCATATAATTGAGGGTATCGAAGAAGCAGGTAATCAGGTCCACCCGTTCGGGCAGCGTGAAGGAGCGCATGTCCTGCTGGCTGAGCAGCAACGGCAGGCCAGTCTCCTCGGCCTTGCGCCGCGCCTGAGCCAGCATGGCTGCCGAGCCGTCCACACCATAAGTGCGCCAGCCACGCTGCGCCATCGCCAAGGCCATTGTGCCGGTGCCACAGGCCAGGTCCAGCACTGTATCCCCCTGGAACCCGTACCGCTCCAAGACCTGCCACAGGTAGGGGATCATGCGCAGGCTGAACCCGATCTGCCCCGATTGGTCATAGATTCCGGCATAACGCTCGTAAATACCCAAAGCTCAAACTCCAAACCTTCGCACCCTGTCAGAGTACCCCAGAGCGTGCCACACCCTGCGCAGCCATCGTGGCACAGGGGGAGCGACGAAGGAGGACAGGTACGGTCCTAGTACTGCAACCGTACTTGGTCCAACCGGCTCCCGGTAACAGCCGGCAAAGGTGCTTTGCGCCTGCCCGGCTCTGACCCGGGAGGGGGGATTGGGCGGCCCGGCTGCAGGCAACCCGCCCAATCCCCCCGAATGGCTCTACTCCGGTCGCGTGCGAAGCGCGATGCCCGGATGGGATCCGCGCCCCGATGGGTAAGTACGGCTGTAGTGCTGGCGGACTCGAAGAATCTATTCCTGACCGATCCCACTCAGCGCCTGATCCAGGTCGGCAATGATGTCGGCCGCTTCCTCGATGCCAACCGAAAGCCTCACCAGCCCCTCGCCGATGCCCATCCGTGCGCGTTCCTCTGCCGGCACAGCCCGGTGAGACGACATGGCCGGATAGAGCACCAGGCTGTAGACATCGCCCAGGGTCGTCACCGGCAGGCAGAGGCGCAGCGCCTCCATAAAACGAAAGACCCGTCCCCGGTCGCCACCCTGCAGCTCAAAGCTGATCATGCCTCCGAAATGCCCGGGCCGCAGCAGCCGGGCCGCCAGCTCGTGTTGGGGGTGCGCCGGCAGGCCCGGGTAATGAACACGGCGCACATCGCGGCGCCCTGCCAGCCATTCCGCCACGGCCTGCGCGTTCTCACACTGTTGGCGCATCCGCAACGGCAGAGTCTTGAGGCCGCGCAGCACCAGCCAGGCCTCGTTGGGCCCCAGGTTGCCGCCGGTCAGCTTGAGCAGCTCGCGCATCTGCGCGCAGCGCTCCTGTGATGAGGCGACCACACCCCCCATAACATCCCCATGGCCGCCCAGATACTTGGTGGCCGAGTGCACAACGTAGTCGGCCCCCCAGGCCAGCGGCTGCACCAGGTAAGGGCTGGTGAACGAGCTGTCCACCAGCAGGGCGGCGCCCACGGCATGGGCCGCTTCGGCCAACTGGGGCAGATCGGCCACCTTCAGCAGGGGGTTTGAGAGGGTCTCCACCAACACGGCACGCGGCCTGGCGCTCTGCACCACAGCCCGCGTCTCCGCCAGGTCGGTCACTTCGACAAAATCCACCTGTACGCCCTGGCTGCGCATCAGGCTGTTCAGCAGGGCATAGGTCGCCCCATAAACATCGCGCGCGGCCACGACCCGGTCGCCCGGCTTGAGCCCAAGCGAAATCAGCGCCAGGTGAATGGCGGCCATGCCCGAAGCGGTGGCAACGGCGCCCTCCGCTCCTTCGAGCGTCGCCACAGCCGTCTCGAGCGCGGCCACCGTGGGGTTGCCATAGCGAGGGTAGACAAAGCCAGCGCGAGTATTGGCAAAGACGCCGTCCAGGTCCTCCATGTCGTCATAGAGGTAGCCCACAGAGTTGTAAATCGGCGTGGTCACCGGTGAGAAATCGGGCCGTTCGCCCCCCTCGCCCGCATGCACCGCCTGCGTCCGCATGCCATACTTGCGCCAGTCCACAGCCCCCTCCTCTAGCACACAACCTCATTCACAATGTTTGCCCCGCCGGGCACGGTCGCGCCCCGCAGAATGATCGCATCGCTAATAGTCGCCCCATCGCCGATACAGCAGCCGCGCTCGATATACACCCGCGGCCCAATCACCGCATCGCGCCCAATGACCGTCCCCGGCTCAATGCCCAGCGGGGGCAGCAACAACGTCTGGGGGCCCACCACTGCCGGCGCCACCTGCAGCCGCTCACCGTCGCGCTCCAGGTAGTACCGGTTGATCGCCAACAGGTCGGCGGGCCCGGTCACCGTCAGGCGATGCTCGGCAAACACTGGCAGGATGGGGCCGTCCTGTTCAATCAGGGCCTGGATCGCATCCTGCAGCTCATACTCCCCGCGCGGCGAAAGCTTGACCTGGGGCAAGAGGGTAAGGATGCGCGGGGAAAAGAGGTAGAGCGGCAGGCTCGCGATCCGCGACGGGGCCTCGGCGGGCCCGGGCTTTTCCACAATAAGCCTCACACGCCCATCCTCCAGGGCGACGATGCCCGACTTGCTCAACTGCTCCTCTGGCACTGGCATCACGCTCAACACGCCGCCGGCCCCAGGATGGCGACGATAGCAGGCCAGCATCTCTCCCACATGGTCCGCCGAGCAGAGGCTATCACAGGCCGAGAGGACGAAATCACCCTCGATCAGGGGCGCCGCCTGGCGCAAGGCATCGGCCATCCCCAGACGATCCTGCTGCGTCACAAAGCGCACCCGCACCCCAGCGGGACAGGCCTCAGTAAAGTAGGGCACGATATCCTGATCGTCAGCGCTGACCACCAGGATGAAATCGGTGATGCCGTTCCGGTAGATTGTCTCCATCACCCGCTCGACCATGGGCCGGCCCACAACGGGCATCATCGCCTTGGAGCGGGTAAGGGTGAGCGGGTGCAGGCGCTTGCCTTTGCCCGCGGCCAGGATGACTCCTTGCACAGCGTCTCCTTATGCCGAGACCCAAGAAGCGCCGGAGACTTCCGAATTTGGGATCTCGGCCGTCGTCATTTCCTCCACCACCAGGCCCTGCTGCGCCAGCGCAGGCACGAAAACGACCGCCTCACGGAGCCCCAATTCGGCAGCCACCTGCCGAAAGACCGCAGCGATGCGCTCCTCTTCGCCCGGCCGCGCCAGGGCAAACACCGACCCGCCACCGCCGGCGCCTGTCAGCTTGGCCCCCAGCGCCCCTGCATCCAGCGCCGCATGGATGAGCCGGTTCCCCTCATGGCCCGCTCCGCCGGCAAAGCCGCAGTGCAGCATCATCTCGTTCACCAGGCGATGATTCTCGTTCATCAGGGCGCCAAAGGTCTCCCAATCGCCACGCAACAGCGCGATCTTGCCTCGCCAGGCCGTCGCGCCCACACCATCCATGGTGCGCACCATGAAAGGCAGCTCGTTGCCACAGCCATTGCGCCGCTCCCAGGCCGCATATTCCTGCAGGTAGCGCGAGCGCATCACGCCATGCACATCGCCAGAGTCGCGCACGACGCCCGTGCTGCAAATCACCAGCGGCAGCCGGCTCACATAGGCATCGAGGCGCTCATAGGTAGCATAGGGCTCCTCGTTGACCGGGCGCTGGAAGAGCTTGCCCCGGTAATCGATGTAGCTCAAGCCCCCAAAGATCGGCACATAGCGGTCGGCATAGCCGCAGGTGATGCCCAGGTCACTGGCCTCAGTGCGCTGCGTCAGCTCGGCAAGCACGTAATCATTGTGCACCAGCGGGTCCAGCTCATAGGCAGCGCGCATGGCCGCCAGCGTGAGAATGACGAGCAGAGAAGAACCCCCCAGGCCACTCTGTCGCGGCACATCCGTCCAGGTTGCCAGGCGCACCTTTTGCTGCTCCAGCTTGGCGGCAAACTCGCGGCTGTAGCTGCGCAGCCGCCGCACCGCCGCTTTCTGCAGCCTTGCCTGGCCATCCAGCGCCAGCGCCAGGTCCGCATCTTCTACCCGTCCGACCAAAGTGAACCCGCCGTCAGGCGTGCGCCGACATTCCTCGAATTGCAGCGTAGCGGCCGGCTCCACCCAGGCGCCGGCGCGAATCTCGATGGCAGCCGAGATGGTAGAGAGATCCCCCTCGTTGCCATCGGCAGGGTTGCCCAACACATTGACTCGGGCGGGGACGGAAAGATGGTAACGTTTCAAGGCTGCCTCCAGGGGGTGACTTGGCGCACTCTACACAACCGGCGCCACACATGATGCGCAGTATACCACAGGGGTCAGCACTCGCCAAAGTTGGGGCACGGGAGAGCGCAGGAAAGATTTGTGAAAACTACATTTCCTGCGAGCTCTGGCCAGTGTGCGAACGGGGGAAGTGATGAGCTAAATACCCGTCACGGATTCTGCATCATGAGCGGGCAGTAGCTCCTGGATTTCACCAGTTCCGCCGGCAGCCAGGGGTTCATATCAGGCGTCCATGTGATGGGCTTGCTCTCGCTCACGTTGCCCGCACGATCGCGGGCGCGGACCTTGACGATATGCCCGCTCTAGGTCTCCTGAACGGGCACCGTGCCCGCACTGCCGGTAGAATAAAGCATAACGGGCACCCAGGGGCCCCAGTTGGTCCCATCATCCGACAGCGCATAGGCCGCCCCAGAGGAATCCACGCCCGAGAGCGCATCCTGCAGGTGAACGCCCGTCTTGTCTGCAGTGCCCCAGACGGGCGGCGTGCGATCAACGATGATCGTCTGGCTGTATTCCGGCGAGGCATTGCCGGCCGCGTCCAGGAAGCGCACCCGCACCGGGTAACACCCCTCGTTCGGCAGCGCCAACGAGTATTGTGTGGCAAAGGCCTGAGGGGCAGTGTAGATCTCCACCCGGTCCAGCCACAGATTGCCGGTCGCTTTGTACCAGGTCCGCACCTCCAGCCCATCGTTGATACTCGGGTTGGTGCACGAGGTGCCATGATCGGGGTATTGGAAAGGCACTCGCACCCCCTGGTAACGCCCCGCAACCAGGTCAGCGCCCAACACCGGCTTGGGCCCGGCGAGGATGCGCAGACCGGCCTCGTCCGACACATCGAGGTCTGCCAGGGTCGCCGCCGGGTCGCTGGCCTGTCCACGCAGCCAGAACACGGCCTCATAGTTGCCCGGCCACGGCAGCCCGCAAAAGTAGGGGCCATACCAGGCCCCGGCGCTCGATTGCCCGGCAATGCCCTCCCACGCCTGGCCATTTCCCGCCAGAGGATCGGTGACCAAGACCCCGGTGTTGCTCTGATGCGGCTGGCTCTCGCTCTCCCAGCTCCACCCTTGACTGAACTGCATCTGGGTGCAGCCGGTACAGTTGAGGTTCAGGGTCACGCTGCTCCCCGAAGTATACGCAGTCGCCGACAGGCTGCCGGTGGGCGGAGAATTATCAAGGCTGACCGTCACCGTCGCCGTGCTGCTCTTCCCCTGGGCCGAGGTGGCTGTTATGCTCAGAGTGTGCTGGCCATCCTGCTCAACAGTCGTGTCCCAGGACCACAAACCAGCGCTCGGAGAGGGCATAGCCCTGACCTGCCCATCCACTGACACGCTCACCTGCGCCGGCTGGGGGGTGACCTGCCACCTTACTGGCACCACGCCGGCAAGAATGGCGTTCGCAGTGGGTTGACTGATCAGCACTTGCGGGGCCTGCATGCGCGCCCAAACGGCGTTGCGGATCTGTGGCAGCAGGGCATAGGCCTGATCGCCGGGGCAGGTCGTCACGTTGCAGTCGCGATGCCCCATGATATTGGGCAATGTCCTGTCGTACAGCCAGCTGCTCTGCAGCGGGTTGATCCCGTTGAGGGTGCACTTGGCGGCCAGCAGGTCCTCCAACGCCGAAACTGCAGCCGCCGGCACAGGCTCCGTCTGATAGGTGCCGAGGATGGCCACCCCAATCGAGCCGCGGTTGTACTGCAGGGCATGGCCGCCGATAACCCCATCACCCCCAAAGCGTCCCTCGTAGATGCGCCCCTGCTGGTCGACCACATAGTTATAGCCGATATCGCCCCAACCGAGCGTGACCGCGTGATAGTAGTAAATGGCGCGCATCCAATAGGCGGGGTCGGTCGTATCGGGCGTATCCGTGTGGTGCACCACAACGTGCGTCACCGGCGCATACTCGGGCGGCCAGATCTCCTGCCCACCGCTGAAGCGGTAGCTTTCATTGGCGCCCCACTGGGCGCGGGTGATGATGGTTGGCCCAGAAACCGTCTCGAGGGCTGTTGCCTGCGGCGCCTGCGGCCCGGCGCTCGCGTCGATGGCCGCCAGTTTCAGGCTATGCAGGACCGGCAATGCATTGGCCGCACCAGTCAGCGTCGCCCGCACCTGTACGTAGCGCCCCTTGCTCATGATCAGAATGCTGTACCGCAGGTTGCCAGCCGCTTTGTCTGGGCCGCCGACATCCTCCTGCAGATCCTGCCATGGCGCCCAGTTGACGCCGTCGAAGCTGGTGCGCACTGCAAGCGCCAGGCTCCCCGCAGCCGGCACGTCAGCCTGCCAGAGCGCCCCCAAAGCCCCAAAGGTGTGCCCCATGTCGTGCACAGGCGTCTCCAACTCGCCCTGGTCAGAGCCCCCGGCCAGAGCCAGCCCCGCAGCCCCTACCACCGGCTGGAGCCCTGTCAACGTGGCTTGTGCGGTCCCCGTTGGCCCCACGATGGACCATTCTCCTGCCCAGGTATCCGCACTGCTGGCCGCTGGCGGCGCCGCCTCAACAGCGTCACGCGCCACTCCCCCCAAAGCCAATACAAGCGCCATCAGCAAGCTCGCAAACCTGGCTCTCCGCCGCACAGCCTTACCAGATGACATGGGGTCCCCTTCCACAGGATAGCTCTCAGCCCTGCCACAAGCCTAGCGGTCCAGATCGTCACTGGCAGATCATCGCTCCTCGCTCGCCAGTTGGTGCGCCCGCCGCAGCGGCTCCGGCAGGCGACGGTTCCGGGTGCAGCCCAGGACAATCTCGACGGCGCCGGCCAGGTCAACGCGGTGCCCGACAGACACATAGACGGGCTTGACCCCAGCGCGGGTGCGCACGACCGCACCAACGACCTCGCCTCCATCCCACAGCTCCGTCCAGCTTCCTGCTGCCTCGCCCAGCTCACCGTACGTGCCGACCAGGCGCGACTTGGCGCAGCCGACGCTCGGCCTGTCCAGCAGCACACCCAGATGACAGGCCAGGCCAAAGCGCCGCGGGTGCGCATAACCCTGCCCATCGCACAGCAAAAGGTCCCAGGGGGCCTCCAGCTTCGCCAGCGCAGCCAACGCCGCCGGCCCTTCACGGAAAGATAGGAGCCCAGGGATGTAGGGGAACTCGACCGGGCGCTCAGCTACAGCGGCGCCAGCCTCCACCAGCTCGGGGTAGGTGAAGACCACAGCCGCCGCCCGCGCCAGTTCGCCACGGAACCCGACATCGAGGGCCGCCACCCTGCGGATACCTTCCACGGTCCCATGCAGCGCCACCAGCGAGCGCAACCGCTCCTGTATCTGTCGCGCCTCCGCCGCAGAAACCCGCCATGGGTGCTCATGGTGCAGAGCAATTGTCATCAGTCGTTTCCCTCGGCCGTGACCGGCAGCCAGCCAGGCGCCGAGAATCAAGTAACTGCCATTGTAATCTCAAGGGGAGAATGACACAAGTTCCGCTCCAGCATGGGGCGAATCTTGGCGCGATTGACGATTATGATTGCGAGAGGGCGCACAGGCGACAAGAGCATAGTGGCGGCTTGGGCCGCTCGTCTTGCATCTGCCATAACAGACCGCCCGGACGAGCGGCCCAAGCCGCCACTACACTTTCTCTATACAAACCGAAAAGCCCTGGGGAGGCTGGAGCAACCTTGCTCCTCAACCAGTATGGGCCCCTAGCCCAGCCGCGGCAGGCTATCGCCGCCCTTGAGTAGGTGCACCGTCTGGCGTGTGTTTTCCTCAATGGCCAGCGCCAGACCGATAGCATCGCCCGCCGCATAGAGAAAGAGAAAGTAGATCACTGCGGCGAGGACGATCAAGAGGGCAGCCAAGAGGCCTCCCACGAACCCGCCGACTGCAACCGCACGGGGTGCGTAACTGTAGCTTGCTCTCGCAGCCACCCCAGAGATCGCTGCGATAAACATGATAAAGGCGCCGATGATTCCCAGCACAAGAATGATCCAGGCGAGCACTTTCAGGACGGCGCTGATGATACGCAGGGAGCGGAAACGCTTCTCGACCATGGGGTTCCTCCTGGGTTGCATGCAATGCCACTGGCTCGGCCACAGCGTCGCGGCCAGTAGTACGGATACGCACTACTGCGCATTATACAGCCAGTGCACAACCCTTGTCCAACCTGCGCTCAGATTGTCTGCGTCACCTTGTGCAAGCTGCGCGGATGGTCCTGATCCAGCCCCTTGGTCAGCGTGAGGGCGGCGGCGAAGAGCTGCCCAGGCACGACCGACACGATCGGCGAGAGCCATTCGGGCACGCCTGCAGGCAGCTTTAGTGGAGACTGGGCCATCTGCAGGGCGCTCTCCTGGTCCGAAACCACGACCATCTCCGCCCCGCGCTCGCGCAGCTCCCGCATCAGGGCCAGCAGATCGGGGAAAATGACGCCACTGGGCGCCACCACCAGGGCAGGGAAACCGCGATCGATGATCGCAATCGGCCCATGGTGAAAATCGGCGGAGGAGTAGGGCTCGGCCACGACATAGGTCAGCTCTTTGAGCTTGAGCGCAATCTCCAGGGCAGTGGCATAGTTATAGCCGCGGCCAATGGTCACGCAGCTTTCCATATAGCGGTAGCGTTCCACCAGGAACTGCACCTGCGGCGCGGCCCCCAGCGCCATCTCCATGCGCTCCGGCATCCGCTCCAGCTCGGCCCACATCGTGGGGTCATCGGCCATGGCCACCGCGAGAAGCGCCAGTGCAGTCAGCTGGGCAGTATAGGTCTTGGTAGCCGCCACGCTTCGCTCCTCACCGGCGTGGCAGGGCAGGCAATACTCGGCCGCTTGCCCCAGAGGCGACTCTGGGCTATTGGTGATCCCCAGGGTTAGGGCCCCCTGCCGCCGGCCCTCGGCCACCACTTCGACAATATCAGGCGAGTGCCCCGATTGCGAAATCCCCACCACCAGCGCCCCATTCAGGCGCGGCGGCCGCTTGTAAATCGTGTACAGCGAGGGCGCCGCCAGCGCAACCGGCAAGCCGCAGGAGCTCGCCAGCAGATACTTGCCATAGGTAGCGGCATGGTCCGATGTGCCGCGCGCAGCCACCATGATGAACTGTGGCCCTTTGTGCTGGATAGCCCGCGCGATCTCCCGTGCGCGCTGGCTCTCTTCCGACAGCAGGCGCGCCAACACCATGGGCTGTTCGTTGATCTCTTGCTCCAGATACGACATGTTTCCTCCCGACACGATGGTAGGGCGATTGTACCACCATATCACGCAGAGGAAAAAGGCAGGCGGCGGAATGCACTCCGCCTCAGGCTCTGCGGCCATTGCTCCCCTCTCCGCTAACGGCAGGGCGAAGTAAAAGGTGGACCCCTTGCCCTCCTCGCTCTCCAGCCACATGCGGCCCTTGTGGCACTCGATGACCTCCTTGCTGAGGTAGAGGCTGAGCGCGACTACGCCACGATAGCCGGCGGCGCCAGAAGGCACAGGCTCGTAAAAGGGCTCGAAGATATGGGGTTGCCGCTCCTTGGGAATGCCCACACCATGGTCCGTCACCGCAACCCTCGCCTCCCCCTGCTGAGCCCACACGCGCACTTCGATATCCCCGCCCTCGGGTGAGGACCTGATCGCGTTGTCCACCAACGTCACGAGCACCTCCCCGATCCGCTCGCGGTCCGCCTCCACCGGAATCTCCCCCTCTCGCTGAAGGGTCAGCGTATGGATCTTGGTCAGCGTCTGCATCCGCTGCACCACCTGCGAGGCCAGCTCCCCCAGTTCAAAGCGCTCCCGCCGCATCTCCGCTGGGGTTTTGCGGAAACGGACCACGTCCAGCATCTCCTGCACCCGCTGATTGATGCGATCCGTTGCGGCATCGATCATCCCGATGGCTGCGGCCTCGCGAGGGTCGCGCCCCTCCGGCGCCCATTTGAGCATCATCTCTGCATAGCCTTTGATCGTGGTCACCGGGGTCTTGAGCTCGTGGGCAGCGGTGGAGATGAATTCGTCCCGCAGCCGCTCCTGCTCTCTAATGGGGGTGATATCCTGGAAGGCCACAATGGCCCCGGCGATGCGCCCTCCAGCATCGCGTACCGGCGCCGAGTTGACCAGGATGTAAATCGCTTGGCCGGATGGTTGGCGGATGAGCATTTCTATGCCGGCACAGATCTCCCCGCGCAGCGCGCGGCTGACCGGCAACTCTTCAGACGGGAAGGGCTCGCCGCTGGGCAGGAAGGCGCCATAGTACGCGGGTATGCCGGTGGCAGCCAGTCCCGGCGCCGTCGGCCGGCCCAGGATGGCCTCGCCGGCTTTGTTGATGAGTTCCAGGCGGCCGTCTGGAGCCAAATGGAAGGAGATGCCTACAGGAGCGGTATCAATGAGCACCTGTAACCGGCTGCGCTCGCCCTGTACCTCCTGCAGTAGCCGCTCCCGCTCCACCTCCATCCGCTTGCGTTCGCTGATATCGGTGAGGGTCGTCACCGATCCCAGAAGCGTGCCATCAGGCGCGCGAATCGGCGCCGCACTGACCAGGGTCCAGATAGTCCTGTCTGGCGGTCGATGGAGGATTATCTCCACCCC
>Ga0123519_10008578_pt1 | contig 15560 bp, 8 predicted proteins | sample YelNatPaOPRAMG02_FD_87396 | JGI IMG/M metagenome (GOLD analysis project Ga0123519, IMG submission 87396) | Hot spring microbial communities from Yellowstone National Park - Yellowstone National Park OP-RAMG-02 (version 2) | ecosystem: Environmental > Aquatic > Thermal springs > Hot (42-90C) ...
ACAGAAGAAGACTTTATCTCCTTCATCAATTCTCAAAGACCGACAGCGGGGAGCTGGAGACAGCAGCAGCAGATGAGCTTTGCCGAATGGTCAGCTAGCCCCGCGGCCCGGGATGTTAATGGTGATGGTCAGATAACAGAAGAAGACTACAACGCCTTAGTCAATCAATGGCCACAGCCGTTCTTTGTTTTTGGTCAGCCACCTCTTGATCCAAATATCCAGGCTGGCGTAGGCGGTATCTCTGCTGGAGGGGAAAATGTATTTGTATTTGGCGGCGGCTGGTTTGGAGGTGTAGCCCCGCAGCAGTTTGGAGGTGCAGCCCCGCAGCAGCAGATGAGCTTTGCCGAATGGTCAGATAGCCCCGCGGCCCGGGATGTTAATGGTGATGGTCAGATAACAGAAGAAGATTTTGGCATTTTTTTTAATCCACAAACCATCCCCGGCGCAGGCCAGCTTCCAATCAATTTGCCATTTACCCCTGCTGGCGGTGCGTTTGGTGGCAGCGTCCTGTTTGATCCGCAACTGACCCCTGCTGGTGGAGCCATGCCAATTGCTGGAGCCATGCCAATCCCTGCTATCGGAGCGGCCCCTGCTGCTGGCGCCATGCCAATCCCTGTTATCGGGACCATGCCGCAAATGGCCCCTGCTGGTGGAACCATGCCAATCCCTGCTATCGGAGTGGCCCCTACTGCTGGCGCCATGCCGCCGGGCATGATACCATTGGCTGATCCTAACATGATTGCCGCTGGCGGTATGTTCATACCTGGCAGCCCGGGTGGAGGGGGCGGTGGTATCATGATGTTTGGTGGTGGTAATGGTGCTCTGAGCTGGCTGGGAAATGAGGTAGCCGCCTATGAGCAAATGTATGAATTAAAAACAGCCAAAACCTCTGATCCCTGGGGGAATCTGATTAAAGCCTGTGACATTTTGAACAATACGCCCATTGAGCAGTTGCCAGAGGTGGTAGGCACTGTTTTGGCTGTTGACCGCTGGCTATGGTTCCTGGCCATTGAGAATATCTTTACTGACGAAGATAGCTATTTGACCAAAGGCTGGGATTATCAAATCTATTACGAGCCAGAAACAGGACAAATCCATCCCCTGGAGCATGATGGCAATGAGACTTTCAATCTCAGAGATGTCAATCTAAGCCCGTTTGAAGGTGAAAAGAGCGCTAGCCGTCCAGTCATAAGCCGGCTTTTGGCTGTTCCACAGTTCCGGCAGCGGTATTTGGCGCATATTAGAACAATTATCGACGAGTGGCTGGATTGGCAAATACTGGCGCCAAAAATTGAAGCATATAGAGCGCTCATTGCCGATGAAGTCAGACTGGATACTAAAAAGCTATATTCAAACGCCCAGTTTGAGGCAAGCTTCACCGATCTTGAGAACTTCATTAAAAACCGCCGCCATTACCTGCTAAATCATGAGGAGATAAAAAGATCGGCTCCACGTATTTCTTCGGTTACCCGGCCCGGGATGCCAGAAGAGGGCAGCGCCCCCAAGCCAGGGCAAGCCGTGAGGATAACCGCTCAGGTTGAGGGAGAATTTGGCCTTGATCGGGTGATCCTCCACTATGCTACAGGAGCAGTCGGCCCCTTTAACTCTGTGGCTATGTTTGATGATGGCGCACATGGGGATGGAGGAGCAGGGGATGGCCTGTTTGGTGGTGAAATTCCTCCTTGCCCTGCCGAAAGCCTGGTTCGGTATTATATCGAGGCGCAGGCCGCTGATGAGGCTAAAACCACCTCCTTTCTCCCTTCGGGTGCTGAGCATCGCCTCTTGACCTACAGGGTTTTAGACTCTTCGGCTGAGAATACTCCTAATTCCCTGCCCTTATTGCCCACGGCTGGCTCATCAGTGCGGCTTTATCTGAATGAGTTTATGGCTGACAATAGCAGCACGATCGAGGACCCTGATGAGCCAGGCAGTTTTGAGGATTGGATCGAAATCTACAATCCCACTGATTCGGCTGTGGATATGGGAGGAATGTACCTAACTGACGATCTGAGTAAGCCGACCAAATGGCAGATTCCCCAAGGGGTGATCATTCCGGCCAAAGGCTATTTGCTCTTCTGGGCTGATGAGGATAAGAGTCAAGGCAATACGCATACTAATTTCAAGCTTAGCAAGGCTGGTGAACAGATCGGCCTGTTTGACACAGATGCTAGGGGAAATGTGGCTATCGATACCCTGACCTTCTCGGCTCAGAGCACAGATGTTTCTCAAGGCAGACTGTATGATGGTGGTGAACCCTGGGGATCATTTGAAAAACCTACGCCTGGTTCGACAAATTCTCCAGGCAATATGAATGGCGAAGGTCTTGGGGAGACCCAGGATCTGTGCTCCTTAATAAATGGAGATCTGAATAGAGATGGAAGTGTCTCTCCAGCAGATGCCTTGAGCGCATTCCGCTGCTACCTTGGATTAGCTACCTGCCCGGATTGTGCTGATGTAGACAGAAATGGCAGCGTTACTCCGGCAGATGCACTCTGCATCTTTAAAAGATATTTGGGACTTGCTAGCTGTCTTGATTGATTTTATCCTGGCTTGAGGGGAAAACCCTTTTTCAAAATGGTTTTCCCCTCTTTCACCCCTTTCTAAAACTTTACCTATTGTTATTAAAGTCTTAGGAGAATGGTTTGGAAGGAACCCTTATTCAATAAGGGTCCCTTCCAAAATCAGTACGGAAAAGTTATGAGAGAAGATAAAAAAATTATTTTCCGGGCTGCTATTTTTATCCTGCTAGATTTTCTGGTTGTGGCTGCGATCAGGGAACTGGCTGATATTTATGGAGAGTGGCTATGGTTCAAATCGCTACACTATGCGCCGGTATTCTGGACTATGCTGCTGGCCAAAGGATTAGTGGGGGGTGGCTTTGGTGCGGCCTTTGTCCTGATGGCTGGCCTCAATATGTATCTAGCTAGAAAAGCTGGTCCTCCCAAGGGCCCCTGGGAGCTATCTTATCGAACTCAGGAGCCAGAGGGGGTGCGGGTTATTCGGCTAAAGCCAAGGCAGGTCAACATACTGCTTGTGGGAGTCTGTCTTATTTTTGGTCTGCTCATGGGGCTTTGGCCTGCTTTTTCCCAGTGGGACGCTCTTTTGCGCTTTTGGCATCAGAAGCCCTTCTCCCTGTCTGATCCAATTTTTCATCGGGATATCGGCTTTTTCGTCTTTTCTTATCCGGTTTATCTTTTTCTTCAACGGTGGCTATTTTGCAGCCTGCTGATAATCAGCCTCCTAGTTGGCTATACCTATGTCAAAGATAAGGCTATGAATCTTAAGCCTGGCCAGCTCAGCTTCAGCCGAAGGGCCAAGGCTCATCTTTCAATCCTAAATGGCTTTATTCTGGCTCTCATTGCCTGGGATAACCGATTAAAAACCTTTGACCTTCTATATTCCAACCGCGGGGTAGTTTTTGGCGCTGGCTATACGGACATCAAGGCTCAACTTTTCGCCTATTGGGTTCTGATCGCCATGGCCGCGGTCTGTGCTCTGCTTTTCTGGTTCAATACCTCGGCTGAAGGCTGGAGGTGGCCGCTTATTGGTCTGACGGCACTCATGGCTTTGTCTATTTTGGGAAATAGCCTTTATCCTTGGCTGTTTCAGAAATTTGTTGTTCTGCCAAATGAGCTGAGTCGGGAAGAGCCATTTATCCGTCATAATATCTACTATACTAGGCTGGGGTATCATCTGGATCAGGTTGAGGAAAAAGAGTTTCGAGTTTCGGCAGAGCTAAGATCTGAGAATATTGGAGCAAATTTTCTAACTCTTAAGAAAATAAAACTGTGGGATAAAAGCCCACTCAAACAGACCTACCGGCAATTGCAGGAGATTCGCCTATATTATAGCTTCACTAACGTGGATGAGGACCGCTACCTCCTGCATGGGCAGAAAACTCAGATCATGCTCTCTATTCGTGAGTTGGACCAAGATAATCTTCCCACTCAAGCTAAGACATTTGAAAATAGATACTTTAAGTATACTCACGGCTATGGACTATGCATGAGCCCGGTCGATACCATAACCGAAAAGGGGCTGCCTAAACTGCTGATCAAAGATATTCCTCCGATCAGTCAGTCGGGGCTGTTCGATATCAGCCGACCTGAGATCTACTATGGTGAAAAAACCACCGATTTTGTGATTGTCAACACCATGTCCCCGGAATTTGACTATCCCAAGGGAGATATCAATGTTTACACGCACTATCAAGAGAAAGCCGGTGTGCCCATTGGCTCTTTTTTCAACCGCCTGGTCTTCTCCATAAAATACCTAGAGCCTAAGATCTTATTCACTAGCTACCTTAGGCCGCAAAGCCGCATCCTGTTTCATCGTCAGATCAAAGATCGGGTCAAGACCCTAGCGCCTTTTTTGACCTATGATCGTGATCCCTATGCGGTGGTATCTGATGAGGGCCGTATTTTCTGGATTCTGGATGCCTATACCACGACCGATAAATACCCCTATTCAGAACAAATATTCCTATTTTCAAACTCAGATCAGACCTTGCCAGTAGCCTTGCCACTTTCGGAAGGCCAGATGGTGGACTCGAAAAAAATAAACTATATCCGCAATTCAGTAAAAATAACCATTGATGCCTACAGCGGTGCAACTGCCTTCTATATTGCCGATGAGGAGGATCCGATTATCCAAACCTACTGCAAAATATTCCCCCAACTTTTCAAGCCCCTGGCCAAGATGCCGCAGGATTTACGAGCCCATATCCGCTACCCGAGAGATCTATTCGAAATTCAGGCCAATATGTACCGAAGGTATCATATGGGCGATGCTCAGGTCTTTTATAACCAGGAAGATTTATGGGATCTGCCGCTGCAGAGGGGAAGTGGGCAGAGCGGCTCACAAATGAAGGGGTATTATCTGACCGTGCGCCTTGCGGGCTGTGCGGAAGAGGAGTTTTTGCTCATGGTTCCCTTCACTCCCCATAATAAAAGCAATATGATTGCCTGGATGTGCGCTCGGTGCGATGGGGCGAATTACGGAAAACTTTTAGTCTATAAGCTTCCCAAGAAAACATTGATTTACGGCCCTCGTCAGATCGAGGCCAGGATTGATCAGCAGACAGAGATATCCAGCCGACTGACTCTCTGGAGTCAGCAAGGATCAGATGTCTTCCGCGGGGATTTGCTGGTAATTCCGATCGAAGAGTCTATTCTTTATGTCGAGCCAATTTATCTTCTGGCCAATGATCAAAGCAATGTACCTGAGCTGAAGCAGGTTATCGTTGCTTGTGGTGAAAAAATCGAGATGAGGCAAACGCTGAATGAGGCTCTCCAGGGTATTTTCGGTGCCCAGGAAATCAGCCTAGTCTCTCAGCAGGGGCCGACGTACGATGCTCCCTACCAGCCAGCAGGGGCTGATTTACACGAGCAGCCAGCAGAGGCTGTCGATTGGCGCGGCCTCAAACCGCTGACCAAAGAATCGATCGCAACTGCCGATCAGTCAATCATTGATCTAGCCAAAAGCGTTAGTCGCTATTTTCAAGCTGCTACAGACAGCTTCAGAAGAAAGGATTGGGCCGAATATGGACGATGCCAGGCGAAAATGCACCAGGCTATTCAGGACCTGTCAGCAGCCTTAGACAAGAGCGAGAAGATGAAGCAGCAGATCAGCGACCATAATCATCAGAACCACCAGCCTAAAAATCACTACTCAGGGAAGGACTTGTCAAACAAGCTGGCCCACAGACAATAAGAAAGATCAGCCCCCTTTATTTTGCCTTATCCGCCGATACTGTTCATGAAGCGATTACACTTGAGGGCTGAGAGTCGGCTTCGGTCAGGCCCTGAGGCTGGTTTGTTTTCGATCCCCTTGATGAAAAGCTGCTGCAGCTCATCATCACTATCCCCTGCCCGCAGGGCTGCTTTGATGTCTATCTCCTGGGTGGAAAAAAGGCAGCTTCTCAGTTTCCCATCCGCCGTGATCCTGATTCGGTTGCAGGTTGAGCAGAAGTGATTGCTCATCGGACTGATGAACCCGATCTTTCCAGCCGCCCCGCCCTCGAATTGAAATAGTTGAGCCGGACCATTTTCTGAGCCTAATGGGGAGTCGCCACAGGTGGCTAAAGGGATGAGGGGGCGGTAGGCAGTAATAATCTCCTTTATCTGCTGACAGGAGAAAAATTGCCGCTCTTTCCAGAGCTGGCTGTTGCCAAGAGGCATGAATTCGATGAACCGGATGTGAAAAGGATAAGTAAGGCTTAATTTGGCTAGATCCAAAACCTCATCCTCGTTGATCCCCCTTATGACCACCATGTTGATCTTAATGGGAAAAAATCCAATTTCTCTGGCCTTTTGAATCCCTCTCAAAACCTGGATCAGCCGATCATGGCCAGTGATATCTTGATATTTTTTTCGGTTTAAAGAATCAAGACTAATGTTTATCCTTCGAAGACCTGCCTTATAGAGATCAGGCGCCATTTGCTCTAGTAACACTCCATTTGTAGTCAGAGAAATATCCCTCACTCCCTCAAGCCGGGCAATCGCCTCTACCAGCTTAGTGACATCTTTTCGGACCAGCGGATCTCCCCCAGTGAGACGAACCTTGCTGATTCCGCATCTGACCGCAATCTGAATTAAATGCAGAATTTCCTCATATGAGAGAATCTGAGACCTTTCAAGCTGACGGAGTTTTTTAGGCGGCTGGCAGTAGATACACTTGAGGTTGCACTTGTCAGTAATTGACAGACGGATGTAGTTGATCTGACGCTGATGTGAGTCTAACATAATCTTTCCTTGCCAAAATTATGAACTAAAATTACAATGTTCCCCTTATTTTTCATAAGGCCGGGCTTGATTAATAGGCTACGCCCTTGTTACATATCCAGGCAAGATGGGCCGAGATAATCACTAGGCGGCCTTATCATTAACGTTATCATTATTAAAGTATACCATTGGTCTGCCATTTACTTCCACCGAATGAGAGGGTGTTTTTAAATATTTTTATTTTTTTTCTCAAGTGGCTATGGTAAAAAATAATGTTTAGTTGCCCAATCTCTTTTAGTTACCTGCTCTATTTAAAAATATTGGGAAAGATACTAGAACTATAAAGATAGTAGAACTATTTAGAATAGAGAAGAGGATAGCCCGTGAAAGTAATTGTTATTTCAGGCTCAAGTTCTAATGTCGGCAAAACCACCTTGGCCAAAGCAATCTGTGAAACCTTGCCTGGAGCCGTATTTGTCAAAATCGGTACCGGAGCCAGGAAAGAGACCTCCTCAGATATCCTGTATCCTTTTGGCACATCCTTTCGGGATATAGAGGCAGATCATTCTGGAGCAAGCTTTCTGATAATTGAAAGTAATCACATTTTGACTGAGCTTGATCCTGATCTTTGTATTTTTCTGGGAGGAAGCCCTGGCCAGGATGAAAAGCCATCCGCTGCTCTGGCTAGGCAAAAGGCCGACATTGTCCGTGGCCAGAAGGTGAGCGGAGAAAAAGCCGCCGCTTTGGGCCGCAGACTCGATCTCTCTCTTGATAAAATCCAGGAGCTTTGTTTTTTGGCGGGAGCAAATCCAGAACCTGTCAGTGCCATCATCATGGCCGGCGGATCAAGTTCTAGGATGGGGAGGAACAAGGCTCTCCTCAGCATGGCTGGCAAGACCATGATCAGGCATATTTATGATACCTTGAGGCCGCTCTTTGACGAGGTGATTGTTTCGGTATCGAAGAAAGAGCACACCTCACTGATTCCAGAGGCTAATACGGTGATTGATCTAAAACCTGGGCAGGGGCCGCTTATGGGGATCTACTCTAGCCTCAAGGCATCTTCCAGCCGGGTGAATTTCATCATCGCCTGCGACATCCCTACGGTTAACCTGCCCCTTTTAAGAAGGCTTCTATCCTGTTCTTGGCAATATGATATTGCTGTTCCATCATTTAAGCCTGGAGAATACGAGCCGCTTTTTGCCGTCTATACCAAAAGAGTGGCCGAGGCAGCCAAGAGTCTCCTAGATCAGGATAGGAGGAGAATTTGTGAATTGTTTTCCATCTGTAACACGAAGGTTGTGGAAATTGCCAACTACCTCTGGTATGCAAACCTAAATACTCCCTCCGATTATCAGAATTTTATTTCGAAGGAAAAAGATAAGAAGAAAAATAAGGAGGATGAAGAGCATGATTTATTTTGATGAAGCCTTGCAGATCGTATTGTCATCTGCAGTGGTAATAACGGAGAGTGAACACGTTGGCCTGAGCAGGGCGCTGGGAAGAATTCTGGCCAGTGATATCATTTCTGATATGGATATTCCACCCTTTGACAAATCAGCCATGGATGGCTATGCTTGTCGGGCGGCTGATCTTGATCGGCTGTTAAAAGTGATTGAAGTCATACCCGCCGGCTATCGACCCCAGAAGGTAATTGGCCAGGGAGAATGCTCAAAGATTATGACCGGAGCTATGGTTCCCGAAGGGGCTGACTGCGTGGTTATGGTTGAGCACACGCAAGAAGAGAATGGATTTGTGCGGGTGCTGAAAAAGGGCGGCCCGGCCAATATCTCCCCCAGGGCTGAAGACCTCAGGCAGGGAGATACGGTTTTGAGCCGGGGAACTAGGATAACTCCCGCGGAAATCGCTGTCTTGGCCTCGGTTGGCTGTGATTCGGTGCCGGTTGTCCGAAGGCCGGTAGTTGGAGTTTTAGCCACCGGCAGTGAGCTGGTTGAGCCCTGTCAGAAACCTACCCCAGTTCAGATCAGAAACAGCAATAGTTATCAGCTCTGTGCTCAGATTGAGCGAGCAGGCTGTGTGTCTTGCTACTTTGGCATAGCTGAAGATAATCCGCAGATCATTGATCGGATGCTCAAGCAGGCCCTTGCGAAATCCGATGTTGTCCTGCTATCCGGCGGAGTATCAATGGGAGATTTTGACTTCGTGCCTGAAATCTTACGGCAAAACGGGGTCAGCCTCAAATTTGAAAAGGTGGCTATAAAGCCTGGCAAGCCGACCGTATTCGGCACTAGCGACGGTAGGCCAGGGGCCAGATATTTTTTTGGTCTGCCAGGCAATCCTGTTTCAACCTTTGTTTTGTTTGAGGTTCTGGTTAGACCATTTCTTTTCAAATTGATGGGAAGCTCTGATCAGCGGACACGGATTATGGCCAGACTCAAAAAAGACCTGAGGCGTAAAAAAGCAGATAGGCTAGAGCATATTCCTGTCTTTCTGAATGCTGACGGACTCGTTGATACGATTAACTACCACGGCTCTGCCCATATTCACGCCTATACTAGGGCCAATGGAATCATAGTCATACCGCAAGGGGTTGAAGAAATCAAGGCGGATAGCCAAGTTTCGGTACTGTTGATAAGTTAGTGGTTCTTTCACTCTATACTTTTGCACTTTTTCTCTGAACCCTTGATTTTAGTGGGTTTGGTATGAAAGATAATTTTCAAGAAGTTCAAGGCGGGGGGAGAGTTCTGCAAAAGTGTAGTTTCGCTAATAAAGCGTGCAATTTTGGCGACCACAGATGGCCGCCCCCCTGCGAAGTGCCCAACCGTAAAGGCTTATAATTTGACATAATGAGGTAGCGATAGACAAGAGAAATAATTATCTGGCTAGAAAAGGTTCTTGCTACCGGACACATTTTATCTTCCGGTTTTGTATATGCCTTCTAAGAGCAGGCATTTCATGTCATTTTCGAGTTGGCGGGAATCCAGTAGGGTTGGTGTAATTATACTGTAATTATACATGGATTATCACTTTTGCGGGCATGACGATAAAAAAAGTGTCCGGTAGTGAAAAAAGGTTATAACTCATTATGGTTGGTTGCTGATTTATTGGGTAAATTGGATCTGCTCTTGCACCTGACGAGGAAACCTGTTAGCTGCTATAAGTTATTAAAAAGCGTAAGAATTAAAAATCTCTCCCGTCTACTATGTGGATAAATTTTTAGAAGTTTTTGCCTTGTAATTCAATATATAAATTTGATATAATAAATTCATTATCTAAATATTTAGGAGTTTTGACTATACTTTTCAAAATAAAGCTACTGCCCCAATAATTCATCGATGATTCATCGAGAAAAACCGAAAACAGGGGAGGAGTGAATTTTGACTTTCAGGTAGTTTGAATTTATGATGCTCAAACCCTTTGTATAGGTAGTTGTCGATGAGCCCGTAATGAAAAAATAACGACTTATCATTTCTCATCTCAAAGAATCCAGCTAATTTGAGAGAAAAATCTATGATACAGGTTTTATCCATGACTATTATTTTTATTTAGTCAACAGGTGCTATTTCCCATAGTATGGGAAATATTATTATTCACCAACTTAATTAATTTATCTCATTAGTCATATAAAAATTAATATAAGAGGAGGAAAGCATCTTTGTAGAGAACAGGAGGGGGGAAGTAAGCTTGACTTTTTTCGTAAGGTTAACTTGTTTTTAAGGTTAAATTTTTATTATCTTTTTAAGGTTTAAGGGGGTTTTTACATGAAAAAGCTATTCAATTTCAAGACAGTAGCCGTAATGTGCAGTTTGGTCATGGTTTTGAGTCTGCTGATTTTCTCAAGTGCCCAGGCTCAGCTGCCAATGACCACTTTTAGTCCGATCATGACTATAACTCCTCCTGCTCCGGGGACAACTCCACCAACCACTACACCTACGTTCAGCCCTACAGCCGCCTTGATGCCGACTCTGCCGACCTTCGGTGGCTTGGGTACGCCAGCCGCGACCTTTATGCCCGTTGTGCCCATTGGCATCCCAAGCGCTCCTAGCTGGTCAACAACAGGTACTACCCTGATGCCAAGTACGCCAACCCTAGGTGGATTTATCGGCACACCGCCCACCTCACCCTTTGGCGGCTGGCTTGGGGTATCACCCGCCGCCCCAGGATTGACTGGCTGGTTTGGCAAGGCCGTTATCAGTCCTACCACTGCCCCAACAGGTGCTCTGATGACCTTTACCCCGCCAGCTCCATCTACGCTTGGAGTTATGCCTTTTCTACCCTCAACTCCGGTTGGCCTGATGACTGCTCTTCCGGCAATTATGCCCTTTAGTCTGGCTGGTTTTGCCGCAGTTATGCCCATTGTTCCCCCTGCTCCTGCGGTCCCAGTAGCTGCCCCGACAGTGGTTGCCCCGACAGCAGTTGTTCCGGTTCTTCCTCCACCCACAGTGGTTGCCCCGACAGCAGTTGCTCCGGTTCTTCCTCCACCCACAGTGGTTGCCCCGACAGCAGTTGCTCCAACAGTGGTTGCCCCGACAGTTATTTAGGATGATTTAGCCTTGTTTTAGGGAAAAAGGTAAGACTTGGAGGAAAGCCTTATTTGAGATATGGCCTTAGGGGATAAAACCTCAAACGGAAGGCGACTGCTCAAGCAGTGAATACAGGTATAGACAGAAGAGGAAGAAAATGCGCTTTTCATTTTTATAAGTCAAGCTTACCCTTATCCCCTCCTGATATTTTCTTAGTCTTTAAGGGAAGACTTCTTTAATTTTCCTACCCCTTAATTGGGGAGTGGCTGCGAGGGAGTGTGTGGATAAAGCCTCACCCTCCCTCGCTCCCCTCACAATAAGTGTCCGAGCATAAAGATCTATAACTTACTCGAGTAAGTGCCCGACCATAAAGGTTTATAACTTGACATAATGGCTTAAGCAATGGACAAGTGAAACACTTATCCTGGCCAGGAAGTTATAATTCGTTATGGTTGGTCGCTTAGCGCAAGCGTCTCGCCTGTGCTTGACCAGCGAGGCGCTTATACTACCAAAACGTTATAATTTATTATGGTCTGATACTTAACTTTTAAAAACTAAGATTCAAACTGACTCTTTATATACTTTACCTATCACTACACTTTTGCAGAAATTTCTTATCGCCTTGAAATCCTTGAAAGTTACCTCTAATAGCAAATCCAGTAAAATCAAGGCCTTGGAGAAAAAGTGCAAAAGCATAGCTATCAATAGGTTACTTAAAACTCAATTTTATTGGAAATGAAAGTCTTGGAAATGAAAATCTATAAATAACAATAAGTTATAAAAATAATTTCCAATTAAGTCTATTTATTTAATTCTCCGCTGGTTGATGCCCTGGGATCGGTCTGTTTTTTTCGTCGGATTGATTTGATAAAATTTTTGATCATTATCGGACTCTTTTTGATATCAAAAAGAATCCTTTGACGATAAATAGAGGCTGGACTGATAAATTTTTTAAATTCGGACAAATCCATATCCTCTTTAATGGTGATTTTCCTCAGGTTGAGCGGATTACTGCGGCGGTTGTTGGTGCCGACATGATTTCCAAAGACCACCTTGTAGCCTGCATTCTGAGCTAGGGTTTGAGTTCTTGTGTCGAGAAAATCATTGGCTGGGATGGCCAGACATTCAATTTTTTCTCCTATAATCTCTTCAAGTATCCTCTTTGATTCACCGAGCTCCTCCATCAGCTCTTCCTCGGAGAGTTTTGAAAATGGACGACAGGTGAGGCCATGAGATCCAATCAGGATATTACCAACTCGCATCTCCTGTATCTGCCGACTGGTAAGGGGCAGATCAATTCCCCTAAACTGAGTAAAGACCTCTGACTCAGGATCTGGTGTAACCAACATAAGGGCAGGAAAATCATATCTTCTGATGACCGGATAGAGGTGTAGGTAATTACTCAGATATCCATTGTCCAAAATGATCAGAAGTGATTTGTGAGGCAATTTTTGCTTTTTTTCCTGACAGGCGAGCAGATCATAGATAGAGATAGCCTGATATCCATGATGGGCAAGATAGCTTAGCTGTTCTTCAAAACGGATGCTGTAGCTCAGGTAAATCATGCCTGATCTTGATATACCTCTAGTTAGGAGCTTGGGGGGACGTTGATAGCACAAGGTGAGAATTCGATCTTTGCTGAATTCCTCTCGAAAGGTGTCCAATAGATAGAGTAAGATAAGAAGTAAAGAGATAGAACATAACACCAGAACTATTTTACTGAATATCTCTGACATATAGCTTTTCCTTACTTAAGCTCCTTTTGACGTTTTTTTAAAAACAGTCGAAAAAGAATTCTACCTTAAAACTTGAAAACTGACAATGATCTTCCTTAGAAAAAAATAACCGGAAGGAGAGGAGCGGATTGGCCGAAAACAGTAAAAGAGGGCATGGCGTTCTTATCTTGAAGTTGATCCGAAGATACATTTCAAAAACTAAGGGGGATATGGCCTCCGTGAAAAGGATAGGGACAGCTTTCCATGAGGAGAAAGCGATTTGTATTGCTCCTCTTTTTCCTCTATTTACTTTTATTTTCGTGCTACTCTCAGAGAGAGAAAGGAGCTCTTGCCCAGGGACTTTTCAATCAGCAGGACAGCGGCTTGTTGCAGCACCGGCGGCAGAGCGAAGAGGCCGATCAGCAGGTTTTTGATTTGACCGGACAGATTCAATATCGCCATTGCCTCTCAGCCGAGAACGAAAAGGCCAAAAGCTATCATTTAGAGCGCCTCTACCAGGAGGGGAAAGATTACCAACAAGGGAAAGAGAACAGCAGGCAGTTAGCTGATTGGCTACAGATTCGGCTTTGGGGAAACGAGAGGTGGGAAAAATCAGAATTTTTTTGGAAGATGAAGGGTATTGCTCAAACAGATGGAGCAAAGCTAGAGAAGAAAACCGAGCTTGAGGAAGCCTACCTGAGCTGGGCACTCTATCCTGGGCTTCAATTGTCTGCGGGCCAAAAGATCTTTCCCTGGGGGAAATCCCGCTCATTCAATCCTCAGGCCTTTTTGGATCTCCCTCGCCATCCCCTCGACTTTGATCCATCCCGCTGCGGACTGATCTTTTGTGGTCTTGAGTATGGCCAAAAATTCCCCCCGGGGCCAGATCCTCTCAAGGAGCTCACCTTAACTACCCTGGCTTTCCCGGTCCAGGAGAGGATAAATGAAGAATTTGGCCAACCAAAGCATTGGAATCTGGCCGGCAAGCTTTCTCTTCTGTTTTGGAATACGGAAATAGATTTTTTAGCCCTGCGGGGAAAAAGTCGGCCAGAGCGCTATGGATTTAGTTTTTCCCGACAACTTGGCCCTATCTGGGAAATTTATGGTGATTTTGGGGTAAGCCCGCAATATGATAAGATCTTTCTCGATCGGTCCGGCACGCTATGGCAGACTCGCTATGCTGCCTTTTATTCACTGTGGGGAATTCAGTATAAGCGAGAAACTATCCGCTGGAGCGCAGAGTACTACCGCAACAAGGCAGGCTTTACTCCGCAGGAGATGCAAGACTACTATCAATATCTGGACAAAATCGTCAATCTCCAATCGAGCGAGAATGAAAATCAGGCTTTGGCCAAGCGGCTTCTGACCCTGACCGAGACCTACTACCGCCGGCCTGACCTGATGCAGGAATATGCTTATTTTGAGATCATGAAAAGAGAACCCTTAGACCTGCGGCCACTCACCTTTTCTTTAGCTGGAGTCTGGAACCTTCAGGATCGAAGTTATGGCCTTTGTCCACAGCTCCAATACCGAGCAAAATCCAACCTGAGCCTTAGCTTGAGAGCCCCTGTAGCCGCAGGAGAGCCTAACAGCGAGTTTGGGGAAAAAAGCACCCGCTGGGCCGCCGAGGTCTGGCTGAATTGCTCTTTCGAGCTTTTTGTCTCTTGCCGCCCGTATCCAGAAAGCCGCTCACCTGACTCGACAAATGGCAGTCGCCCCTCTCTGGGTAATTACCCCTCCCCCCCTGATTCATCAAGGGAGCAGCGGTTGCCTAAAAAAGAGTCCGATCAATATCAACCACCTGCGGCCAGCCAATCATTAGCTGAGCCGAATCAGGAGATGACCGGCTCTGAGCAGGATCAAGGTGAGCAGCCTTCTCTTGTTGATCCCTATCCTGCTGATGCACCTTCTGCTAACACTCCCCCTGTGGACGAGTCAGAGCAGGAGCCATCTTTTTCTCACCCTTTGATTTTGGATGAAAACAGTCCCGGATCCTTAAGGTAAGAAAAAACGGCAACCGCGCTTTGCGCTTTGTCCTACAAATACGACCTGGCCCCGGATTATTCGCGAATCATTCGCCCCGGATCATTCGAATAAAAGAGAAAAGCTCCTACTTTTCTTACATGGTTCTCAGATTATCAGGGTTTTCTCATCTTACAGGGTTCTCAGCACGGCCAAGTAGGCATTAACCAAGCCATAGCCATAGTACTGATCCCAGCCGACTGTTCCAAGGTCAGTGGCAGTTCCCTCCAGGATGCCGGTTACCTGAAGCGGAGTAAGAGGCAAGGTGCTCTTGCTGACGATCAGCGCAGCTACCCCTGAGACCAGGGCCGCAGCCGGAGAGGTCCCTTCCATGAAGTAGTAGTAGAAGGTCGTATAGTTTGGTGCAGCAAAGGTCTGCTGCAGGATGCCATCGCCAAAGCCATCAAGGTTTTGGTCCACGGATAGGTCCCCGCCTGGAGAGCAGACATCGATATAGAGGCCGTAGTTTGAGTATAGAGGCCTGGTGTAGTCATAGCGGATGGCGCTTACAGAGATACACTCAGGGTATGAGGCTGGATATTCAGGGATGCTTGAGCCTGCATTGCCAGCCGAGCAGATAATGGTTACTCCGGCATTATAGGCATAGGTTACGGCTG
>Ga0123519_10008580_pt1 | contig 15559 bp, 11 predicted proteins | sample YelNatPaOPRAMG02_FD_87396 | JGI IMG/M metagenome (GOLD analysis project Ga0123519, IMG submission 87396) | Hot spring microbial communities from Yellowstone National Park - Yellowstone National Park OP-RAMG-02 (version 2) | ecosystem: Environmental > Aquatic > Thermal springs > Hot (42-90C) ...
CAAGTAAAAAGTCCCATTTTTTGTAATCAAAATGACCCACCCCCTCTACAAAGTTATCCACAACATTACAACATATCCCACTATTCTTGATGTTAATCAATCTACCTCTGTTCTTGGTATTGCTCCTCCTCTTATTTATAATCTGGTTAAGTCCAACAAAATCCCTGTTACTAAAAGAGAATAATTTATAGAACAGATGTTAATCATCCATGTAGGAGATACAATTCAAGTAAAGGAATTAAAATAGGAGAGGTATCAAATTATCATATAGATTCAAATAACGCATTTAAAGGACAAGTAGAGAATAATTCTACAGTTAATTCAGAGACTAAAAGTGATTCAAGTGCTAATTTGTCTAAAAATGGATTAAAAAATATTCAACAGGAAAGATGAGAATCAAAATATAGAGACAAGAAGAACTAGATTTTTTTCAAAATTTTCAAAAAGTATCTTTATTCAATATTATTGACGGAGCAAAGGAAAAATGACTTTTACATACCTAAAACATTTGTAAAAAAACCTTACAATCATGAAGTATTGACAAATTTATAGTAGAGAATTAATTTTATCTTTATATCTTTAAATTTAAACAATCTAACATCTTAATTATTTTTGTTGAATAAAGTATAAAAAAGTTAGTATAATTTAAATATAATAATATCTTCATGAGAAAAGAATGAAAAAAGATATCTCTCATTAAAAAACAAAATGTTAATGTTGAAATAGTAAAGCAGCTAATTAGAAATCATAAATACGATATTTAAATTTACAAAGATACAATTAAAAAGAAATATCTTTTCTCCAAAGGACAGTGTTTGATATAATATTTATATAGTAAGTAGTAACTAAAAACAATTTACAAAATTTATTTTAAATGTTATATTTATGCTTAGGAACTTCAATAACGTTGTTTGAAAATGAAACACTTGATAGGCAAAATCTGGCTTTGCCAGTTTTGCCAAAGAGAACGAATGATTTCAATATAACGAAGCAGGGACTATCTTGTTCTTCATATTATGCGGGCGTAATTCAGCGGTAGAATGTCAGCTTCCCAAGCTGAACGTCGTGGGTTCAACTCCCATCGCCCGCTCTCTAAAATTATTAAAAGTGATAAAAAACTTTTTTCTTGACATTATCTATATATAGTGGTATACTTGAGATACACTACAATAGGTAGTAGAATTTTAAATAGGGAGTGTGATAACATGATACAAGAAACTTTTTTAAAGGAAGGTACAAAAACATCTGAAGAAACTATAGAAATAAAAAGAAAAAAACTACCTGAGTTAAAACTCTCACCAAATTCCTTAACAGTTTTAAAAAAGAGATATTTAAAGAAAATAAGTGAGACTGAAACAGAAAGCCCCGAAGAAATGTTCATGAGAGTTGCAGAGAATATTGCATCAGCTGAAAAAATCTACGACCCTTATATCTCCGAAGAAAAATTTGAAAGTATAAAGGAAGCATTTTATTCAATGATGGTAAATTTATACTTTCTACCCAACTCTCCAACTTTAATGAATGCTGGCAGGGACCTACAACAACTCTCTGCCTGTTTTGTACTTCCAATAGAAGACAGTATGGAAGGTATCTTTAATTCAGTTAGAGATGCAGCATTAATACATAAAAGTGGAGGTGGAACAGGTTTTTCATTCTCCAACTTAAGGCCAAAAAATGATAAAGTTAAAACAACTGGTGGTGTTGCCAGTGGACCTGTCTCTTTTATGAAAGTTTTCAACGCTGCAACAGAAGCAGTAAAACAAGGTGGAACAAGACGTGGAGCAAATATGGGAATACTAAGTGTTCACCATCCTGATATTATAGAATTTATAACAGCAAAAAATAATACTAAAGAACTAAACAATTTTAATATCTCTGTTGCAATTACTGATAAATTTATGGATGCTGTGTTTAAAGATGAAGATTACGAACTCATAAATCCACATACTAAACAAGTTGAAAGAAAAGTAAAAGCAAGAGATATATTTAATTTAATAATTGATTCTGCTTGGAGGACTGGTGAGCCAGGTGTAATATTTATTGATACAGTAAATAAAGACAATCCTACACCATCATTAGGAAGAATTGAAAGTACTAACCCTTGTGGAGAACAACCTTTACTCCCTTATGAAGCATGCAATTTAGGTTCTATAAATTTAGCACGAATGGTTAAAACGCATGACAATAAAACAGAAATAGATTATCACTTACTAAAAGAAATAGTTCATCTTGCAGTTAGATTCTTAGATAACGTTATAGATATGAATAAGTATCCATTACCACAGATAGAGACTATGGCTAAAGGTAATAGAAAAATAGGCTTAGGTGTTATGGGTTTTGCAGATATGTTAATTCAACTCAATATCCCATATAATTCAAATGAAGCAATAAAGACTGCAGAAAGAGTTATGAGATTTATAGATGAAGAATCCAAGAAAGCTTCTGCAAATTTAGCAAAAGAAAGAGGTCCATTTCCTAATTTTGAAAAGAGTATATATAACGGATATACTCATCTTAGAAATTCTACTACAACAACAATTGCTCCAACAGGAACTCTTTCAATAATTGCAAATACAAGCAGTGGTATTGAGCCATTATTTGCAATTTCTTATATAAGAAATGTAATGGATACTAAAATGATCGAAGTTAACCCTTATTTTGAAAAGGTTGCGCGAGAAAGAGGTTTCTATAGTGAATCTCTAATGAAAGAAATTGCTGAAAAGAATACCTTAAAAGACATAAAAGAAATCCCCGAAGATGTAAAAAAAGTTTTTGTAACAGCTCATGATATATCACCAGAATGGCACGTAAAGATGCAAGCAGCTTTCCAAAAATTCACTGACAATGCAGTATCAAAAACAATAAATTTTCCTAAAGATGCAACAAAAGAAGATGTAAGAATGGCATATATATTAGCATATAAAGAAGGATGTAAAGGTATAACAGTATATAGAGATGGGAGTAGAGACGAACAAGTATTAAGTACAGGTGCTACAAAAACAAAAGATGGAATGTCCTCACAAAAGATTACTCCACGACCCAGACCATCAATAACTATAGGTAGAACCATAAAAATTGGTACTGGTTGTGGAAATCTATATGTAACTATAAATGAAGATGAAAAAGGTCCTTGTGAAGTATTTTCTCAGATGGGGAAATCCGGAGGATGTGCTGCTTCACAATCTGAAGCAACTAGTAGATTGATCTCTTTAGCACTCCGTTCTGGTATAGATGTAGAGGCAATACTAAAACAGTTAAAAGGAATCCGCTGTCCATCACCGCTATGGGATAAAGGCAATTTGATTTTATCTTGTCCTGATGCTATAGCAAAGGCGATAGAAAAATATCTACAAAATGGCTCATCTCTTAAGAAAAAAGTAAATATAAAAGATGATAAAATAAATAACAACAGTAGTTCTACAAAAAATCTTGCAGGAACATGTCCAGAATGTGGTAATGTATTAGAATATGTAGAAGATTGTGTACTTTGTAGATTCTGCGGCTATTCAAAGTGTGGATAAAGTTTTTTTAAGGAATAAGTTCTTCCACTTTTTTCTTATCTAAAACTTTTACAGTTTCTACGATTAGTTTTAATGTATTTTCATAATCATCAATATTAATTATACCTGCATGACTATGAATATATCGAGTTGGAACTCCAATATAAACACAAGGAACTCCTTTTGTGTGAATATGAATGACACCACCATCTGTTGCACCTCTATTTAATGATGTAAATTGAAATGGTATTTTCTTCTTCTTAGCAATATCAACCACTAAATCTCTTAATTTTAAATTTGGAATCATTCCCGCATCATAGATAGCAATCTGTGGACCTTTCCCTAATTTTCCACATATTTCCTCAGGTTTTGCACCAGGAACATCAGAAGCTATACCAACCTCAGCAATAATTGCCACATCAGGCTCAACTACCCATGAAGATGTTCTTGCTCCTCTTAATCCTACTTCTTCTTGAACTGTTCCTACTCCATAAACTGTATTAGGATGCTTAACCTTTTGTAACTCTTTTATCACTTCTACAAATAACGCACATCCTACTCTATCATCCCATGCTTTCGCTAATAAACATTTTTTATTCCACATCTCTTTAAATTCAGAAAATGGAATTATAGGATCTCCTGGTTTTATCCCAAAATCCTCTTCAACTTCTTTTTTAGAACTTGCACCTATGTCTATAAACATATCTTTAATCTCTATAACTTTCTTTCTTTCCTCCTCTGTTAGGATATGAGGAGGTTTTGAACCAATAATACCAATAATATCACCTTTAGATGATTTTATAACAACTTTTTGAGATAGTAATACCTGGTCAAACCATCCACCTAAAGGCCAAAATTTTATAAATCCATCATCAGTGATGAATCTTACCATAAACCCTATTTCGTCCATATGACCAGGAATCATTACCTTAGGGGTTGATGACTCTCCTTCTTTTCTAAATACTATACTTCCTATTTTATCATAAGTAACATCAGCAAGCCCCTTAAGATATTTTTTTAAAACATTCTTAACTTCTGTTTCATATCCAGAAACTCCAGAAACTTCTGTTAATTCTCTTAATAACTGTAATCTTTCTTTATTCATAAATTTTCATCCTCCCCTCTAAACACTAATTTTCATAAGTAATCCTATAATCATTGAAGAAAATACAGTTATTCTAAAATTCAATACTTCTAACTTTCCATTTTTAACTAAAAAAGCAAGATATAGAATTACTAATACTGCAGGTATATACCATAAACCACCTATAAATACAAATATTCCTATTAAACCTCTTTCTAAAATTTCAAGATACTTCAAAGGTAAAGATGGAAGAGTTATTCCTTCTTTAGTATCTTTAATAATTAATTTTTTAATATACTCTTGAAGCACTGACATACCATAAGTTAAGACTATAAACCAAATGCTAAATATCATAATCCTATTACTGTTATAAATTTTATTCAATATTTGAGGACCAGGATATGGAAGAGTATTAGAAAAAACATTAGTTGCACTAAAACTAATCAAAGCAATAACTCCTATATGTAGTAACTGATCAAATAAAAAAGTCCAGAGGTTATTTCTTTCCATTTGTAAATTATATATAATCTTTGCCTTATCCTGAAATATATGGATAATGTATAGTAAAATCATAAGTATAATGATATGTGGTTGATACAAATAAGGAAGAATAAAAATAACACTTACAATCCCAACAATACTTCCATGCAATAAAACTCCCCATTTGTATTTAACCTTTACTTTAAAAACTCTCTCTGTTTGTAGAAGGAAATCACCTATTAAATGTGCAAGGACTAGCCTAATGAAAAAAAAGATAAACATCTTCCTCTCCTATTTCCATGCCAAAAAGGCAGAGTTTTTAATAAATTTTCTTAATTTCAGAACCAGGAAAATAATGTTGTAATATCTCTTTATAATTATATCCTCTTTTTGCCATTCCAACTGCTCCAGATTGACATAAACCAACACCATGTCCCCAACCACAGCCGTATAAAAAATTCTTCTCTAGTTTAAAAAAATTGCTCCTTAAACCAGGCAAAATTCCTCTTATTCTATCTCCTGTTATCTCCTTACCTGATACCATTACTTCCTTAACATATCCATTACTATCTCTCTTTAATATTTGTATATCGCCTATATCATCAACTATCCTAAACCATCTGAAATTATCATCCTGTGCACAAAATGCTTTTGGCTCAAGTTTAATCCATTTTTCTAATTTTTCTGGAGATAACGGCCAATCTTCATATTCCAAATTTTCAGAACTAATAACATAATCTGCAATACCTTTTAAATTAATATTAACATTTCCACTCCATGCATCTTCAATATTACGAGTTCTACCACCACAACAGGAAAAGAAAAAAGTATCTATTGTTTTCTCACCATAATTTAAAACTTCCCCCCTAGTAGAATCTACTGCAGAAGTAGTATTCTTATGTTCTGATGAAACACCATTATATACTAAACAATGAACATCACTACAAACGTGAAAATTTTCATGTCTTTTCTTAGATATTCTATTTAATACATAACTCCTTGCAACTACTGCTTGAGCTTTTAAACTTTCTACTTCTGCTAATGCACTAATTTCAGAGGGCACAACACTGTATAAATACTCTTCTATATTAATATTATTTACTACAGTTAAACCATCTTCTAACAATATTTCTAGATAACCTCTAAAACTCCTATCTAAATTTTTTGCCCAAAAATACCCTTTGTTCAATGTAACATCATATATTGTAAAAGTTGCACCCCTATTATCACTCTTTAAAATTATACTTGAACCATTAGATGGAACAAGTTCTAATATTATTTTATCATTTTTATCTTTAATTGTAAAACATTTATTACTTTTTTCAAATTTTATCTCTTCATCAGGTAAAATTTCTTTTATTATTTTGTCCTCTTTTAATATATAAAATTTATCTGCACATTTTAATCTTAAAATATTTACATTACTCACTAATCCTACTTTTATGAAAGGTATACCCTCTATATTTGAAATATAAGAAACTAAAGGTGATTTTGTATCCTTTCTAATCTTTTCTTTCCCTTCTTCTTCCTTTTTTATATATTCAGTAATTTTACTAGCAACTTCTTTTAAACTTTTTTGTATCTCTTTATTCTTTGGTTCAATTAATGTAACTTTCTTATAACATTCATAAGATTCTTGTAATAAATTTTGCTTTTTATAAAGTTCAGCTAGTATTACATAAGTTTCATAAAGACTTGAATCTATCTTTACTGCCTTTTGATAATTATTTATGGCTTTATCTATATTACCAAGTTTCTCATAAACCTGACCTAATTTAAAATATGCTTGTGCAAATCTAGGTTTTATATTTAAAGTCTGCTGAAATTCAAAAATTGCTTCAGTAAATCTATTTTCCTTAAATAAAGAGCATCCTAACCCAAAATGAGCATATAAAAAGATATTTTTTTCTTCTTCAAAGTTTCTTTTTTTTAAAACTTCATTGAATAAATTTATTGCTTTGTTATTATCTCCAATATGATAGTAACATAACGCAAGATTAAGCAACCTAAACAAATCATCTTTTTTTAACTTTAAAGAATTTTCATAAGCAACAATAGCATCATTTAATCTTCCTATATCTTTGTAAAGAGTTGCAAGATTTGCATAAACCTCATCTGAATTATAAATTGAAAGTGCGGAAAGATATTTCAACTCTGCTGATTTAAAATCTCCTTCATAGTAAAATTTATTACCTTCATTAAACAGGTTTTTAAATTCTTCTTCAGGTTTTACTTCTCTCTTTACAATCTCTTTTGGAGCACAAGAAAAAAATAAGAAGACAATTAAGATAGTTGTAAAAAAAATCTTTCTCATTTTTTAAGATCAAATTTAAATGTTATTATTCCATCTTGGTCTATTTGTTTTGCTGATACTGGTAGGACATCAAATTTCCATTTTCTCATACAATCTATAACAAGTTGGTCTAACTCCTTAAAACCACATGTCTTAACCACAAATATATCTTTAACATCTCCTTTAGGATCCACAGTAATTTGAACACAGACCTCTCCTTCTATACCTCTTCTCCTTGCCCATTCTGGATATGTAGGTGTATAGGAATGAAGTATTCCACGGGAAGATATTGGTCCTGTAATATTATAGTTTCCATCAGGACTCCCTGGTTTTTCATTATCCTCACCAAATCCTCCCCCAAGAAGAGGTCCTTCTACTAATTTTCCTGAGGTTTTCAAATCTGATTCATCAATTCCTATTGGTGTAGTTTTTCTAATTTTCAAAATATCCTCATCAGTCCTTGGAGCAATTTCTACTGGTTTAACAACAAGTTTAGCCCCTTTACCCTCTCCTCCTTTTTTCGTAGAAACAACTCCTATCTTACCACTACTAGTTCCTACATTTTCGCCTTTTTGACCTAGTCCTTTCCCATAAGGCATTTCACCAATTAAAGTAACCTCTGTAAGATATACTGTTTTACCAGTGGTTTTTACAACATACAAAAAGGAAAGAATAAATATTCCCAAAAAATGAATTATTATTGAAAACAATATTGTATATTTTAAATCACCATCTTTTTGCATATTTTTTTACTTTACTTTCTCTTCTATCTTTTCTGCTGCAATTGCTAGTTTTTGTGCTCCTGATTTCTTTGCAATATCAAGTACCTTAACTACATAACCATGTAATACCCCTTTATCTGCATTTAGTATAATGAGTTTCTCCTTCTCATGTTTTAATAGATCTTCTAAATATGGTTGTAAACTATTGATATTAACTTCTTTATCATTCACGAATATCTTATTATCTAAAGTCATTGAAATCGTAATATTCCTCTGTGGAGTAGTATCTGCTGTAGTAGCAGTAGGTAATCTAACTTTAATTCCTCCTTGCAATATCAAAGGAGTTGTTACCATAAATATAATAAGTAAAACTAAAGCAACATCTGTTAAGGGAGTAATATTTATATCAGATATTAACTTATCTTCTGGTTTATATCTTCTCATACAAACCTCACTTTTTAATTAAGTCTATAAGTTCAGAGGCACTATCTTCAAAATAAACTAATAACCTTTTAATAGTTCTTAAGAAATAATTATAAAAAACTACAGCTGTAATTGCTACAAACAAACCAGCAGCAGTATTTACTAGAGCCTCAGCAATTCCATTTGCAACTACTGAAGGACCTGCTGCCGATTCAATTGCTAATGCACGAAATGCATGCATTATCCCAAGAACTGTTCCAAATAATCCTACATATAAGGAAATATTACCTATAGTTCCTAAAATCCCTAAATATTTTTCAAGTTCTACCATTTCTTTATCAATTGACCTCATTGCTAACTCTGACAATTCACTCCTATCTTTATTATGAGAAAAAAGTATATTTTTAAAAACATTTGTAAGTGGACATGTTACTTTAAAAAACAACCAATTAACTGAAAATCTTTCACAGTAATTTACAGCATCAGAAATTTTTCCCGATAAAACTAAATTTCTAACTTTATTTTTTACCTCTTCTAATAGTTTTAAGCGAACCCCATAAAATGTTTTTAATCTCTCCAAAAATACAGCAACAGAAAGTATTGAAAGTATTAACAGTACTATTATTGTATATCCCCCTTTCTGAAGTATTCCTAAAAAACTTAAATCACTAAACATAATCTACCTCCTATTTTTACATAAATTTAATATTTATCCCCAATAAAACAGATGCTTTTGGTAATATATAACCTGCCATATGTTCGTACTCTTGATTTAATAAATTTTCTCCTTTAACAAATAAATTTAACCAATCCGAAAAATTTTTGTTCACTCTCGCTGATAGTAGTAAATACGGATTTAACTTATTAGAAGAATTCTCTCTATAATATCTTTCGCTAATATATTCCAATTCCATATTGAATTCCCAATCTATTATATTATAATTACATCCTAATTTGAAACTATGATTAGGAAGATAAGTAATAAATTTATTACTATCGTTTTTATTTACTCCACTAACAAAATTGTAATCAAGTGTTTGAGTAAAATTATTAAATATCTTCCATTCCTCTTTGAAATTAAAACCAATTAAGGAAACTTCAGAGATATTAACAGGAATTCCTATTCCATTTGAACTCTCTAAAGAAATAAAATTGTTTACATCTTTCCTGTAAATTTCAAACCTAATTGGTATTTCTTTGTTTAACTTATGCTCAACTCCTGTTAAGATTGAAAACCAAGTATTTTGAGGCTGCAAATTTTTATTAACATTTAAAATACTATTTTTGTATAATTCTCTAAAAACTGGATATGTTAACATTGGTGCATACTCAATATATAAATTTGTAAAATTGTCAAGCTCGTATACTGCTTTACCAAGAAAATTAAATTTATCTTTATCGTATCTTACACCTAAAGTAAAATTAAACTGGTCAAATTTAAACTTGTCATCAAGCAAAGCAAAAAGCATCATTCCATAAATACTATCTTTTCTTAATTCTATATTTAATCGTGGTAGATGTTTTTTTTCATTAATTACCATATTAAAGTTAGTATTAATAGATACTTTATATGTATCGTCTTTATAATTCAACTCATTTAAATCCGAATGATTATAAGAAATATTTGTCAATATACTATAATCATAACTAAAGGTAGATTTTCCTCTTAAATTCAATTCATAAAAATATTTTTTAAGTTCATTAAAATTTAAAATATTTGAATAAGGTGTTCCTAAAATTTCATTATAATAATTTATCCCAAATCCTACATCTGCTATCTTCTCAAATGTATAATTAACATCACCATAAATATTAAAATTATTATAACCACTAGAGGAAGTAAAATAGTCCTTTTTATCTTTTATAACATTAATTAAATAATTAAAATTATTTAGTGGTTGTCCGAAAACTAACTTTGTATAAAAATTAGAATAAGTACCATAATAAGTAGTTATTTCTCCAAGATTATTCTTCCCTTTCGCTTTTTCTTCTAAACTTGGTGTTTTCTTATCATCAGTCAAATAAGGACCCTTTATAAATTCAAGTTCCATCAAAGGGGTTTCCTTTGGTGGAATTGGATAATTTTCAGGAAGAAGGTCTTTCTTCTCTGCACCTATCTTAATTTCACTCTCCCCTGTAATAATAACATCAGGTAGAATGAAAACAGGTTCTTTATCTTTTTTTTCCTCAACCTGCTCACCATATAAAAATTGAGATAGTATTAATACTATAATTAAAAGTCTCAATTGCCACCCTCCAGTGCTTTTAACCTTTTCTTAGCAGAATCCTGCCAATCTTTATTAGGACTTTCTTTTATTATCTCTTTGTAGACTGCCTTAGCTTCTTCAATCTTACCTAATCTTTCATAACATTCAGCTACCCTTGCTTTCGCTGTTATCTTCCATATATCAGTTGCATTACTCATATTTACTATCTTTAAGTACTCTTGAACTGCCTTTTCAAAGTCGCTTAAATTATAATAACAATTACCTATCCAATATTGACATTCTACTGCTTTATCAGGGAAATTATCTACCACAAACTTATAACTATCTATTGCTTTTGCAAAATCTTTAACATCTTCATAGAGAGTTGCTAACTCCAAACTAGCATCCTTTGCTAAATTACTTTTAGGAAAATTAGTAATTACATATTGGAATTGTTTTATTGCTTCATCAATCTTTTTTGCTTTCTTAAAAGAAAGTCCAGCATTATAAGAACTTGATATCACAAATTCACTTGATGGATATTTTGTAACTATTTCAAGATATTCATTTGCAGCATCTTCATATTTTTCTAATAGAAAATAAATATTTGCTATCTTAAATTGAGATTGTGGTGCTAAATTTGATTTTGGAAATTTAGCGATTAAAATTCTAAAACTTTCCACAGCCCTCCCATATTCTTTCATATTTAAAAAAGATTCTCCTTTATTAAAAAACGCCTGTGGAATTAAATCTGAATTTGGAAAATCATTTATTAACTTATCATACTCTTCTACTGCTTGTTTGAAATTTTTATTATTATAGTAATAATTTGCCACTTTATACTGAATCTCTACTGCAAATTCTTCTTTTGGAAATTTTTTTAAAAATTTTTTTGATATTTCTATACTCTCTTCATGCTTTCCTAATCTTGAATAACACCATGAAAGTCCATATAAAGCATCTCTTTCATACTTAGTATCTGGAAATAAATCTATAGCTTCTTGATAATATTTTATTGCTTCATTATATTCTTTTAAATTATAATAACTATCTCCTATCTTCACAATTGAATCAGGAATTAAATTACTATCAGGAAAATCTTTTTTAAGTTTTTTAAAACTTTCAATGGATTTTAAAAAATCTTCTTTTCTAAAATAAGAAATCCCTATCCAGTAAACACTTTCAGGAGTATTTAACTTTGACCAAAATCTTATAGCATTATCAAAATCATTTAAATTATAATAACACCAACCTAACTGATATATTGATTTTTTGCCTTCATCGGATTTTTCATACTTTTCTATTACTTTTTCATAGGATTTTATTGCAGAATTATAATCTTTAAGATTATAAAAACTATTTCCTATCATATAATTAATTTCAGCAAAGTATTCTCCTTTCTTATCTAAATCCAAGGATTTTTTAAATTCTATAAGAGCAGATGTAAATTTCTTTTCTTGAAAAAAACACCATGCAATTCCTATTTGTGAAACTACAGTAAAAGAAGAATTAGCAAAGTCAGTTAATACTTTTTTGTAAGATTCAAGTGCTTTTACATAATCCTTCATAGCAAAATAAGTATCTCCCAATCTATATTGAGCCTCAGCAGCTAAGTTACTGGAAGGAAATTTTTCAAGTAATTTTTTAAAATTCTCCCTTGCATACTGGAAGTATTTTAATTTATAGTCACACCAGCCCACCCAGTATAAAGCATCATCTGCAAATTCACTATTAGGAAACTCATTAAAAATCCTTATATATACACTTTTAGCATCCTCAAATCTGCCAATACTATAGTAACTGTTACCGCATAAATACAAAGAATAAATTTTTAAGTTAGAAGATGCTCCCTCTTCTTTTATAATACTATTTAATTCTTTTATTGAGTCCCAAAATTTCTTTTGTTTAAAATAACACCATCCTAATGCATATTTTGTTCTTAAACCTAACTCCTTCGAAACTCCAATATCGCTACTAAGTTCCTTAAGAATATCACTTCCTAAAGAATAGTTAGACATATTAATATATGAGATTCCAAGCCAATATCTAACCTCATCTTTTAAAATACTATTATTATAAGCTTTTAGAAATGTATTAAAAGCATCTATTGCTGACTTGTAATCATTTAACTTATAGAAACATTCTCCAACTCTATAAGAGGCAGCATCACTATATTTATGAGAAGGTGCTCTTTTTAAAAACTCCTCAAAAGAAATAACTGCTTCACTATATTTACCTGCTAAATACAATGACTCTGCTTTCCAGAAGATTGCACTAATTAAAATACTACTCTTTGGTACTTTTAAAATCAAATCATTAAAACTCTTTGCAGATAATTCGTATTTATTTAATTTAAAATATGACCAACCTAAAGAATAGTATGAATAGTCTAATAACCTATAGTTTGGAAAATCTTTTACTATATTTTCATAAATATCACTTGCATTATCGTAATCACCAAGATTAAAATAAGATTCAGCCATCCAAAATAATGCATCAGTGTACAAATAACTTTCTGGTGGAACTAACTTAAACCATTTTATAGCCTCGTTAAAATTTTTTAATCTATATCTACATTCACCTATTCTATAGAGAACAGTATCTTTATACTCTAAAGATGTATATCTATCTATAACTACCTCATATTCCTTTATTGCCTTCTCATATTCTCCAGATTTATACAAACATTCTGCTATCATAAAATTAGAATCTATTGCTTCACTGCTTTCAGGATAAGACTGAATTAATTTTTTAAATTGTTCTATAGCAAACTGGTAATTTTTATCCTTATAAAGGCTATATCCAAATTTATATAAATCAGAAGGAGTATCATAAGCAAATAAAAAAATGGGGAAGAAGAGAGTAAATAACAAGGTCAAACCTTTATTTTTTATCCATTTTAATATGTTTACCAAAGCAATCCTCTCTTCTCGGTCTTAGATTAGACGAGGAAATAGCTAACCAAAATTATATCTAAATTTATTATAATAAATTTAAATTTAATTTTCAAGATAAAAAATCTGAGGAGTTTCCCCAAAATTTTTAAGCGAAACTCTAAAGATATAGATAAAATAAAGATTTTCTTAAAATATAAAGTGGAATGGTAATTTTTGAAAAAAATAGGGAAAGAGTTTCTCTACAATTTTTAGTATGTAGTATTTATAATACTTTTTAATGATAAATTTTACCGAAAAAGATTATTAGAACTTGTTTAGTGGAAAAATGGGGAAACTCCACCCTTCTATTTTTCTTGACGATTTGATTTCTAATGGTTATACTTTAAGTGATGGTTCTTCGCTAAGGGGGTACGATCTACCTTCACAGGCCTATGTAACTTATGACTTATTCTTCTTAAAATAACTTACAATTTTCTCAACCACTTCTTCAGGTTTATCTACTATACTAAATATTTTTAAATCCTCTTTATTTATATAACCTCTACCTACCATTTCTTTACTTAACCAATCAATAAGACCTCTCCAATAGTTTTTATCAACTAAAACAACGGGAAAAGGATTTATCTTTTTTGTCTGTATCAATGTTATAGATTCAAAAAATTCATCCATCGTTCCAAATCCACCAGGCAGTATCACAAATGCTGTTGCATATTTTACAAACATAACCTTCCTTGCAAAAAAGTATCTAAAACTCAAATACTTAGTTAAATATGGGTTCGGTTTTTGTTCAAGTGGTATCTCTATATTCAATCCAATAGACTTTCCTCCTTCTTCATAAGCTCCTTTATTTGCTGCTTCCATTAAACCAGGCCCACCTCCTGTTATAACAGCAAAACCATTTTTAACTAACAATCTACCTATCTCCTCTGCTACTTTATAAAACTTATCTCCTGGTTTAATACGAGCAGAACCAAATATCGAAACTGCAGGAGTAATCTTTGAAAGTTCATCAAATCCTTCTACAAACTCTGCCATTATTCTAAAAACTCTCCAGTTATCTTCTGCTTTAAAATCTTCTATTTTTTTCTTAGGCATTTTAAACCTCCGCTCGAGAATTTTTAAATTACTTCTAATGGCCATATATAAAAATCTAACGGAAATACAACATCTAAAACTAAAAATTCTTTACTTAAATTAAATTCATTCGATGGTTTAGATAATCCAAAAAGTAACTTTACCATATCTCTTTCATTAAGAACCAATTTGTTATTACTTTCTTTATCAGTTACCTTAATACTATTTCCGATTTGCAATGTAGCAAACTCATTATTATCAGAAATTACTAAAGTAATCTTTCTTTTATTTATAACTCCTAAGTCCTTTATTTTCATACTCATCTGATTCTCAAATTTTTTTAATAAAGATTTCAAGTTAATAATTTTTATCATACCGCTGCAATTAATATTCCAACTAGATGAACATTTAAATAACAAATCTTTATACTCTGTATAATTAAATGGAGAAGAAATGTCCAATCTTTCAATTTTAAGATTTGTAAAAAGATACTTTAATAAATACTTAAAGCCTGATATATCTCCTCCATATTCATAAGCAGTAGCTAGTGCTGGATTCTCTTTATTTTTCTGAATTGTAATATACGAAATTACTTTACCATCTTTATATGCAAGATATGTTTCTTTATACATTCTACTAAACAGTATTTTGTACATTTCATTAGTTCTTCTTATTCTTAAATATTCCTTTTCATGTATTACTTTTATCTGATTTAAATATTCTTTCCCTCCATTATATTCTTTTACCTCAAATTCTTCAGTACAAATATCTTTTATACTTCTCTCTGTTATAAAAAATTTATATACCGCTCCACCATTCTCCCACCCAAAATTTCCGTATCTTCTCCTATCACCACCAAGCCAAGATATATCATATTTC
>Ga0123519_10008585_pt1 | contig 15556 bp, 10 predicted proteins | sample YelNatPaOPRAMG02_FD_87396 | JGI IMG/M metagenome (GOLD analysis project Ga0123519, IMG submission 87396) | Hot spring microbial communities from Yellowstone National Park - Yellowstone National Park OP-RAMG-02 (version 2) | ecosystem: Environmental > Aquatic > Thermal springs > Hot (42-90C) ...
ATAGACAGGACAATTCAGAAACGTGTAACGAACTGGGAGTTCAGTCGGATTGCTGTCATCGACCGAATCCTATTGCGGATTGGGATTTGTGAGTTTCTATATTTCGAGGATATACCCCCAAAGGTTACGATTAACGAAGTGATTGAAATTGCCAAGCGGTACAGCACGGAGAAGAGTGGTCAATTTGTCAATGGAGTACTTGATTCTGTGCTCGCTGATCTCCGAAAGGAAGGACTTCTCCAGAAATCCGGGCGTGGATTGATCGATGAAACCCTTCGGAAGCATTGAGGGATCATCAGCTCGACCACGATGTTGGTCACGTCGCTTTCAGATTTTTGTGTGGACACTTTTTGACTTCGCCAATACATCATTTTCTGTCCTCATTCTGACGGTTGCGTACTCCCTTTACTTCACAACAGTTGTCACAGGTGGTATGGCGGAGAGTGATTTTCTGTGGGGCGCATCGTTCAGCATTTCGATGCTTATCACAGCAACCATCTCACCATTTCTCGGTGCCATTGCTGATCATTCAGCCGGGAAGAAACGTTTCCTCCTTGCATTTACACTTCTGTGCATTGTAGCGACATCGATGCTCTATTTCGTCTATGCAGGCATGGTTGTTCTCGGTATGATTCTCTTGATCCTCGCCAATATAGGATTTGAAGCGGGATTGGTATTTTATGATTCCTTTTTGCCGGAGATTACTACGCCGCGAAGCTATGGGCGCGTCTCAGGGTATGGATACGCAATGGGATATCTCGGTTCATTTGCAACGTTGGTTCTGGCGTACCCGTTCCTCCGGGGTGAGTTTGCACCTGAGAATCTTCTCAACGTTCGGTTGAGCTTCGTCATGGCGGGTATGTTTTTCTTAGTTTTCTCCGCACCACTCTTCCTTGTCTTGCCCGATACCAGGAAAGCCATCAATCGGACTGACTCGTATTTCCGGATCGGGGTAGAGCGAGTGCGGGCTACGGTTACACACCTACGTCGCTACCGCAACATTGCGAACTTTCTTCTTTCGTTCTTTATTTACATTGACGGTGTGAATACCGTCATTGTCTTCGCTTCAATTTTTGCCCGCCGGGTCCTGCATTTTACCCTGGTGGAGATTCTTGTCTTTTTTGTGGCAGTCCAGTCAACTGCTATTGTGGGCTCCGTGCTCTTCGGAATCCTTGCAGACCATTTCGGACAAAAACGCACTCTGAGCATAACGTTGCTCTTATGGATCGCCGTTGTTGTAATAGCTTTTTTCGTCAATGATAAAGGGACATTCTATCTTGTTGGATTCATGGCTGGGGCTGCGATGGGGTCTTCTCAATCGACGAGCCGCAGTTTGATGTCTCGGATCGTTCCACCTGAAAAGCGGACCGAGTTTTTTGGATATTATTCGTTCTTTGGGAAATCGTCGGCTATCGTTGGACCGTTCATCTTTGGTGTGCTGGCATCTCTATGGAGCGAACGTGTGGCGGTTATCTCCGTTGGACTTTTCTTTGTCATCGGAGTTCTTCTCTTGCAGCGTGTTAAAGATGAGCCATATCAGTCAGAACCCGAGAGCAGATTAGTCCGCCATTAGTGCTGCGGAATGGCTTGCGAGTTTTGAAGTTCAAGTTTGGTTTTGTAGATTGTGCTCAACATGGTCGGACGAAAAGGACACTGGTTTCTTTTCATCTTCCTTAGCCTTTCCTTCTTAATCCTGAGTCGGCTTCGGGCGCAAGCTGTGGAAGCCTACCAGAGCACCAAGTCATTCGTTTCTGTTCGCGTTCTGGCTGTTCCTGAGACTGTTCGTATTGGAGAACAGTTTGAGCTTCATCTCTTTTTCCACCCGGGAGAAGGAATTCATGTAAATGCAAATCCACCGGTAGAGTTGAAGCTGTTGACTCCCGGAGTAAGCGTTAAGCGACTTTCTAACAAAGGGAAAGATACGATGACGTATATTCCACTTGATAAGCCAGTGCGCTTTCGTACAAAGCTTCCCCATTCGATGCATGGAACGGTTTCCCTCAAAGGAGCGGTGCGATATTTCGTCTGTTCAGATGCCGAAGGCTGGTGTACTCGTGTGAAAGAACCGTTTGAAGTTACAATCTTTGTACGTTAGATATGTCCCTTGCTTATTTTATTTCTGATTTGCACCTCGGACTTCAGGATGTTGAAGCTGAACGGAAAAAGGAACAAGCACTCCTGTCATTTCTTGACCATGTGAAAACAGATTCCGAGCGACTATATATTCTCGGAGACCTTTTTGATTTCTGGTTTGAGTATCGTCATGTTATCCCGAAAGGATATTATAGAGTGCTTGGCAAGCTGAGGGAGCTGTCTGATGATGGTATGACGATCCGCTACCTGGCAGGGAATCATGATTTCTGGGTGCGAAGTTTTTTTCGTGAAGAACTGGGGATGGATGTGCACATGGAGCCATTTGAGGAGACTTTGAACAGGAAGCGGTTTTTCTTCCATCACGGCGACGGACTTGCACTACACGATACAGGATACAGAATCCTCAAGCGGGTCCTTCGGTGCAAGGTGAATATCTTTCTGTACTCACTCCTTCATCCCGACATCGGGATAGCGCTAGGACGACTTTCCTCCCGACTGAGTCGTTATCATTCATCAACGAGGAACTATGGTGAGGGGGATGGAATGGTCGAGTACGCAGCCCGAAGGATTGCAGAAGGGATCGATTATGTCGTCATGGGACATCGTCATGAACCGATGTTCAAGCCAATAGGAAATGGGATCTACGTTAATCTCGGAGATTGGATAGAGCATCGTACATACGGTATTTTCGATGGAAATGAATTTCGATTGGAGCGATGGGATTGACATCGGAACAACGGCACGCGAAGTTTGAGCCCCAGGCTAATCGTGGCGGCAACGGATTTTTCCAGCAACATCGGAAATTAATCCTTGGTGTTGAGGCACTGCTTCTCGTGCTATGCTTCCTTTATGGTATTTATCTTGTCTCCGGGTTACCTTCACTGGAAGAATTAGAAAACCCGAAGCCAGAACTTGCGACGCGGGTGTATTCAATTGACGGCGAAATTATCGGGCAGTTCTTCATCAAGAACCGTACCCACGTCAGCTTCAGCAAACTTCCGCCGGACCTTGTCAATGCACTGATTGCAACTGAAGATCGGAATTTCTATAAGCACTGGGGAATTGATGTAGGTCGAGTTTTTCGCGCACTTGTGAAAGACCTTATTGCGCTTCGGGCGAAGGAAGGCGCAAGCACAATTACACAGCAGCTTGCGCGAAATTTATATCTATCTCAGGAGCTTTCTCTCACCCGAAAGCTTCGTGAAGCAATTACGGCAGTCCAGATTGAAAGGACCTACACGAAACAAGAGATACTCGAAATGTATTTTAATGTCGCTTACTTCGGGCGAAGTGCGTATGGGGTTGCGGCTGCTTCGCAAATTTATTTCCACAAAGAGCCAAAAGATCTGAGGCTTGAGGAAGCAGCCCTTCTTGTAGCAATTGTTAAAGGTCCAGGCTACTATGACCCATTCGATCATCCAAAACGTGCACTGGCGCGACGGGACCTCGTCTTGAAATTAATGAGGGACCAGGGCTACATCAGTGAAGGGCAATATGCGGATGCTGTCTCCCAACCTTTAAAACTCGCAACACCGGAGGAAGAAGCACTGACTGGAATAGCTCCTCATTTTCTCGAATACGTCCGTCAGCAGCTTCTGGCGAAAGCAGAGAAGTACGGCTTCGATATTTACCGGGATGGTTTGAGTGTGTACACGACGCTTGATAGCAGGATGCAGCGTTACGCAAATCTTGCGATAACTGCTCAGCTCTCCGAGTACCAGGCTATGTTTAATAAGCGATGGAACTGGAAAAACCATCAAGACATTCTGTGGAAAGGGGTCGACCGTGCCATTAAGTCGCTTGACCTTTACCGATCGCTTCCTACCCAGGCTGCTCGGGATAGTCTTTATAATGCTTTGAAATCGCGTCCGGCGTTCGTTGATTCTGTTGAAAAATCTCTCTCAACTATACAGGTCGGTTTTGTTGCTATAGATCCAAAAGATGGTGGCATTCGAGCGATGGTGGGTGGGTCTAATTACAAGGAGTTTCGCTACGGGCTGAATCACGTCACGCAGATTTACCGTCAACCTGGATCCGCCTTTAAGCCATTTGTCTACACGGTTGCCATTGACAACGGGTATCCTCCATGCTACGAGCTGCTCAATCAACCTGTTACTGTGCTTCTTGCTGATGGGCGACGCTGGACGCCTTCAAATTTTGATGGGTCAATCGGGGGGAAATATACACTACGCGAGGGAATCAAGTACTCAATTAACCTCATTACGATTCGGACAATTATGGAGCTTGCTCCTGTAAAAGAGGTTGTCGCTTACGCTCATCGCATGGGGATCAAGTCAGAACTTCCGCCATACGAATCACTGGCACTTGGAACTGGTGAGGTGAGCCCTCTTGAAATCACGGCAGCATTTGGGGTGTTCGCAAATGAAGGGGTTTACGTGGAGCCCAATGCCATTCTCAGAATCGAAGATCGGGATGGAAATGTAATCGAAGAATCAACTCCGGATCGCCGTGAGGTGCTGAGCAAAGAAACAGCTTATATCATGACCACTATGTTGGAAGGAGTTGTCGACGGTGGAACGGGTTCTCGTGTTCGTACCTACTTCCATCTTCCCGCAGCAGGCAAAACAGGTACAACGCAGGATTACTCAGATGCATGGTTTATAGGATATACGCCGTCACTGGTCGCTGGTGTATGGGTTGGTTTTGATGATCGTCGTGTGCATTTCATCGGAGCAGATGGACAGGGTGGGCGGGCAGCAGCCCCGATCTGGGGGCGATTCATGCAATACGTTTACGATGATAATCAGATTAATATGCCACTTGAGTATTTTATACAACCCGAAGGGGTTGTAACTGATACTATTTGTGTGGAGACAAAGAAGATCGCCACTCCTTACTGTCCTGCAACAACGACGGAGGTTTTTAACAAGAAATATCCCTGGCCCAGTTGCGATGTTCATACTGGGCCCGAATGGAGGAGGAGGAAAGAGGGGGAAACAATTCATTTTTAGAAGCAATTCGAGTTTCTTCCCTAAGGATAGCCATGAAAACCGATGGCAAAAAACTTTTTCGTATCAAAAATCCCGTTTATCTCAGAAAAAAAGTTGTTCTCATCACCGGTGCCTCAAGCGGGATAGGTCGCGCTACGGCGCTTGCCTTCGCTGCTATGGGGGCTTATCTCGTTATAGCCGGGCGACGCGAAGGGGCTTTGAGGGAGGTAGCTCAGCAAATTGAGGCTCTGGGTGGGGAAGCACTGGTGGTGCCCACGGATGTGACGAATCAAAGCGAGGTTGAGCGTCTGATAAATGAAGCACTCAAAATCTGGGGAAGAATTGACATTTTAGTTGTGAACGCAGGTGAGTATGTGCGATGTCCAATTGCTGAATTGAGCATGACTGAAGTAGAGCGCTCAATGGCGGTCAACTTTTATGGTGCAGTCTCAGTAGTTCTTGCCGCACTGCCTCATATGCGTGCTCAGGGAGATGGACACATTGTGTTGGTTAGCAGCATGGATGGGAAGAAAGGCTTACCGTTTGAGGCTCCATATGTTGCGGCTAAATCGGCGCTGACAGGCTTTGGTGATGTGCTACGTCAGGAACTCCACGGGACAGGCATCGTGGTAAGCCTTGTTCTCCCTGGTCGCGTGGATACGCCAATGATCAGGGATCTCAGAGTGCCATGGATATCTGCTAAGATTCCTCCGGAGAAAGTAGCCAGCGCCATTTTGCGTACCATAAGGCGAAGAAGCTCGGTGGTTATTCTACCTTTTCAGGTGAGATTGTTCTATTACCTGAGTGCTCTATTCCCGCGCCTTGGCGATTGGATAGTTCGCTTCTTTCACTTGCAAGGCTGGACGACAACTGATTGAAAAGTCTCTATCGAACAAAATGTTGTAAATAAACCCAACCTCAGGTCGACATAGGAACACAGGTGTGGAGATGAGCGACTCTTACCTTTTGGCTGTGCCCCCGAGGTATGTTCACACATGGCTGCGGAAGCTCAATGTGTCGTTTGTGCCAGGACCATTGACAAGATCTCTGCATGAAGTGGTGAACAGGTTGTTAGAACGTTTCCACACGCTTGGGCACAAGGTTCAGCCGTCACCTGAAAAAGACACCGACCTTATCCTGACAACTGCACCGTTTGGCGAACCGATCAGTTGGCGAGAGGCTTTGCTTTTTACAGTTCGTCATCGGTATCGGATGAGGCATAACCCGGTTATCTACACTTTGCTTCATGTATCGCGTGGACGCTTTCGTCGTTTCCTCGAACACCTCAAGAAGGCACTGGGGAGGGAATCCCCTTGTCGAGAGGATTACGATTTTCCCGGTTTAGTTCCGCATGCTTACAAGACGATTTATGAGCAGGGGAGGCGTGGCGGTCCTATCCTCGCACTGGAACGAATCCTTCAAGCACAAGCAAAGAGCATCCGCATTCTCCTGGTGGTCGGGGATGAGCATCCAATAGAAGCCTACAATTTTGATCTTGTCGGTGCACATCCTCGCACTGATGCAAGTGATCCACAATTTTTCTATGATGACATCGTCCTGCGGATGGTTACAGCAGCCAGCACGGGTCAAGTGACCGAGCACCAGGTGGTGGGAGATCCTATCCCATACACTCTGTGGCAATCCCTCAAAACGCCTTCCGCAATGTATCAGGCGGCGAAACAACTCGGCAGCCGGAATTTCTTCACCGATGCTGTTCGTATTTCTGACCTTGTCCACGTCCCTGTATTCACCGAGGTTATTGCTGCACAGTACAGCGAGGGATGCTTTGCCACTTGGGACGCATCTTTGAATGCACTTGTTTCCACGATAACTGGCAGTGCCCGCCCTTTAGACAAGTACAATGTGACAGAGAATGACCTCACTGTGATCGTAGGGGTAAGACCGGATGGAAAAGGGGCGCTTGTCCGCCATGTGGAAGGGAAAAGAAATGATCCACCTTCTTCTGAAGCCGTTGAAATGATGAATATGGATGGATATCTACCAAGAATAACTCTTGAGGTGGAATCAGGTCGGCGTGTTGATGTACCTGTTGTGCGATCCAAGCTGCATGGTCACCGCGGCGTGGCAGCGTACGATCCACGCAGGGTGGAATATACCCCTCTGGAGGAACCTTACCTTCATTATCCTGTCTCATGTTCAACTGACGCACAAGCACGTGCCATTGTTGAGGCATTCGCACGTGCGCAATCTCTGCAGAATCCGGATGATCCACGACAAATTGCCTTTACCGTGCTGCCGGGCCATGGGATCATGATTGCAGAAAAATGGGTTCCAGGCAAAGCCCCTTTCCAGATAGTCTGGGAATACATGGATGCCGGTTATCTGCAAATAGAAAATTTGATCCCACAAGGACCTTTCTCATACGAAGAATCGCAGGACGGGAGATTAGTCCGCTCATACTCAGATTCTTTGACAATCTAGGGAGATATTCCCCAGTCGTTCAGCTTAAATTGAATTTCGACTTCAAAAAATATATATTAAACATCGGCGGAGGGAGACTGTTTGGAGATATCTTAACCTGAGCGCCCGGATGGCGGAATTGGTAGACGCGCTAGATTCAGGGTCTAGTGGTCGCAAGGCCGTGGGGGTTCGAGTCCCCCTTCGGGCACAAATGAGTCCGAAGGCATTGCCTTGTACAGGAATTATGAGATATTGCTCGATCTTTCTAATCCTCTTCCTATTGTCTTTTGCGGGCTGCGAGCATGGACTTGTTCCGCCAGAAGTACAGCCGGGTTTCGGAGGAGTGATAAGCTATCAAGGAGCCTGGCCTGCGGATACGATTGATCTTAGGCTTGTAGCTTCGAAGGCATACCGGCGATTTTCCTCAATGGATGAGATCATCAGACTTGTTCTTGTGACTGACTCGGTGAAGGTATATCCACCTATCGGGCAAGCGGGACTCAAGATGGGGGTGAAAGAGACACGCTATCAGTTCTTTGTCGAACCCGGAGAATATAAACTCGTAGGGCTTTTCTATCGATATGGCTCTCAAATCTTCCATGATTGGCGACTTGTTGGGTTGTATGGAACATACACCTCGAGCGAGCTTTTCCCCACGGCAGTAGTTGTTAAGCCCGGTGAGTTTGTTGACGGGATTGACTTCCTCGTCGATTTTGATAACCCGCCCCCACAGCCGTTTTAGCTGGCACGTCACATGTTAATTGCTAAATTTTTAAGGCTTTCTTTCATAGTCTCCACTGCAGCAGCTTTCTTGTTCCCGACTTTTGCAGCACCGGTGCGTCCTGCCTCTGTATTGGTCCTGTCTCAGCGGGAGGAGAAAGGGAGAATTGTTGGCTCAGTTGTGAGCGCTGAGGATGGTTCCCCGCTTGTTGGCGCAACCATCCTTATCCAGGGTATGGTTCTTGGAACAACGACAGACGCAAGGGGTAACTTCACCTTGAAAGACGTTCCCGCAGGCAAACACTTGTTGGTAATTTCCATGGTTGGCTATCGCCGTGCTGTTGAGAGCATTCGTGTGCCTGCTGGTGAGGAAGTGCATGTGCGAATCCAACTCCAAAGCACACCTGTTGAAGAGGCTCCTATCGTTGTCACAGCATCGAAGCATGAACAGGTAGCGCAAAATACTCCAGTGAGTGTTAGTGTCATGAGAGGGAAGTGGCTTGATGATAGAAATATTGTGACACTTGACCGTGCACTTCGCTATGTCCCGGGTGTTGTTGTAACAGAATCTCAGGTGAGTATCAGAGGGTCCTCAGGCTATAGCCGCGGTGTTGGCAGTCGGACTCTGATGTTAGTTAACGGCGTTCCAATGCTGACAGGGGACACAGGTGAAATCATATGGGAGTTGATACCTGTGGAGTGGGTTGACAGGGTCGAAGTTGTAAAAGGGGCGGGCTCAGCCCTTTATGGTTCGAATGCCATCGGAGGTGTAATCAACGTTGTCACGAAGGATCCATCGGTGCAACCAGTGACATATGTTCGCGCCTTCGCTGGTCTGTATGATTCTCCTTATTACCCGGAATGGAAATGGAGCTCCTCGCACCAGAGCTTTGGCGGATGGTCTCTTGGCCACTCTCGATCGGTGGGGAAGGCTTCCTTCTTTGCTTCAGTCAGTCGCACCACAAATAGCGGGTATCGGGAGAATGATTATTATCAGCGGTGGACAGGGTTTGGCATTCTCAAATTGAATCTCACTACTTCTCAGACTGTATCGCTACTTGCTGATGGCCTTCTTCAGCGACGTGGCAACTTTCTCTTCTGGCGTGATTTGCGTCATGCACTACAGCCACCGGATGAGCAGCTCTTGCAACGGGTTAGCTCCGATCGATGGACACTTGCTCCGATGTATCACTACGTAGCGAGCGAACGTCTTTTAGTGAACGCCAGGCTGATGATTCATTCATCACATTGGGAAGACAACATAAATAATCCAGGTGGGGTCGGTAACTGGGCAACAACAACTCTTCTCGATGGGGAACTCCAGGCAAACTATAGCTCTGTGCATGGGATGCTATGGACGTTTGGGAGCGAGTTTTCAGGCTCCCGTGTGAGGTCGAATCTATTTGGTAACCCCCATGGATGGACAGGAGCGTTGTATGCCCAGGATGAGTTCTCTCCTTCGAGAGCGATTCGCCTGACAGTTGGAGTTCGTCTTGATTTGCTGAAGCAGGATACAATTAGCACACAAGGGCAGATAAACCCTAAATTTGGGATGGTGTATACTTTGCAGGAGGGGACGGCTCTTCGCCTTAGCGCTGGAAGTGGATTTCGTGTACCCTCATTTGGCGAGCTTTTTACAACAACGAGCGCAAGTGGGTTCCGTGTTATTCCCAATCCTCGGCTTAAGCCTGAGCGGAGCTGGAGCTTCGAAGCCGGAGCCAACCATGAGATTCCATCTCTTGGTGTGCTCGATGTTGCTTTCTTCGACAATGAATTCTGGGATTTAATCGAGGCGCAGTTCGTCCAGATTATGACAAATGGGTACACCGACTACGTTGGGCGGTTTGATAACGTGACCCGGGCGCGCGTGCGCGGTGCCGAAATTTCACTCCGAACAGGCTTGTTCCGTGGTGCTGTCACGGCTGAGTTCGCGTATACGTTTCTCGATGCTCGTGACCTGCAGACAAATGATGTGCTTAAGTACAGGCCCAAGCACGCACTCTATGGTTCAGTCGGGATTCATCCCTCGTGGTGGGAGATGGGTGTTGATGTTCGCTATTTGAGTCGGGTTGAACGCGTTGACGAGGAATTTGTCAAGCTTGGGATTGTACGCAACGGCGACGCCCGTGTGCCAATCTTTGTAACAGACTGTCGGGCTGTGTTTCACGTTACACCATTAGGCTTCCCAATTGATGTTGGGCTGATAGTAAACAACATATTTCAGTATAATTACGTCGAGCTGATTGGCAATCTTGGTCCAATCAGGAATTATACAGCTTATCTACGCGCGTCGTTGTAAGCAAGAAAACATAGTCGAAACAAAGGGAAGGGATTTCTGTGCTTATAGATTCTCATGCGCATCTAAATGATCATAAATTTGATGCAGATCTTGACGCTGTCATTGAGCGTGCAAAAAAGGAAGGAGTCGAGATCATCATTGTCCCTGGTAGCGATGTTGCCTCAAGTGAGAAAGCGGTAGATCTCGCCGATCATTATGAAGAGGTTTATGCATGTGCAGGTATTCATCCCCATGAAACCGGAAAGGCGGAAGAGGGTGACCTCCAGAAGATATCCGAGCTGCTCAAAGCTAAGAAAGTTGTTGCTGTAGGAGAGATTGGCTTGGACTTCCACTACGATTTTTCGCCGAGGGAAATCCAGCGCACTTATTTCCGCAGCCAGCTCGATTTAGCTGCAGAGGCGAACCTACCCGTTGTGATCCACAGCCGTGAGTCAAACAATGAGGTTCTCGCTGAGATTGCCTCAGCGGTTGAGCGACATCCAATGTGGAGACAGGATGTGGTAAAGCATCCACATAATCGGTATCCTCAGGCTCGTGGAGTTCTCCACTCGTTTTCTGGCACTGTTGCGGAAGCATGGGAGGCGATCAAACTCGGCTTTTTGATTTCCATTCCGGGCTGGATCACCTTTAACAAATCACCCGCTGCTGAACTTGTGCGCAGCATTCCTGTTGAACATCTTCTTATCGAAACAGACGCCCCTTACCTTGCGCCTGTCCCCTATCGAGGTAGGCGGAATGAGCCTGCCTTTCTGCCGTATACGGCTGAGGCAATTGCCACCTTACAGGGTCTATCCGTGGAGGATGTTGCCCGAGCTACCTCGTACAATGCGCGACACCTTTTCCCGCTGTCTGTGGGACAGTTTTCCCCTGGTGGTTCTGATGTTCCGGAGATTGCGTACAAGATTCGAAATTCGCTTTATCTCAATATCACCTTGCGCTGCAATGCGGACTGTGTTTTCTGCGACCGCAAGGGGGATGCAGTTATCATGGGGCACAATCTGAAAATTAACCGCGAGCCGACAGTTGAGGAGATCATTGCTGCCATTGGTGATCCGTCTCGGTATGATGAGGTGGTATTTTGTGGTTACGGTGAGCCGACGATTAGAATTGACGTAGTCAAAGAAGTGGCGCGATGGCTGAAGTCAAAAGGGGTGAAAGTTCGGTTGAACACAGACGGGCATGGGAACATTATCAATCATCGGAACATTGTACCTGAACTTGTTGGACTCGTTGACGCAGTTTCTATCAGTTTGAACTCTGCTGATCCGCAGCAGTACGGTCAGCTTATGCAAATCAACCCTGACATCTATTTCCCGGCTATGGTTGAATTTGCGCGTGAGTGCGTTAGACTCATTCCTGAGGTCACAATGACAGTTGTTGCGATGGATGGAGTAGATGTGGAGAGAGCGAGGAAATTCGTTGAGGAAGAACTTGGCGCGCAGTTTCGCGATCGGCCGTATTTTTAAAGTCTAATAGGACTGCGCCAGAAGACTTTCGCAACTTAATCCGCTTACGGCGGACGGCTTAATCAACCTCGACATCTCCGGGGCGGAGGATGTTTTCTTAACAAACTTATGATTCATGGGAGGAACTAAAATGAAAGTTCACAGAAAATTATTCCTTTCTTGGGCTTTCATTGCCTTGGTGACATTATCAAGTGCTTATGCCCAAAGCCCTGATGCTATGGTTGGCAAGATGCATTCCAAGAGATTAGAGCCTTTCCATGGCCAAATGAACCCGACAGAATACGCAGTAGCTAAGAGACGAGCAAAGACCCTGGGCGGTGGCAGGAACACCACTCTGATTGGCCGGTGGGCAAATGGTCCCTGTTATGCGGCTGCTGTTGCGGGGAAGATGGCCTATTTTGGTAATGGGGGCTATCTCGAAATAGTAGATTTTTCCAATTCGGCAAACCCCGTTGAATTAGGGAAGGTACTCACGCCCTCCGTTGTAGAGGGTGTTGCGGTGAGTGGTAGCTATGCCTGTGTGGCGGCTGGTGGCGATGGATTGCGCATTATAGATATTTCTAATCCTTCAAGTGCGAGGGAAGTCGGCTATTTTGATACCCGCGGCTACGCTGAAGGTGTTGCGGTGAGTGGTAGCTATGCCTATGTGGCGGATGGTCTTGACGGATTGCGCATCATAGATATTTCAAATCCTTCAAGTCCTAAAGAGGTTGGCTATTTTGATACCGGCAGCCATGCTTATGGTGTTGTGCTTAGTGGTAGCTATGCCTATGTGGCAGATGGTCTTGACGGATTGCGCATCATAGATATTTCAAATCCTTCAAGCCCTAAAGAGGTTGGCTATTTTGATACCGGCAGCTTGGCTCTTGGCGTTGCGGTTAGTGGTAGCTATGCCTATGTGGCGGATTATGGCGATGGATTGCGCATTATAGATATTTCTAATCCTTCAAGTCCGAGGGAAATTGGCTATTTTGACACCAGGGGCTTCGCTGAAGGTGTTGCGGTTAGTGGGAGCTATACCTATGTGGCGAATGGCGATGATGGATTGCGCATCATAGATATTTCCAATCCTTCAAGTCCGAGGGAAGTTAGCTATTTTGATACCGACGGCTATGCTTATGGTGTTGCGGTTAGTGGCAGCTATGCCTATGTGGCGGATTATGATGATGGACTGCGCATCATAGATATTTCAAATCCTTCAAGTGCGAGGGAGGCTGGCTATTTTCGTACGGGCGGCGCGGCTTCTGGTGTTGCGGTCACTGGCAGCTATGCGTATGTGGCGGATGGTAGTGCTGGATTGCGCATCATAGATATTTCAAATCCTTCAAATCCGAGGGAAGTTGGATATTTTGATACTGGCGACTATGCTAAAGGTGTTGTGGTTAGTGGTAGCTATGCCTATGTGGCGGATGGAAATGATGGATTGCGCATCATAGATATTTCAAATCCTTCAAGTCCGAGGGAAGTTGGCTATTTTGATACCGGCGGCCAGGCTTATGGTGTTGCCGTTAGTGGTAGCTATGCCTATGTGGCGGATGCTCGTGATGGATTGCGCATCATAGATATTTCCAATCCTTCAAGTCTGAGGGAGATTGGCTATTTCGATACCCGCAGCTATGCTTATGGCGTTGCGGTTAGTGGCGGCTACGCCTATGTGGCGGATTTTGATGATGGATTGCGTATCATAGATATTTCTAATCCTTCAAGTCCGACGGAAGTTGGGTACTTTGATACCCGCGGCTATGCTTGGGGCATCGCGGTCAGTGGTAGCTATGCCTACGTGGCGGACGCCCATGGTTTGTGCATCATAGATATTTCCAATCCTTCAAGTCCTAAGGAGGGTGGCTATTTTGTTACCAGCGCCGGCGGCTATGCTAAAGCTGTCGCGGTTAGTGGTAGCTACGCCTATGTGGCGGATGTCTTGGGAGGATTGCGCATCATAGATATTTCGAATCCTTCAAGTCCGAGGGAGGTTGGCTATTTTGATACGGGCAGCGATGCTCAGGGTATTGCGGTCAGTGGCAGCTATGCCTATGTGGCGGATGGCTGGGATGGATTGTACATCATCAGGAACGACCTGCTGACACCACCGTCACCACCTACACTTGCGTCACCCATGGATGGAGCGACGGCGGTGCCGATTCATTCCGCGGTCTTGGTGTGGAATGCAAGCGAGCGCGCCATCTCGTACCAGGTGCAACTATCCAGGGACAGCTCGTTCGGTTTCGCTCTGGTTGACACCTCAGGTGTGAGGGACACGCTGCTTAGCCTTCCGCGGCTGCTGAGTTCAACCGACTACTACTGGCGCGTCAGGGCGTGGAACGATGGAGGCTGGAGCGATTGGTCGGCCATGTGGCGCTTCCGTACGGCAGTTGTGAGCGGTCTCTTTGCCGATGGAACAATACCTGATCGGTTCCAAGTCAGCCAGAACTACCCGAATCCCTTTAATCCGTCGACTACTATCTCATTCGATGTTCCGCAGCAGTCGCATGTGAAGCTTGTAGTCTGTGATGTGCTGGGTAGAGAAGTGAGAACTCTTGTTGATGAAGAGAAGCAGCCGGGTAGATACTCCGTTACTTTCGATGCGAGCGACTTGCCAAGCGGAGTGTATTTGTACCGTATGGTGGCTGGCGGTTTCGCTCAGGTCAGAAAGATGGTGGTGATGAAATAGTGGAGGTGAGAAGTGGGCAGGGTTGAACTAAGAAGCAGGGTGGAGCGGTAATTTGTTTAACACAGAAAGCACGGAGGGCACAAAGTTACTTCAGCTTGTACTGGTCATATGTTTGCTGGTGAGATGGATCGTATGCCGCTAATGTTGCGTAGACAGACCGATTTGGATATTGTAGAAAGAGATCGGCGATTTCCATATACTTTGTGTCGAAGAAGATCTTGACGAGAAGGCTCTGGGCGTCGATGGTGGAGCGTAGGTCGGAGATTGTCTTTAAGCTCGTCAGAACAGTATCAAGTGCAGCACGAGAATCGGTTCCCATCATGTCGAGTCCGTTGTAATGGTAGTTATAAAATGTTTGTCGGAATACTTGATATTTTGCACTAAGCAGCTCGTTAATGAGCCGCATTCTCGTATAAGACGCTCCGGATGGCTCCCAGCCGGTCGGGCTGTTCGTGGCAGCGAGGTTTGCTATCTCAGCCGCCTTCTGGAATTCCTTTGTTCCGCCAAGTGGGTCAAAGGAATCGTTGTCAAAGCCGATGATCACGTATGCATAGAAGTCAAGTACATTTAGTAGAGCATCAGCGCGATACTCGTTGTGATACAAAGGCTGATTTTTCACATACGTGAATTGCCACTTATCATCCATGATGCGTAGAATCGGCGTGTCATGGTTTGATGCGCTATCATTTACATAAATCGGGCGCTGTGAGCCGACAAATGCTTGGACAGTATATTTGTTGTCGCCGCTGGCGCCAAGGAAGAAGATATTGATTGAACACTTGATTTTCTCGTTGCCGTAGTTTTTCCCAGTCCAGCTGTACTGATTCATGTAGTTCTTTACCTGGTGCGCGAAGTCAGTTAGTTGTTCTTTGTTGTACGAAGGGAGTGATTCATAGTTAACCGTGACATCGCAGTCAAGCTCCTGAGATAATGA
>Ga0123519_10008588_pt1 | contig 15553 bp, 14 predicted proteins | sample YelNatPaOPRAMG02_FD_87396 | JGI IMG/M metagenome (GOLD analysis project Ga0123519, IMG submission 87396) | Hot spring microbial communities from Yellowstone National Park - Yellowstone National Park OP-RAMG-02 (version 2) | ecosystem: Environmental > Aquatic > Thermal springs > Hot (42-90C) ...
ACCACCATCACCTTGCTCCCCTTGCCCACCTTGGTCACCCCGACGCCCGAGCCCCCTTTTTAGCCGGGACAAAACTGCCGTCGAGAAAGGCGCATGCCCATTCCAATTGGCCCGCCTCGTCCAACCGGCCGAGCAAGGCGCGCCATATGCGTTCCCAGGTGCCGTCTTGCGTCCATTGGTGCAGGCGGCGCCAACAGGTGGTGGGTGAACCATATTCCCGAGGCAGGTCTGCCCAGGCACAGCCGGTCTTGAGGACATAGATGATGCCGTTCAGGGTACGACGGTCGTCGGCACGCGGGCGTCCTCGCCCCGGCTTTTGTTTAGGAAGGAGCGGCTCAATGATTGCCCATTGTTCATCGGTTAGTTCGTGTCGGCTCATAGCCGACAGTTTACCACATCTTCGGCGTTTTTGAAATAACTTCAATTCAATGAGGGCGGATTGATCGAATCGGTACGCGCCGAAGCACGTGGACGCATTGTGGGTAATGTGACAGTCCCCACAGCTTGGGAGGGGCGCTGGCACGACTATGCATGGAAACAAGACTTGCTCATTCCGCTTAAAGGTGAAGTGGCATGGCTATTGCCAGAGGGCCCCAAACCGTACTGGCGCGGACATATCACCGAGATTGCGTACGAGTTCGTACGCTGACAGGGAGATCGAGGGGCGCTCTTCTCACTTGAGTGGTGGTCTAAGCATATCGGGCGTGTGAGGGTATCTGGGCAGCCTATGCCAGGGGGCATGACTGTCCGGTTTTTTGCCGGGATGCCCCGGAGCTCTGGTGGGAATGCTAAGGCCATCCCGAACGTCAGATGCTGCCGGCGCATCCAGGACATTTCGCACCTGGCGTGCCAGATCCATAGAGCTAAAAGGTTTTTGCAGGAGCGTGACATGCCCAATAGTGGGGACGTAACGCGCTATCACCTCATAGCCGTATCCGGACATGTACAGTATCTTAAGGCGGGGGTGGAAACGCTTCAGCTGCTCGGTCAGCATGATGGCGCTGATATCGGGCAACACAATGTCACTCAACAACAAATCTATCCTGCCGGGGTGCTCCCTTGCCAGGCGAAGTGCCTCCCTGCCGTTTTCGGCGGAAAGCACCGTATATCCATGTCGGCGCAGGATGAGCTCGGTGAGATCGCGCACACTGGGATCATCTTCCACCAGGAGGATCGCCTCACGTCCACCACACACGCGCTCTGTAGCCTCGCCGCATGCCGTGAATTGTTCCTCTTCCTGGAGGCGAGGCAGGTATATCTTGAATGTGGTGCCGATGTTCGGCTCGCTGTATACCCAGATGCTGCCACCATGCTGCTTCACGATCCCATAAACGGTGGCCAGTCCCAGGCCAGTGCCCTTACCGCGACCCTTGGTGGTGAAGAACGGCTCGAAAAGGTGGAGCTTGACCTCAGGGGTCATACCGACGCCATTATCGCTCACGATTAGTGCGACATAATCGCCCGGATGTGCTTCCAGGTGTGTGCTCACATAGTGCTGGTCCAGCACTACATTGGCTGTTTCGATCGAAAGATGTCCCCCGTGAGGCATAGCGTCACGGGCGTTGACAACCAGGTTTACAACGACCTGTTCAATCTGAGCCGGATCCGCCTTTATGAGCCAGAGGTCCTGAGCGAGACGTGTGCTTAGCTGGATGTGTTCGCCAATGATACGTTGCAGCATAATTTCCATCTCGATGATAAGAGCGTTGACATTCAGCACCTGTGGCCGGTTTACCTGCTTCCGCGAAAACACCAGCAATTGACGCACCAGATCTGCACCCCGCTGACCCGCGCGCAGTAATTTGAGCGCCATATCATGTGCCGGGTGATCCGAGCTCAATTGTGTCTGCATCAGCTCGGCATAGCCATTCACTGCAGTGAGCACATTGTTGAAGTCGTGCGCGATCCCGGCGGTCAGCTGACCCAATACTTCCATCTTTTGTGACTGACGGTATTGTTCTTCCAGTTGCACTTCGCGAGTCACATCGCGCTGGAGGCTGACATAGTGGGTAATGTGACCATCAGCATCGCGCACGGGGGTGATGGTCGCATCCACAACATAGCGAGCCCCGTCGCGACTCCGATTGACGAAGCGACCACGCCAGACTTTACCCGTACTGATTGTCTCCCACAGCTGCCGATAGAAGGCAGCTTCATGCTCGCCGCTCTGAAGCACGCGCGGTGTTTGGCCGACCACCTCAGATTTCCTATAGCCGCTCATGGACTCGAACGCAGGGTTCACATAAGTGATAACACCCTGTACATCCGTGATAATGACACCTTCCGTGGTTTGCTCGATAGCAACGCGTAGCAGAGAATCCACCGACTGTTGCCATGCTCCTTGTCTGGCCTCAACTCCACCGGCATGGCTACGCGATGGGCTGACTCCAGCCAGGCTTTCTTGCGGTGTATCCATATCCCCACGTTCGGCGATTGTTAAAGTCATACCTCTGAAGTGGACCCGGCCAATGGTGTTGCTGGTCTTTTGGGCTGGGTTTCCATCCTTTCTTTTTGATAAGACTTCCGGCCTATCCTGCGTGCCTTACTTTCCCACTCATGGACCCGGCGGATGCACGCGATCCATCGAGACTGCAGCCGACGAGGCCTCTGCAACGCGCCTCTTGGCAGACCCCTGAAAGATGAATTGGGCCGCGCCGGCAATCAGCAACAAATCCCCTATGCTTACTGCTGTGCGCCGCCACGGTAGGGTAATAGGGACAATATCAGAGAGAACCCACAAATTAGTCTGCTCACGCGGCAATATAATCCCCTTGCTGTCGGGTGCCCGTGATCGTACCTCGACCATCCGCTCCGGGTGGACGAAGCGGTACATCTCGGGTGTAATGGGCATCCAGCCGCCATTGGCCAGCATGACTGCTAAGTTGAGCACGATACCCAGGCTGAACAGCGCAGCACCAGGCACATGGTAGTTGAGCACAATTAATGCCAGCAATGCTCCCTGAGATAGCATAAGGGCTGCCACCTGGAAAGCGGATTGCCCTGGGGCATACAAAATGATCAGCGCTTGAGCCGCAAACAATCCGGCCACCAGGAGGGTGAATTTCCAACCTCCTCGGAAGCGAAGCTGTGCAAGAACACTCCAATCTCGCCGAAGCAGTACAGCCACCACGATCAAGAAGATAACTGCTTCTGCAATGACCATGCTTTTTTCCCCTTGCTTGCGAGGCCAGAAGACAGAGACAGAAAGACCTCTCCCCTGGCTTGCGGCGAGCCAGGGGAGATTCAGGCGCTCGCTTCTATGTCAGGAAACCTGGGTACTCCAGGAACGTTCTACCAGCCGCACCTGCACCTGACGGGCAAACTCTTTCAAGTTGGACGTTGCAACCTCTGTCAAGATCTCAAAATCTTCCGGTGGCAAATTCATGCCCGCCAGAGCATTCTTGGGATCTGTGAGCAACCGCTTTCTGAACGAAGCATTCGCATTGGCCTTGAGCAATACGTCCGAGATCGCGGGGCGGTTGGGCATGGGCCGAGATAATGTTGGAGTTCCTGCCAACCTGGTCAACGTGTACATTGGATCACCTCATCCACCACCGCCGAAGTCATGCGGAGCACCACCGGTCAATGCTGCAATCAGCAGTGTCAGCAGAATGAGAGCAACTTGCAGCGCCTGAGGACGATTGAAAACCTTACCGATTGATCTGAGAGAGACCAACATGGTGTCACACCTCCTTTCATCTGTTCCCGATGTTGGTGCCCTAATAATAAGACACTTGCTCTTACATCTCTCAGCAAGTTAGCGAGTCCCCCGGTGTGCCATCAGCTCCTGGTGGAGACGAGAGATGGAGGGATCAGGTGAACACCCCAATTCCCGCTTGAAAGTCTGCTCTAGATCGGCATAATGGCTTGTCAACTGATCGAATAGCCCCAGCTGCGCATAGGCTTGTAGCACGATACGGTGGAGCTCCTCCTGGAAGAAATCAAAAGCCAACCCTTTACCCACAATGCGTAATGCCTCTTGCGGGGCATTCTGCTTCAGGAGCTGCTCACCGGCCATCCTGATGCATTGCATCAACCGGTTTTCACATGTAGCGCGGTACGCAGCACCCCAATCCCCAACCTCGAATCCGGCCAGAAATTCACCCTGATATAACCCTACAAGCTCCATTAGGACATCAAGTGCCTGTTCCGCGGTCGCTTTAAGTGCTCGTTCGTAGAGCTGCTCAAAAGCCCAAATGTCACACCATTCGAGGTATTGTGGATTGATCTGGTAGTAGTCATCCTGCACAATGATGTAGTCATAAGCCCCGAACACACTGTCACGCAGCCGTTTCACAGTTTGATGGAAGAGGATGGAAGCTTTGTCGGCATCGACATCCGGCCAAATGGCATCGCTTGCTTCATACCAACGACAACCGCCCTGTCGAGTGCGCACTAACAGGTACGCCAAGAATTCCGGCATACGGCGCACACGACCGCGTTGACTGAAGAGCTTGCGTTCCCCTTCCACAATCAGTGTCGGGGTGCCCAGCAAGAACACCTGCAACCCCGGTCTGGTTGTTGTACCTTCACGATCGTGCGCCAAGAGCAACTGAACGTTATTTCGTAGACTGGCAGGAGTGTCTCCACGGTGGGCGACATGTAATAACAGCTGACGGGTCTCCGCTACGGTGGACGCCAACCCAGCAATCAGATCTCCCATTCCCAACGCCAGTTTAACAGCCTCTTGTAGCTTTTCGAGCGCTGCTTGAGGTCGTAGATCCATCAGCAAGCTATGCGCCCACCACAAGTACACTCGAGCTTGTTCCGTGACATCGTTGCGGGTGAAATGCTCCAATGCCATCTGGTAGAGCTGGGAGCTGGCCTCATGTTCCCCTTGACGCGCCAGGATTCTGGCCTGCAAGGCACACGCCAACCCCAGCTCAAAGGCGAAACCAGCTTCGGCAGCGATTTCACGTGCTCGGATCGCCAATCTGAGTGCCTCGCCTAGATCGGACTGATAGTACAGTGCTTCACCCGTTTTGATCAGATTATACACTTCCAGTGACCGTACACCGACCTCGCGTGCTGATGCTGTGGACATAGCGTACGCTTCTATCGCAGCCTCATAGGCACCACGCTCCAGGTGAACATCACCGATGCTTGCCAAGGCGAACGCGACCCGTCGGGTGGTATGGGATCGTTGGGCTACATTTAAACTTTCCTCCAAGCGTTGAAGCGCTTCCTCAAAGCGCCCCACCGCGTATAACGACACTCCCAAACTGTTGAGCGTGTTGGCCAAATTATTGGGGCTATCCAGCTTTTCCCAAATACGAATCGCTTGCTGGAAATGGTACTCGGCTGCACTGATATTGCCCCGACGGCATAGACAGACACCTAGATCATGATGGCACAGCCCGATATGATACGTGTCGTCTAACTTCTCATAGAGCTCCAACGCAACGCGCAGATCATCCAGCGCTGCCACCATATCTCCCGCGGTGGCACACGCTAATCCACGGTTCCGAATGGCATAGGCCAAAACGCGCGTATCGGCATCCGGGGACTGCAGCTGCTGCACTGCCTCGTTGGCTAGCCTCAAGCTGTCCACTACTTCGCCACCCATGCGCAGTGCGACGGATTGCAGCACCGACGCTTCTGCGACACCACTTACATCGTTGAGGGCTATGAAGTGGGTACGTGCCTGATTGGAGACGGCGATGGCCAGCGCGGGATCGTGGAGATCATCACAGAGGATGCGCCCACGCCACAACAACAGTCTGGGGTGACGCTGAAGCTCTGCGTCCGGGATTTGGGTCAGCCACTCGCCCAACGTCAAGGCTAATCCAGCATCGTACAGGGATGTTGCCTGCGCTTCAAGCAACTCGGCCACCTGAGGCCATGCCTGAGCACGTAGATAGAGTGGGACAGCTTCTCCGAAACGGGCACGCGCCGCCAATAGGTTCGCGGCGCGGATAAGCACCTGACGTTGGCGCGCTGCATCCAGTGCCAATCTACTGCGCAGGAACTCGGCGAACAGGTCGTGATACCGAAAGCTGGCGCCAATCTGAGTGATGAACAAATCCTTGTGTACCAGCTCTTCGATGTAAGATTGTGCGTCTGAAATGCCAAGTAACTCGTTACATATGTCTGCTGTCATATCCGGGAGCACAGCGGTATGAAGCATAAAGTGCTGCAGCTCAGACCTCTGCTTGCTTAATACCTCTTCTGCCAGATAGCTGTAAATGACTTCACGGTCATCACCCAGGCGTTGTTGCAGGCTGTCTATCAGTCGCTCCGCGTGCATGAGGTGGCCCGTGAGCAATATCTGGGCCACATTGCCATCGGTGGCCTGGGCGATCTTCTCTGCGCTCCGCAGGTCAATCTGACGGCCAAAACGTTTCCGCATCAGGAGCTGCAGCTCCTCAGGCGTGAAGCGCAATTCCACTTCAGACAGGCCGGCAGCGCGCTCCGTCACAAGCAGCTCGATCACCTGACGCGTATCCAGTCCCAAGTTACCCCGCGCAGCCACGATGAGCCGGCTATGTTCCGGTAGCTGCTCCAGCATGCGGCTCAGCGCGAGCGCAACGCCAGCACTGTTAGCTTTATGAAAATCGTCGATGATGATAATATGCGGTCCCACCGATTCAAGCGCTTCAGCAATGTGACGAACAGTGCTTTCTGTGTCACCGTGCTTGATCAGCTCAAACAAAGTGGCCGGCTCAATCTCGTGAAAGCGGTCTGCGATGCTATACGCTAGCAGGGTGAGAAAGGCAGCGGGGTCGCGATCGGAGGTATCCAGAGAACACCAACACACCGGCCAGTCTGTAGTCTGGGCGAAGTCAGCTAACAGGATCGACTTTCCGTAGCCACTCGGAGCATAAACGGTGATGAGACGCTTACCTGCTTTGACGAACTCGATCAACAGGTTCAACAGGCGCAGACGCCGGTGAATGAGGCTCAGAGTGGGCAGCCGAATACGATCTTCGAATGCCATCGTCCGCTGCTAACCTCTTTGGTAACAACCTCCGGCTACTCAATTCAATCCCCCGCTACGCTTTCCAGTATGTGCGATAGCGTAGTTCACGAACTTCGGAGTGGAGTACCTGTAACATTTTACACCTAATCGGCCATAATTGCCAGTGATTCTTGAAACAGACCCACGTAGCGAGGTATAATTCTGAGCCGATGGAACACTTGCTTCCACCTGCTACATGGCGGCTTCTCGTGACACCACCCGCCGAGGGCGCAATGAATATGGCGGTGGATGAGGCTATCTTGCACGCCCTGGCCGATGGAATGGGACAGCCCACACTGCGCTTCTACCAGTGGCAGCCCCCCTGTCTCTCCCTGGGTTACAACCAGCCCTGCAGCGATGTGGACATTGAGGCGTGTGCCCGCCTCGGTTACACATGGGTGCGCCGGCCCACAGGGGGACGTGCCATTTTGCACTGCGATGAGCTGACCTACAGCGTCATTGCCCCGGAGAATGAGCCACGCGTGCGCGGAGGCATCACCGAGTCCTATCGCCGCCTCAGCCAAGGGCTGCTGGCCGGGTTGCGCATCCTGGGTGCAGACGTATTCCAGCCGCAAGAGGAGAAGGTGTTCAACCCTCAGCAGGGGGCTGCGTGCTTCGACACCCCTTCAAACTACGAGATCACTGTGGGGGGCAAGAAGCTGATCGGCAGCGCCCAGGTGCGGAGGCGCGGACAGGTACTGCAGCACGGCGCCCTGCCGCTCTACGGCGATCTCGATCGCATCTTCGCCTGTCTGCGCCGCGATGAATCGGCAGCGGCATCTCGCACGGAATGTTGTTCACTGCGCGATCGTGCGATCACACTGGAACAGGCGTTGGGACGCGCGGTCTCGTTTGAAGAGGTGGCGAAGGCATTGGCACAGGGGTTCTCACAAGCGCTTAACCTCAAGCTGGTGGAAGGCACCCTGAGTGCATACGAAGAACGTCTGGCGGAACAGCTCTATCACACGCGCTATACCACAGACGAATGGAACTGCCGCATATGATCGTGAGATGATACCAATTTCAAGGTAAGAGGTTGCCCATGGTGATTGGAGTGTGTACTCTGGAACTCAGCTTGCCAGCTGCATCCTCTCTGAAGGACAAACGACAGGTGATCAAAAGCCTGATGGCGCGCCTGCGCAACGAATTCAACATCTCCGTGGCTGAGGTGGGCGCACAAGACCAGAAACAATGGGCCGTAGTGGGCGTTGCCTGTGTCTCCAGCGACCGTGACTATGCCCAGGGACTGCTCAGCCACGTGGTTAACTGGGTGCAGAGAAATCGCCTGGACTGCGATCTGGCCGACTACCAGGTACAGATCATATGAGATTTCGCTCAGGGCAAATACTGCAACGTTTTCATCATCCGGGCGATTGCCTCGTCCGGCGAATTTTGCGCCTCGGGATCGGTCAAACAATGGAGCGCATATTCCCGCATGGCCATCAGGGCTGCCTGATGTGCCGCACCGCGAATAGCAGCCAGCTGGGTCAACACGTCCAGGCAGTCGCGGCCTTCTTCGATCATACGGCATACGCCGCGCACCTGGCCCTCCAGACGTTGCAGGCGGTTGACCAGCTTTCCTCTGGCCTCAGGACTAAACGTTGGCTTGTTCTCCGCTCGTGACGACATCCCCTAAACACCACCGGCATACCAAGCACTTGAAGGGCTCGCCACCCCCCAATTTCCTTGTGAGCTGTGGTCGGCAACCGAGCTCCACGCGAAACGGTCGCCGACCATCTCGATCATCCGGCCCAAGAAGGTGCACGACCTTCCTATTACCGGATACTTCAACCCACCGGCCCACAAGAAGGGGAAGAAGATGAAGTGCTCGTCCCATGTGACAGCCCGCTGCTTGCGCGCAGACCAAAAAGGGAAAATGCTTTTTGAGCCCGTCGGCTGCCACAACGCGGGCAGACCAGCTCGACCTTGTCTGTCCCAGGGCGAACCAGCTTTTCGTAGCGCTCACCACAATCCTGGCATATGTATTCGTAGATGGGCATAGCGACCCTCGCCTCACATTCGTACCACGTGGCGTTCCCAAGCTCACCTTAAGAGAGCAGCGAGCTTGCTGGTGATCACCTGCTTGGGCACTGCACCCACCTGTTGGTCCACCACCTGGCCATTCTTGATGAACAACAAGGTGGGGATGCCACGCACGCCGTACTTGCTGGCCCATACGGGATTCTGATCGGTGTCCACCTTCGCCACGATGGCCTTACCTGCATATTCCTTGGCCACCTCTTCGAGCACCGGGGCAATCATGCGACAAGGCCCACACCATGGTGCCCAGAAATCCACAATAACCGGCAACGGCGACTTGAGCACCACCTTCTCAAAAGCATCGTCATTCACGTGAATCGGGCTGTCAATCACCTGCTGTGTCATTTTGATAATCCCTCCACACTTTCTGATTGATCTCCATATACCCCATGGGGGTATATAGCCATTATACCCCACAAATGGTATGCTGTCAAATTCGCCCAACCGTTTGTCAGAGTGGGCCGGTTTGTGTATAATTTAACGCACGAATAGTGCTGGGATGGACACGGGCCGTGATGCCAGAACCGGCGCAGTGGGCGAGATACGATGCGCGACGACGTCGTCACTCCAATAGAAGAACCTTCTGTTTATACACAGTGTGCCTATCTCTCGGAGGACGACGTCGCCTTTTTGAGAGCGATCGAAGGCCAGATACCCATTGTAGCGGATATCAGCCGGGCGGACATCCTGTTATGCAGCTGGCAACCCGGTCAGCCGTGTCTCGTGCTGGCGCACGCGCGGCCGCACTCCGTTGCAGCCGCGCATGCCCATTCTATGGTGGGTCAGCTCATAGATGAGCCGGCCTGCCGCAAGCTGAAACATCTTCTGTTCAGCTGCGAGACACACAATCGCCAAAGCTTCACCAGCGACGGTGCGCCCATCGTCGTCCAAGTCTATCCGGTGTGGCGACCGGGCAAGCGCCACATCATCGCCACACTGCGCATCGAGACCAATCTCTTAGAGCATGAGCGCCAGCGACGCCGCTCGCGCGTGTTTCAACGCGTGACATTGCAACTGCAGCGCATGGCACAATACGGCCGCCTTGTCGGTGCGGATATGCTCTCCCCCTTTGGGGAGAGCGACGGCATTATCGTGGTGGATCGCACGCGCACCATCCGCTACGTCAGCGGGGTGGCCATAAATCTCTATCGGCGCATCGGCTATTTGGGTGACTTGGTGGGGCGACCGCTGAGCAATCTGGCCACGCAGGACGATGCGCTCGTGCGCACTGCTATGGCGCAGCAGCGTTGTCTGGAACAAAATGAGGAGGCCGGCGGACGTAGCTGGGTCAAGAAGGCGCTGCCACTATACAATTTGCCGCCGCCACCGATGCGCCGCTGGCTGACTCCGTGGCAGGAAAGAGAGGAGATCAGCCACGTCATTCTGGTGGTGAGTGACATCACTGAAGAGCGCCGTCGCGAACAGGAGCTGCGCGTCAAAACAGCCCTCATCCAGGAGCTCCATCACCGCGTCAAGAACAACCTGCAAACTATTGCGGCGTTGTTGCGGATGCAAGCGCGGCGCGCAGAGAGCATAGAAGCGCGCCAGGCCATTGAGGAGGCGGTTAACCGTATCCTCAGCGTCGCGGTCATCCATGAGTTCCTCTCCCGACAAGAGGAGCGCGTGATCAACATGCGCGAAGTGAGCGGTCGTATCGCCGCCCAGGTGCAGCATGGCTTGGTCGCGCCGGACAAGCATATCACCTTTAGCGTTGATGGGCCGCCCATCTATTTGCCATCGCGCCAGGCGACGGCGTGTGCCTTGGTGCTCAATGAGCTGCTGCAGAATGCGCTGGAACACGGCTTTGAGAAACGCACAACGGGACACATCCAGGTAACTCTGGAGAACGGGGGAGATCGGGTGATTATGCGGGTGCGTGACGATGGCAGCGGCCTGCCCACCGATTTCGACCTGTCTGAAGCAGAGAGTCGCAGTCTGGGGTTATATATCGTACGCACACTGGTGCAGGAGGATTTGAAAGGCACTTTGGAGATGTATAATCGCGATGGAGTTGAAGCAATCGTAACGTTTCCTAAATCCATATTGGGAGGTGAGCAATGAGCAAGGCACAGCGTACAGAACGCACCGAACGTACGCGCATCATCATCGCCGACGATGAATCGATCATCCGCGCAGACCTGCGCGAGATGCTGACCAACCTGGGTTATCTGGTGGTCGGCGAGGTGGGCGACGGGCGCAGCGCAGTGAACCTGGCACGCGAGCTGCGGCCGGACATCGTGATCATGGACATCAAGATGCCCGATATGGACGGCATCGAAGCGGCCAAGATCCTCACTGAGGAACAGATCGCCCCGGTCATCTTGCTGACCGCCTACAGCCAGCAGGAATTGGTCGAGCGTGCGCGCGAAGCGGGTGTAGTGGCATACCTGGTCAAGCCGTTCCAGGAAGCCGATCTGGCACCGGCCATTGAAGTTGCACTGGCCCGCTTTAAGGAGTTCCAAACCCTGCGCAAGGAAGTGGCGGATCTCAAGCTCGCTTTTGAGACGCGCAAACTGGTGGATCGTGCCAAGGGCATCCTGATGGACACCCAGGGGCTCACCGAGGCAGATGCCTTCCGCAAGATTCAGAAGATGAGCATGAACTTGCGCAAGCCGATGCGCGAAGTGGCCGAGGCGATCATCTTGGCAAACCAGGCGGGAAAGGAATGAGAGCGCTACCACACCGGCCATGTCCCTTCCCCATCCTACCGGCAGGCGTGATGGGGAAGGGGAATCCGTGCTTCTTGCAATCCCAACCTTACCCTAATTTCTAACAAAGGTACCGGTCAATGGAGATCAAGGATCGAACCATTCTCGTGCTGGGCGGCTACGGGCTGGTCGGCATGGCGGTTTGCCGCCAATTGATGGCCGAAGCGCCTGCTATGCTCATCGTGAGCTCGTTGCTGGAGGACGAAGCGCGCAAGGCAGTGGAACGCCTGCGCGCCGAGTTCGCCGGCAGCCCGGTCAAGCTCCTACCCGTATGGGGTAACGTCTTCGTGCGCACCGCACTCAAGGACAAGACCCGGCCGGAAGTCCTGGCCAACCCGGAATATCGCCGCTGGGTGTTCGAAGATGTCCTGGCCGAAATGAGCCAGGCCACTCTGCAGAACTCCTTCCTGGCTCAGCTCATCATGGGGCGCACCGACTTTGCCCCCGGCATTATCCCCGACGCCGTTGTGGATTGTATCAACACGGCCACCGCGCTGGCCTATCAGGATATTTACACCAGCGCAGCGGAGGTGCTGGATATCTACGATCGCGCGCGCGAGGTGTGGTACATGGGCAAGGAGATCGCCTCGCCGGCGCTGGACGATTACGTCGCCGCGGTAGAACGTTTGCTGGCCAGTCTGTATGTGCCCCAGCTGGTGCGCCACGTGCAGATCCTTTATGAGGCGATGCGCCGTGCCGGCACCCGTGCTTACCTCAAGGTGGGCACCAGCGGCACAGGGGGGATGGGGCTTAACATCCCCTACACCCACGGCGAGGAGAAGCCCTCGCGCGTGCTGCTGAGCAAGGCGGCGATGGCCGGCGCGCACAGCCTGCTGCTCTTCCTGATGGCACGTACACCCGGTGCACCGGCCATCAAGGAGATCAAGCCAACCGCCGCCATCACCTGGAAGCAGATCGGCTATGGGCCGATCAAGAGGCGTGGCCGCGAAATCCCCCTGTACGATTGCCCGCCCGAGCAAGGGATCGCACTGACAGGGCAGCCCTTTAACCTGGAACAACATCACGGGGGACAACGTTTAGACGGCGTGCTCGAGTCGGTGTACATTGATACAGGCGAGAACGGCTATTTCTCGCTGGCCGAGTTCACCGTGATCACCACGGTGGGCCAAATGGAGGGGGTGACACCGGAGGACATCGCCTTTAACGTGGTGTGCGAGCTGAAGGGTATCAGCACCGGCCATGACATCATCGGGGCGCTGGATAGCGCCGTGATGAGCCCCAGCTACCGCGCCGGTGTGCTGCGCCACCGCGCCATCGAGTTCGCGCGTCGCCTGGAGATCGAACACGGCGTAGACAGCGTTGCCTTTGAAATCCTGGGCCCGCCGCGCTTGTCCAAGTTGCTTTTCGAAGCATACCTGCTCAAACGCGTCTACCGCACCATGCAGGCAGTGGCAGAGAGCGACCCACACAGCATGGCGCGTGCGGTGGCACAGCTGATATGCGAGGACAGAAAACTGCGCAGCAGCGCCATCTCCATCGGCATCCCAATCCTCATGCCCGATGGACGCACGCTGTTGTGTGCCAATCGCGATCGGCACGACCATCGCTGGGAGTGGCAGACGTGGAACGCCACCCCTGAGGAGATTGACCGTTGGGCAGAAACAGAGTGGATTGATCTGCGCGTCAGCAACATGGCGGGCTGGCAGGCACGTATGACCGCCATCCTGGCTGAGGCAGGCCGCCTGCCCAATCCTGACTTCGATTCCAGCTCACAATACGTGCGCCCGATGTCCAGCCCTGCCACCTGGCAGCTGCAGCCGGAGATCAATATTGGAGAGGTGGTGGGCTGGATCTTCATCCACGAGGAAAAGGGCGAAAGGATGAAAAGCTGAGAACATGCGCATTTCCGTCCATCTGTACGGTGTCTTGCGCGACCGACTGCCCCCCGCCGCAAAGGGGCGCACCACGCTGGAGCTGCCTGATGTGGCGACGGTGGGTGATCTGTTGGCAACACTGGGCATCGAGCGCCGTGTGATTGTCTCGATCAACGGTCGTGCACACATTCCCACAAAGCACATTTTGCAAGATGGCGATCAGGTGATGATCTACACGCCGGTAGGCGGAGGGTAAGCCAAAGAGAGGAGCGCATCACAATGCCACATGGCTATCACGGACGTATTCTACACGTTGATCTCACCAGCGGTGCGCTGAGCATCGAGCAACCTGAGGAGAAGTTCTACCGCAAGTACATGGGCGGGAGCGCGATGGCGCTGACCTATCTGCTGCGGGGCATGCCGCCGGGCGTTGACCCATTGGCGCCTGAGAACATGTTAGCGCTGTTCCTGAGCGTGGTCACCGGTGCGCCGATCTCCGGCCAAAGCCGCGTGACGGTCGCGGCCAAATCCCCGCTCACCGGCTGTGTGGGGGATTCGCAGGCCGGCGGTTTCTTTCCTGCCGAGATGAAGTTCGCCGGCTTCGACGGCATTGTCATCACCGGACGCGCACCGCACCCGGTCTACCTGTGGTTACACGACGGCCAGGCCGAGTTGCGCGATGCCACGCATCTGTGGGGGCGCGTCACCGGCGAGGTACAGGATATGCTGCGGCACGAGCTGGGCGATGACAAGATCGAAGTGCTGCAGACCGGCCCGGCGGGTGAAAAAGGGGTGCGTTTCGCTGCTCTGATGAACATGTGCAGCCGCGCTAATGGACGCACCGGCATGGGAGCCGTGATGGGCGCCAAGAATCTCAAAGCGATCGTGGTGTGGGGCAATCAGCGGCCGAGTATAGCGGATGCAGCGGCGCTCAAAGCGCTGGCACAATGGGGCGCCACCCGGCTGCCACAGTCGGACATCGCCGGCTTGTCCAAATACGGCACCTCCGAGGTGATCGGCCTCAACAACGCCGACGGTGGGCTGCCGACGCGCAACTATGCCGGTGGCGTGTTCGAGTACTACGAGGCGCTCGACGGCCCCACCCTGTACGAGACACTGCTGCGCGGTGCCGCTCAGGGCCGGCAGGAACGCCTGGGACGCGATACTTGCTATGCCTGTGTCGTGCGCTGCAAGCGCGTGGTGGAAAAGCGCGATGGTCCCTACCTGCTTGATCCCACCTACGGCGGCCCGGAATACGAATCGCTGGCCACATTGGGCTCCTATTGTGGTGTGTCCGATCTGGCCGCGGTGTGCAAGGCAAACGAGAACTGCAACAAATATGGCCTGGACACCATCTCATGCGGTGCCACCATTGCATGGGCGATGGAGTGCTTCGAGAACGGGCTGCTGACCAAGGAGGACACCGACGGCCTGGAGTTGCGTTTCGGCAACGCCGAAGCAGTGGTCAGACTGACGGAGATGATCGGCCGACGCGAGGGATTCGGCGACCTGCTGGCCGAGGGATCGGCACGTGCCGCGCAACGCCTTGGTCGCGGCAGCGAGCGCTTCTTGATCACCTCCAAGAACCAGGAGGCGCCGGCGCACATGCCGCAGGTCAAGCGCACCCTGGCGATCATCTACGCAGCCAATCCCTTCGGCGCCGATCACCAATCGCATGAACACGACCCGGCTTACGCCCCCTATCCGGAACGCATGGCGCAAATCGGCCTGCACGACCCGCAACCGCCGCTCACCCTGAACGCCGAGATGGTGCGCTATGCCCTGGTCACCCAGTATGCCTACAGCGCCCTGGACAGCCTCAGCGTATGCCAGTTCGTCTATGGGCCGGCCTGGCATCTCTATAGCATGAACCAGCTGACCGAAATGGTGCGCGCCGTGACCGGTTGGGATGTCAGCTTGTATGAGATTATGAAGGTGGGTGAGCGGAGGCTGAACATGCTCCGTGCCTTTAATGCGCGCGAGGGGATCGGCCGCGAGCACGACACACTGCC
>Ga0123519_10008609_pt1 | contig 15528 bp, 5 predicted proteins | sample YelNatPaOPRAMG02_FD_87396 | JGI IMG/M metagenome (GOLD analysis project Ga0123519, IMG submission 87396) | Hot spring microbial communities from Yellowstone National Park - Yellowstone National Park OP-RAMG-02 (version 2) | ecosystem: Environmental > Aquatic > Thermal springs > Hot (42-90C) ...
AAGTGTATGTCTCTTGACGACTGTTGTTTGCTCCATTGCATTCACAGACTGTATTTGTTGAATCTACTACCGCTGTGAATGGACAATCACAGTCTGTGCAGTTCGCCCATGCACCTGATACTGGAAATTGAACCACTACGCTCTGCCCTGCTGGAAGAGATGTTACTGTCTGATTCGTAAAGCTCAAACATCCATCAGTTGTCAAGGAAACCTGGAAATTGGCTGCCTCCCCACATCCTGTATTCTCAACTGTAACAGACACAAAACCAGAAATGTTATCATTGGTGCAGGTTATATTGCTAAAATCAATGTCTGTTATCCTGAGATCAGGGAAGTTTATTGATTTTGGAGTTGAACAGAGCTCGTTGTTTGTCCCATCACACTCACATATTGTATTGTTATAATCTGCCTCTACCTTTATTGAAACCTGGCAGTTTGTAGAATTCTCACAGAGATTGGAATTAACAGTATGGCTTATGTTGAAGGTCTGGCTCCCTTTAGCCGGGATGTTAACTCCAGTGAGGTTTTGAGTCCACTGCTCCACTATATTTCCTGAACAGCCAATATTGTTATAAAGGGTGAGTCTTAATGGAATGTTTGTGGTCAAATTACTTCCACATCCATTATTCCTTATAGTTATTGTCCCTGAAACGAGAGTCTGACCATCACCTTGACAGGTGAGATTCAAATTCTCAGAAATAGGCTCTAAATCATAAATTGTTGGAGTGTAAGTTCGAGTTGCTGTATTGTTATTCTCTCTACACTCACAAATATTATCCGCAGTGTCAAGGGTAACTGTAAATGTATAGTTGCAGTTGGCGCAGGAAACAGGCCAGCCCTGGACTGTAAAAGTTCTACTTGAATTGGGATTTATAGGAAGAGTTCCACCAAAACCTGTAAAGGTATTGGTTACACTCCATCCTGTGGTTGACTCTGATATTGTAATTGAGAAATCCTCATTGACTGGAGCGTCTCCAAGGTTTCTGACCCTAATCTGCAATGAGCTTGAAAGGTTTCCATCGGACAAACAGGTGACGCTCCGAGTTATATCCGATGAGTATAGTGTTAAATCCGGAACAGTGAAGATTGAGCTCGTTTGTGTCCATATGTTCGATTCGCAATCATTGGTCGAAGGATCTGTCTCAGGAGTATTTGGATCTCCATCAGCAACACCGCAACCCCATGTTACTCTGGCAGTGTTGGTCCTTAAGGATGAGGAGCAATCGTTGGAGTTTGGAGGATGGGACATCCTTGCAGTTATCTGGAATTGTAGGCTACCTCCTGCGGGAAGTCCATTAACCTCCCATCCATACTGATTTCCCCCCATTAGAGTTGCAGGAGGATTACTTCCAACATATACGAGGTTTGAACTGAGAGTCTCAATAACCCTAATCCAGGCAGAATCACCATTTCCATTATTTGTAACCGTTATTGTCCATGTTCCATCACCACAACTGGTAGAAGGAGGAGAAAATGTCTTGGTGATGGAAAGGGATGGCTGAGAATCTGTTGATATTGTAAAATTGAAAGTTTGAGAGTGTTGAAGAGTCCCGCAACAATCATAGTAGTAAATGGTTACAGGAACTTGAGATGTGACATAGCAGTTGGAGGAAAGACCAAATTGAAGGTTTAATGTGCTCCCCCCATTTAAAAGGGTGCAGAGGTCATTTCCTGGTCCTGTCAAACCAATATTATACCAGGTCAGGGTTGGACCGGGTGAGCCAGATGGATCACCTGTTCCAGGAGTACCCGAGCATCCAGTTATAACTGTGCTTCCAGGAACATAACTCAAGCCAGGTGGAAGATTTATTACAACATCTATGTAGGAAGCTGGTGTAGTGCTATTATTTGTTATTGAGAGGGTGAAGGTTGCACCTCCTGAGCATGAGGGAATTGTTGTTGGATTTAGAGTAGCGGATACATCTATGTCTGGACCTCTTCTTCCTGTGTAAGTTGCAGTGGATGCGGTTGATGTGAGACATTCGGAGTTATTTGTACAGGAGCTATTATCGGTATCCGTTCCACAACCCCACCATGCCTCAACAGTATCATCAAGATTAAGGCAATTTGGGTCTAAAGTATTAGCTGAGAGGGCAGTGAGAGTTAGGGTGGCTGACTCTCCAGCAGGTAGATTTTGAAGAGCCCATGTTACAAATTGTCCGCTTGGACAACCTGTTGCATCAACACCATAATTTGTGTCATTGGTTGAAGAAACATAAGTAAAACCAGAGTCAAGGGTGTCCCTTACCCAGACATACTGAGCAGTTGAACTTCCATTGTTCGTCACTGTTATGTTCCAAGTGACCTGGGCTCCACAAGGTATTGGCTGACCAGAAGGAGGATTTGTCTGAGTCTTTGTTACAGATAAGGAGGGTTTGCTCACATTAAGATAGAAATTGCCTGCAGGGGATGTGAAAGAATTCCCGCAGGCATCCTGAAATTGGGTTTGAACTGTCAGATTCCCTCCATTAAAGGGACAGGAAGCTTTTATATCAAACCTTATAAGTATGGTTCCACCTGGAGAAATTGATGAGAGGGATGGTATCTGGTCAGTTGTCCATGTCAATGCAGGACCGGGAGCTCCTGCAGGATCTCCTCCAGAATTCCATGTTCCTCCATTGTCAGTGCTATACTCTGTTGTTCCGGAAATATATGTTATTCCTGTTGGAAGAGTTTCTGTTACCCGGAGGTTGTAAAGGGTTGATATTCCAGCATTCTTAAGGGTTATTGTAGCCTTTTGAGTTGAGCACATTGTTATTGGAGATATTGTGTTTGAGGTATTGACAAAGTTTGGAGGAGGGATAACAACTGATGATGTATCTGATACAGCTCCTGCGCAATCTTCCCAAAGACATCCCCAGGAAGTAGTTACCTGGTTTGTAAGATTGTTACAGTTTACAATGTTTGCTGTCAGAGTTATTGTTCTTCCTTCTCCTGGTTGCATTGAATTTATTAGCCATGAGACACCATTTATGGGATTCCCGTTGTGGTCCTGATTGGGATTGGTTGTAACTCCAGTGGAAGGGTTTACGCTGGAAGAGTTATAGGTTAAACCGCTTCCAAGGACATCATCAACCCAGACATTGTATGCTGTTCCATTCCCTTTGTTGGTCAAATAAATTGTCCATGTAACCTGATTGGAAGTTGCATAAATAATTTCTGGAGTTTTTGCTATAATAAGGTCACCATTTGTCAGAATTAAAGGGGAATTTGAGGATGAAACAGAACAAATATTATTGTAAACCTCATCATTGTTGCATAGGTCATCATAATAGGCAGTTACTGTTAAGCCAGTAGAACCACTGCACTTCTTTTGAACAGTAAAAGTTATTGTTGAAGAATTTCCTGTTTGAAATCCATCTCCGAAAGTCCATTCAAGACCTCCTGGCACTGAATTGGGAGATGAACAATTTGTTGGAGTTACACCAGAACATGTTATACTTCCAGGAATTATTGACCATCCATCCGTATTACTTAGAACAAGGCGGACATCATAGGGAGTTGCAACCAGGGATGACCTTTGGAGATTAATTGTTATGTTATATGTACCACATCTCTCTTCAACAACTGGAATCCCTGAAATAGAAACACTCATTGCTGGAGGCTCAACAGTCACTTCTGCTGTTTCATGTATTATTCTGTCCTGAACACAATCTCCAGAAGGAGCATCATTACCTAAATCCAATGATGACCATGAGTAAAAGTGGTATGATTCACCACATGGAGGGGAAGGAGAAGAATTATTTGTAAATCTCATTCTATATGTGTAAACAAGGGTATGATTCCTTACTGACCTGCTGTCATTTATTGTTATTACAAGGGTTCCTCCTGGTGTTGTGTCATTTATATTGTAGCTAACAGGGTTTCCATCCACAGTCACCACAAGGGAACCCTCAACAAAATCTTGATTGTTTTCAGCATGTTCAGTGAAAGTAAGCTCATTAAAATTCACATTATCAAGACTTGGCGAATTATAAAAAATATAAGTATTTGTGTAGGTCACCTCACCGCACTTCTCCACGATTGCTGGAGAAGCTGTCTTCTCAGAATCCAAGAATTCCTCACACTCAATGGCGGTAGTAGCTGAATCTGAAGCATTCAATTGACAACCACAGCAATCTGTAACTTGAGCAGTTAATGTATTTACATGGGTTGTATAGCAATAGGTCTCACATTGGTCTAAGCCTGGAACCTGTAAAGTGATAGATGTGTTTAGGGAAGGATTTATTGAGGGATTAAAAGTCCAGGTTATTGTCCCTCCTGTTCCTCCAGCTCCTGGTGTCCATATACCTCCTCCAGAATCTAAAACTCTGAATCCTGAAGGAACATTATCCACAACTACAACATTTCCTGTTGTCCCACCACCACAGGATGTTGGCCCAGAATAATTTACACTTATATTATAGGTTACAGTCCCTCCAATGTATACCTGAGTAGGTCCTGATTTTGAAACAGATAGGGTTGGGCGATTACCTGATAGGGAGTAACTTCCAATTTTTACAGGAGGATAAAATACCTTCCCGCAATCATCCTCGTAAATTGGCTGAAAAATCAGAGAACCTGAAGGTAATGAACCACACCAGTTGGAGTATCCAACATCAAAGGTTAAATTGAAGGAACCCCCAGCAGGAATATCTGGAATATGAAAGCAGGAGCCATCCCATGTAGCAGGAGCTTGAACATTGGAAACAGAAAGAGGGCCCATATCTACACACAGTCTTAAATTGTGAGCAGTCCCATTTCCATTATTTTGTATTGGAATCTGAACAGTTGTCCCTTGAGAACAATAGGGAATTGAAATTGTAGGAGCATTGAAGTCTAAGTTGGGCTCTTTCAAAACAAGTTGGATTGAAGCAGTGGCTGTTCCTCCATTGACAGAAGTGTCATAGCATGTCTCACTATCACATCCCCATCTTGCATCAGCTCTATTATCAAGTTCACTACACGAAGTTATTCGAGCTGTAAACTGAATGGAAACAGAGCCTCCAGGGTTTATAAGGGCTAATTGGGGGATGTTGCTTGAATCCCATGTTGTTGTCTGACCTGCATTATTCCCTGGAGGATTTGATGAGACATAAGCCAATCCTGAGCCAAGAACATCAGTAATAACTACATTCTTAACAGTTCCAATTCCTGTGTTCTCAACTATGATAGTCCATGTTACATTGTCCCCCACTGATGCAGATATAACAGAGGGTGTTTTCCTTATGACAATTGCCCCTGGGTTTATCTGGATTCCCATTTGGGTTGAGTCCTGAAGGGGAACACCTGGATTAGAGCAATTCTCATAATTTACCTGAACAGAGTCAGTTCCTGATAATGCAGAGCAAGATGTTCTCATTTTGAACTGGATTGTTATACTCTGCCCTGGAGGAAGTTGATAGGCACTACCAACTATTGAATCTATGTTCCAAGTAAGGTTTAATCCTGCCTGAGAAGGGTCATTAAAATATTGATTTCCATTGTGAAGGGTTATCACAGTGCTTCCAGAAACATAGGAAAATCCATTGTTAGGAATAGTATTTGTAATGACTAATTTGCAAGCTGATTGAGTTGAACTTTGGTTTGTAACTGTTATTGTGAATGTTCCTTCATCACACTGGTTCATCTCAGTTGGTCCACTGATGGAACCAGATGTTTGGGCATTTGTTTGGGACAAAAATATAAATCCGAAAAGAAGAAATAGGCTCCCTGCTCTCTTTAACATTTTGCCCTCCTATTTCCTTTCTAAGTTTATTTTGAGGAAAGGCTCTGGGGAGATTGGAAAGTAAACAATTTTAGTTTCTCCATAATCCTTTATCTCTAATTCAAAGGATTTCCCTGATAGAATTTTGGCTCCTTTTGGAAGGGTTGATGTGACCAACCTTAAAGTGTATTTCCCAGGCTTCAAATCTTTGAAAGAGAATTCTCCCTTATCATTGGTTGAAGTCGAACTTAATCCTGATAGGAGAATCCCTACTCCCTTTAAGCCTATTTCTCCCTCATCAAATTTCCCATTCCCATTTCTTTCAAAGTAAACAAATCCTTTTATTTCTGATAAAGATTTCTTTTTAAAGGAGAAATCAACTCTATCAACAAATCCATCGGAAAGGGATAAAGGAACCACACGGGAAGAGGCCAACTCTGTTCCTTCAGGAATTCTGTTTATATCAATTCCGAGAGTGTATTCGCCAGGGTATAAGTTTTCAAAGGAATAGTAACCCTTTGAATCTGTTGCAACTCTCTGACCTGTTGAGATATAAATTTCAACTCCATTCAGAGGAGTATCCAATGGAGAGTATGAACCATCTCCATCATTGTCAATAAAAGCATAACCTTCGACACCACTGAAAAATGTGAAACTTGATGAGGAAACATTTATGAAGTCATGGGCTTCAATATTTATATTCTGTCCTGAATTGTCTGTGCATCTAAATATTGCTTTGTTTATATTTCTTCCTCTTCTTGCGTCTGCTCCTATTATTACCTGAAATCTTAATACAAATGTTTGGTAGGGACCTATATCAGGTATTTTCCAAAGGAGCCTCCCTCTGCCATCAGGCTCTGCAAATCTTTCCCCATTCAAAAGGGTGGTCATAGAAACATAGTTGAAGCCCTGGGGAAGTATATCCTCAATTGTGGAAGAAAGAAGGTAAGAGGGAGATTGGTTTTCAACTGTCAATCTGAAGGTTATTACTCTTCCTACCTCACTCTGACTCACCTCCGCCCTTTTTGTAAACTTAATACTTGTTGCAGGTATCGGCTCTGCTTTTATCTCAGTTGTGACTGTATTAGATTCTATCTTTTCTCTGAGTTCCTTTGCAGTTAGGATTGCTGAATTTGTAATCTTTGTTCCAGAAAATATATTCCCTTTAATTTTTGCTAATATCTGGATTGTAGAGGTCTTTTTTGCCTCAATCCTTCCTTTCCAAACAAGAAGTTCCCCTTCTCTTTCAAACTCAAATTCACTATTCTGGGATTGAAATTCAAGATATTGGGAAAGCCTATCCTCAACCCTCAAATTTGTAAGGGGGATGTTTGACTTGTTCTCTAATTTTATCTCGTATTTTATTGTATCCCCTGGTTTTGCATATTCCTTGTCAACGCTCTTTTTTATCTCTCCCTTTCCAATGTTTACCTGGAGAGTTGCAATATTTGAAGGTATTGGTGGCTCACCTTCCTTTTCAACAAAAGCTCTATTTTCAATGTTCCCTTCTCCTGAATCTTCTGAAACCTTTATATCCACAACTATTCTCACATAGTCCCCTCTCCTCAAACCCTTTATCATCCATTTTACTTTTCTTCCTTCAAAAATTGGTTCGGAGGGAGCGTTATCTCTTATGTAAATAATGGAAGGAGATAGCTCATCCCATATCGTAAAAGAGCCCCAATCGTATTCACTCTCGTTTTTTACATATATCTCAAAGGATAGGCTTTCTCCAGGAAGAGCCTCCTTTTTTGAAAAAGACTTTGTTATGTAGCCTTTAAAGGGAAAAACTTTAATCTGTTTTTGAGCTTCTCTAATAACTCCGCAAGGATTTTCAACCTTTAGTTTTACATTAAAAGTTCCAATACTCTTAAAAGTATGTATTGGATCTTTCTCGTTTGAGGTTTCTCCGTCTCCAAAGTTCCAGAGATAATTGTAGTTTATTTCCTCTGGACCTTTTACAATAGATTTGAAATGAACTGTTAATGGTAATGGACCAGAATCAACATCAGAACCAATCTCAACGGAAAAATCAGGACAGCTCTTTATTTCAAGGAGGACTGTGGCAGTGTGGATTTTCCCTCCTCCCTCCCCCTTCACAGTTAGGGTGTAAATTCCTGGGGAAACATTTTTATTAGTTTCAATCCTCAGCTTTGTCTCTCCTGTAGGTATAACAGGATTATCATCAAATTTTCCTACAGCTCCGAGGGGTAATCCTTCCACAGATAAATATACAGGTTCTTTGAATCCATTTATGGAATGAACAACAACATTGTAATGGGTTGAGTCCCCTGGATAAATACTCCTTTGAGGAGGAGTAACATTAATGGAGAAATCAGGACAGGGCTTTGCTGGCAAGTTTATGTCGAAAATCTGACCAGGTGTAGCATTATTTGCATCAAAGATAAACAAGTCTGTTCCATTATAAACAATGTGGATTTTATGATTGAAGCCCGCATCTTCTGAAACAAACTTAACATGAGCAACTGGATTTGATGTTCCATTTCCAGTTACCCATAGCTCTATTACAACATCGTTGTAATCATAATCAGACCAATCTTCAAAACCATATCTTAAACCATCTACAATCTGTTCAACTTTAACCTCATAACAGTCAAAGGTTGAGCCATCATATCTTGTAACATGGCTATAGGGATAAATATTTATGGAACTTCCATCACAGTATTTTGCTGTAACAGGATTATTCCTTGAATCATCAGCAAGGAGAAGGGAAAAAATCGAAAAAATTAAAAATAAAAGAATAATCTTCCCCCGCATTTCTTTCCTCCTAATTTTTATATCTAAAAAATTCATTCTCAATACAATGCCACTAATTTAAAGTAACCTACAGTGGAGTCGTAGTTACCTTCAGGGCTAAATTTGTCATTAAATCTGATTTTTTCAGCACCAATGGCAAACCTTAGATGCTTCCAAATCAAATATCCTAACTCAGAGGCAAAAGATTCTTTCTTGTTTTCAATTGGTCCCCAAACCTTTATTAATTTATAATTTGAAAGAAAATCCATTTTCTTTAAGAATGTCAACTTAAGACCATTGACAGAGGCTAAGGCATTACCCCTTGTCCTGTCAAGGGGTGGGTAAAGTTCAAAGTTTGTATCATACCTCCATTGGGAATAGAAGGATAGAAATCTCGAAACTCTCCAGAGAATTCTTGCTCCTAACTCCTCTTCTGCCCTCTCAGAGAAGGATATGGGAGAAAAGTCCTTTGAAAGTTGTTTGTAATATCTCAAGTTTATGCTCAAATCTTTGTAGGGTGAGCCAAAAATGAAAAGAGATAGCAACCTTCTTTTCCCCTCTCTTCCATCACTGCTGTTCATCTGAATCTCATATCGAGCCATCGCTCGGAACTGCTTTGTCTCTATTCCTCCACCAAGGGAAATTATCCTGTTTTCTAAATTGCTCGATGATTGGGATGACTCCTCATATCTAAATCTACTATCAAGGAAGAAGACCTTTGAAAGATGTTTTCTTATCCCTGTTTCATATATGTTTGCATCAAGCAATTTTTCTCCACTCCCCCTCTTCAAGACCAACTCCTTTCTATATCCTGCAAATACACCTTCGTTTTCTGTTAGATATTCAAGAAAGAGATTCCCAGAATGACGAATTGAATCATAGGATAAATCAAGAAAATCTTCGAAATAATCTCCAACATAGTCCAGCTGAGCATAAATCTGTCCCTTTTCTCCTGACCAGAGTCTCTGTCTATAGCCAAAAACAAGTATTTTATCCGAGACATTCTTTTCTTCTTTATCTTTATCCTTTTCCTGATCAAGCTCCCCCTTTAACCAGAACTTTGTCTTTTCTCCATCATGGAAGGTGGTGAGGAAAAATGTTTTATGAAATATTGAGGTCAGCATCTCCCTCCTCATTCCAAAACCACCACATAGATTTGTCTTCCCTCTGTTCCAATCAAGGAATATATGCCCTTCCTCTTCCCCTACTGAAACCCTTGAAAGGGAAAAGGGATAAAGTTCTGAGCCAAGATTCCTTCCAAATTGAAAAGGAGAAAGGAAAATTGTTCTCAAAAAGGTTGGAAATATCTGTTGAAGCCCATATCCATATTTCAACTGCTCATTGGCAAAAGCAGAAAAATTATCTTCAACCTTCCAGGAATTGAAGTAAAGATGGAGATTCTCAGAAAGATTCAGAAAACCCCCTCCAAAAAATCCTTTTTCTCTCTTTGATAAAGGTTCTTCACTGAATGAAAATTCCCCTAAGATATTTGCAAATTTTGAATCAACCTTAAGACCAAAGGAATATATACCTCTCTTCTGTCTCCATGCATCTTCAATCTTTAAGCTTTTATCTGCATCGCCAACAAACATAAAGTTTAAGGTCAGCCAATCCAAAGGTGAAAGAAAAGCCCTTAAACCTGATACACTCCTTGTAAATCTTCCCAATATTGATTCGTATTGATAGGACACAACAATGTAAATTGGATTCCCCAATTCATCGTATGGGTATAGGGGATAATTGAATATTATCATTCCTCTATCATAGTCAATGAAGTAGTCCTTATTTCTTAGAAGAAGAATCCTCTTTATTTCTATATCAGGGTTTGAAATACTTCTTGCAACCATAAAAACAGATTCGCTGCCTCTTATTATAGGAGATTCCCTGAGATAGTATGGACCAGCTCCAGCATCAGCTCTCAACTCTTCAATCTCTGATGATCCCCTTGACATCCCACCAACAAATTCAACCCCAACTCTCTTTGAGCCCAATTTAATTATTCCTCCTCTAAAAGGATGATAGTATCTTGGGAATATTGAATCTACAAAGAAACCTGCTCTCAAATCCCCCACTGAAAGGAAGACATTCTCATTACCAGTGTTTACAAAAAAATCGAGGGGAGGTTCAGTTATTCTATTTTCTGGGTCATAGTTCAGTTGTCCGTTAATTATATACTCTCCTCCTCCATAAGTCCCATCCATTACAAAGGATGCCCTTTCCCTTGTTGAAAAATCAGGAGGAAGTCCAAGGTCACTATACCTGAATCTAATTTCATTCCCCTTCACCTTTGTCCAGTTAAATCTTATCATCCCAACTCCCATGAGGAAGAATCTGTCCTTTTTCCTTTCTTCACTCTGAGCTTTTTCTTCCTGGAGACCTGAGTTTTCGTAATTTGGAAACTTATCCCTGTAATAAAACTCGATTGTGATTCTTTTATCAAGAGCAACTACTTTTGGCTCAATATTCCCAATATCATAGAGGAAGAATGTCATTTTTACTGTTTCTGGATCATATCTTGAAACTTCTATGCCTTTAAGAATCTCATTTTCAAGAGCAATTTTCCTCTCTGAAATTTCAATATTCTTCAAGTAAAGACAGAAAATGTCAGAATCTTCAAGCCTTTCAAATCTGTATTCAACTGGATTAGATAGAGAAAGGGTAACCTTAGCAGAACCTTGGGAAGACTCAATATTTATTCCAATACCCCCTTCACTGGAAAATAAGAAGACCGATAAATTGATACAAAGGAGGAAATTCAATATTTTCATAAATTTACAATTTATTAATTTTTAGACGATATGTCAAATTTTTTATTGAGACTTTTTATGAATTATCTCTTTTACCCTATCTGGAGAGTTTTTTAGAGCCCACATAAGCTTCACGCACAATGTCTCAAGGCTCTGCTCTCCGCCTTCTGTGGCTCCCAATTCAACAAATCTCTTCCCAACATCGTAAACACCCATAATTGTTTTACCGTGAAGGCACTGGGTGGTTACAACCACAGGAAGCCCTTTTTCTTTTGCTTTCTTGAAGAAATTCTCAAAGGTATAAGGAATGTTTCCAGTTCCATAACCCCTTATTATTATCCCTTTTATTCTATTGTTTTGAAGAAGAAATTCTAAGTCATAAGGATCACAGCCAGGGGTAAGAGTGTAGACGAAAATGTCAGGCTCAAATCCAGGTTCTATTTCAATATCGTGCTCCTCTTTTACCCTCCTTTTCACCCAGTCTTTAATCTTCAAATCAGTTCTTATCTCTCCTGCATCTTCTCCACCAACAGACTCAAAAGCGTCAAGCTTGGACTCTGACGCCTTCGTAGCCATTGAGCCAAGAATTATCTTTTCATCAAAAACTATGAAAACTCCTGAGACATCCATGACCGCAAGTCTAAAAGCATTTACAAGATTCCTTCGAGCATCAGTTTCAATTTTGTATCCAGGAATTTGACTTCCAGTGAGAACAATTGGCTTCCCAAGATTCTTAATGGCAATACTAAGGGCAGAAGCAGTGTAAGCCATTGTGTCTGTTCCGTGGGTTATTACAAAGCCATCATACTTCTTATAATTATTTTTAATTGCAAAAAGAATTTTATCCCACTCCTTCGGAGTAATATTTGTGCTGTCAATATTTGCTATAAATTCAATTTCATATTCTGCAATGGAGGAGAGCCTTGGTTCAATACTCTTCAAAATCTCAATTGCTGTCTCTTTACTATCAGGAACATTCAAAGAACCATCCTCCTTCTCCTCCATAACAATTGTCCCTCCGCAGAATAAAACCAGAACTTTTTTCTTTGAACTCTCTTTCCCATCGATCATAACTGGGAGAAGGAATAAGGTGGAGAAAATTAGAAAGAAAATCAGAGACCTTTTTAAAGTTATTATAAATCTTCGATTAAAAAGAAGCCCTTTCATTTTTTAACTCCTAAATAAAAAATTAATTTGAAAGCAGAATTCCTCATTCAAAAATATGATAATTAAAAGTTAATCTCTCCGCAACTTTTAATTTATTTCGGTTTACTCTTTGTTTCCTCCATTTATTCCCTATTTTCTCAGTTTGTTCTAAAAAAATTGCATAAAAGGACATTTCTGTTAAATCATATAATATGGAGAATGAAAATGAAAATGAAAATGAAAATGAAAATGAAAATGAATTACGCTCTCTTCAAAATTTTAAAGGGAAAATCTTGCGGGGTAATCATTCTTCTCCCTCTTCTTTTTTTCTTTTTTAGCCTTTTCTCAAGCGAAACAATTCTTGCCAAAGAGAAACTGGGAAAAATTAAAGGAAGGATCTCAGAAAAGTTTACCAAAAAACCCCTTTCAGGAGCGGAAGTTAAAATTAAGGGATTGTCCCTTCATGCAATAACTGATGAAAATGGGAACTTCACAATAGAAAATGTTCCCTTTGGAGAATACTCTGTTGAGGTATCTCTACCTGGGTTCAAAACCCAGGTAAAGACAAGGATTATTGTAATTCCTGAGTCCACAATTTCTATTGATTTCGAACTTGAAGAAGCTCCATTAGAATCTCATTCTGTATCAGTTTACCCCGAATATTTCATAAAAAATAAAGATGAAATAACGAGCACATCAAGACTAACTTACTATGAAGTTAGAGGTGATCCTGAAGGTTACAATCTGCCAAGAATGCTCTCCTCTCTTCCAGGAGTTGCTACTGCAGAGGATTACTCAGCATCGATAATTGTAAGGGGAGGAAATCCTGACGAGAATCTTGTCTTGATAGATAATGTAGAGATTGACTCACCTGTTCATTTCCCTGATCTTGGAGGTGGGGGTGGTGGAATGACAATAATAAATACTGAACTTGTTAAAGATGTTTCCTTTTCATCAGGAGGCTTTCCTGCTCGTTTCGGAGGAAAACTCTCCTCAATAATGAACATCTCCATGAGAGAGGGGAACAGAGAGAAATTTGAGTCAACTTTAGATCTTTCCATGGCAGGATTATCCATAATCGCAGAAGGTCCCTTGAGCAAAAAAACATCTTTTATTCTCAACTATAGAAATAGCTTTTACAAATTTCTCGACAAATTCAGCGAAATAGGGGATGTAATTCCAGAATACGAAGATTACTATGCAAGATTTGATATTGACCTGAATCCAAACAATAAAGCCTGGCTTTTCTGGATTAGAGGTAAAGATTATATGGAAGTTCCTGAAGAGATTATATTTAGCTCAGAAAAACTTATATGGAGAGGGAATCAGGATATAATAGGATTCAACTGGAGGTCATTATTTAAAAATAGTGGTTATCTTCTTACAACTTTTGCTTTTATAAATAATTGGGCTGACCTTTCTGCTGGCAAAGACTTCCAGCTCAAAAACAAACAGACCCATATCTTTGGAAAATTTTCCTTCACAAAAGAAATCTTCAAAAATCATATTTTTGAAATAGGAGCCCAGTTTGGAAATCTGGAACTTTCAAGAAGATATATGATAAAATCCCACAGATCCCCTTCTGGTTTCATAGTTGAGGAAGAGGATTTAGAGGGAGAATTTAATTCCAAAAAATCTTTCTTTTACATTCAAGATTTATGGGAGATAAGACCCTGGGCGAATCTTAAATTGGGATTTCGTTACGAAATTTTCGATATGAGAGAAAAAGGGATTTTAGAACCAAGGATTGGTATTTCATTCTCAATAACACCAAGGCTCAATCTGAATTTAAGTTTTGGAAAATTCTCCCAATCTCCACCATTAAATATCCTTCCAATTCAGAAAAACCTGAAACCTGAAAGGGCAACTCACTACATAATCGGTCTGGATTATCTTTTGAGAGAAGATATTAAATTGAGTTTTGAAGCTTATTATAAGGATTTTGATTCATTGGTAATATCAGAATCTGATTTAAAAATAGATTATTCCAACAATGGAAGTGGATATTCCAGGGGAATTGAGCTTTTTCTCCACAAGAAGCTCTCCCACTCTACCTATGGAAGACTTAGCTACTCTTATGGTATATCCAAAAGAAAAGATCCCATAAATGGAGATTATCCCTCAGACTGGGATCAAAGACACATCCTGACATTGATAGGAGGATGGGAAATCACAAAGAAAATGGAACTTTCTTTTAAATGGAGATTCTCATCGGGAAGGCCCTACACTCCTTATCTTTCCGAGAGAAGGTTCCAGATTCCTGGTGACACAGCCTGGTACTGTCCCAAGGATGAAAGGAAAAATTCAAAGTACTATCCTCCCTATCACAGGCTTGACCTTCAGTTCTCAAGAAAAGACCACTTTAAAGGAATAACAATAATAGGATACATAAACATCCAGAATGTCTATAACAGAAAGAATATCTACACAGAATACTGGGATATGGATGAAGGAAAGATCAAATATTCCTATCAATTTTTCTTTATGCCTGTGGGTGGCTTTATGATAAGGTTCTAAAATGAAAAGTTTTTTTGGAGGTTTTTATGAAAAGATGCTTTCTAATATTGATGGTTTTCTTATCAGCTTCCATATTATATAGCCAGAATGAAAATGATGAAAATGCCATAATTCGTGAAATGGAAAATGCTCTTGAAAAAGAACCTGCAAACAAGGAAATTTTTCTTAAACTTGGAATTCTTTATCACAATATTGGCTTAAAAGGAGATAAGGGAGCTGTAGATAGAGGAGAGGAAATTTTAAAAAGACTTATAAAAATCGATCCCAATAATGCAGATGCCCACTGCTGGCTTGGAAGCATATTAACATTAAAAGGAAGAGATGCGACCTTCCCTATACAAAGGATAATTTATGTTAAAGAAGGATTGAAGGAAATGGACAAAGCTGTTTCTTTATCTCCTGAGAACATAAATTTGAGAATGATTAGAGGAAAAAATAGTTTGGCTCTTCCTGATATTTTCAATCGTATAGATACTGCCATTGAAGATTTCGAGTTTATTCTTTCTCTGAAAGAAAGGGAAGCTCTATAGTATCCGAACCCCAACGGGTTGCGCCTTATGGAAAAGTTAAGAAAGATATGCGACATTAGGGAGTGAAATAATATGATGCGAGCATATCCAATTTTTGGTAGAATTAAAGGATTCTATAGTAGGAGGTTTCAGGATATGCTCGCAA
>Ga0123519_10008610_pt1 | contig 15527 bp, 16 predicted proteins | sample YelNatPaOPRAMG02_FD_87396 | JGI IMG/M metagenome (GOLD analysis project Ga0123519, IMG submission 87396) | Hot spring microbial communities from Yellowstone National Park - Yellowstone National Park OP-RAMG-02 (version 2) | ecosystem: Environmental > Aquatic > Thermal springs > Hot (42-90C) ...
AAGGCAGCAATCGTGGGGGACACGGTAGGGGACCCGCTGAAGGATGTTGCGGGCCCCTCTCTATTAATATTTATGAAATTGCTCGGAATGACAGCATTGCTCATCGCTCCAATTTTGGCAAAGTCAATTTGAGAAAGAAAAACCAACGTAATGGCAGGGCTGCATCTAGATGGCCGATTTCTCACTCTTCGATTTTGCTATATGCCTCCAGGATACGGACCAATCATTCCTTGTGAATGAATTGAGTCCCTTCCGGATAAACCCTTTCTAGATTGGGTACAATGTCAGGTTTCTTTTCAAACCGAACGTAATGGAATACCTGTGCCCGTTCGGGGCTAAAGTTAAATGCCCTGCCTTAACTCCAACGACATTGGCTTTGCACCAGGGCTTTAGCCGCTGGAGCTGATCCATTATGCCAGAGACAATGTTTTCAGATCTAGCTTCTCTTTGCGAATCTCTAGCAAAGACAAGTGGTAGGAAAATGAAAATCCAATCTATAGCCGACTTTCTAAGGCGCCTCGATCCAAAAGAGGTGGAACCGGCTGTGCATCTGATAATCGGCTCAATATTTCCCAGCTCCGAATCGAAGGCGCTGAATGTCGGTTGGGCGACCATGACCCGAGTCGGAAAGGACCAATCGAAGCTCTTCACCCAGCCTTTGACCATACTGAAGGTTGCAAATTATTTTGACAGCATCGCTTCGGTTAAAGGGAAGGATTCGAAGAGGAGGAAGGTTGAGCTCCTGACCGCGATGCTTAGCGAGGCAAGTGAGGTAGAGGCAAAATGGATCTTGAAGAACATCCAGGGCGAGATGCAGCATGGCGTTAACGAAGGGATCATGGTCGAGGCTATTGCTGAAGCCTCAGGAGTTCCGACAGAGCTTGTCAGAGATGCGGACATGTTCTCCGGAAATTTAGGTGAAGTTGCCAGAGTAGCCCTGCAATCTGGTAGAGGAGGTTTGGAGAAGTACGGAATCAAATTGTTCAGGCCTGTTAAACCGATGCTTGCAGAGATGGGCACATCGATCGAGGATGCTCTGAAAGAGCATGGTGGCAAGAGCGCCTTCGAGGTCAAGCTCGATGGAGCCCGAATCCAGGTCCACAAGGATGGGCAAGAGGTCAGGATCTTCAGCAGACGACTCAGTGATGTGACTGACAGTCTGCCAGATGTAGTTTCGATTATAAAAAATTCTATTGGCGCAGAAAGGGTTATTCTCGAGGGGGAGGTAGTTGCTATCGGTGATGGAGGAAAGCCCATGGTCTTTCAGGATCTGATGAGGAGGTTTGGAAGGATCCACGACATCGACAAGGCGATCGCTGAGATCCCACTGAAAGTTTTTTTCTTCGACATTCTTTTTCTGGGGCAGAAAAGCCTGATCGGCACCAAATATGAAGAGAGATGGCGCTTGCTCGAAAAAACATGCGGGGAAAATCTCTTGGTCCAGAGGTTGGTAACGAGCGATGCGAACGAGGCAGAAAACTTCCTTGGCTATGCCATGCAAGCAGGGCATGAGGGACTGATGGCAAAGGACCTTAGGAGCAATTATGAAGTTGGCAAGAGGGGCAAGAAATGGCTGAAGCTTAAGCCATCGGAGAAGCTAGATCTGGCCATAGTGGCGGCAGACTGGGGATATGGCAGGAGGACCGGATGGTTGAGCAACTACCATCTGGCTGCGAGGGACGAGAATACGGGAGAGTTGCTCGTAATAGGTAAGACCTTCAAAGGCCTTACCGATGAAGAGTTCGCCCAAATGACAGCAATGCTCCAAAGCTCCAAGCTCTCAGAGAATGGCTACACAGTAATTGTCGATCCAAAGGTTGTAGTCGAAGTCGCTTTCAACGAAATCCAGAGAAGCCCCCACTATAGGTCAGGCTTTGCCCTCAGATTTGCTAGGATAACGAGGATTAGGGAAGACAAGACGCTGCAAGATATCGATACGCTTCAGAGAGTGAGAAGCCTCTATGAAAAGCAGTTTCAATTCAAGGCCAGGATTAAAAATGAGGTCGATTGAACAAAGAATCTTTCTGGAAAGTCAAGTACTATAAGGATTTGTGAAAGGTATTGCCAAACTTAGGTAGCAACATCATGTCGGTTGCAGAAGGAAAATTGGGAAAGGAGAGGGCTCGCATGTTTTTGCTCGCTTACCTAACCTATGGTGCATACTACTTGGCAAGGTTGAATCTATCTGTGGCTTTGCCCTCCATGGCTCTCGAACTGGAATATTCAAAGGTCGTGTGGGGAGTCATGGGGGGTTCGTTTTCTGCTGTTTATGGCATTGGGCAAATTGTCAACGGTCGGTTAGCAGAGCATCTGGGAGCGAAGAAGGTCATAACCGCCGGCCTGCTCCTTTCTGCATTCTCGAACATCCTCTTTGGTTTTGCTAAAACGGCCGAAGCCATGGTCATCCTTTGGACCGTGAACGGGTATGCTCAGTCTACGGGCTGGCCTTCGGTTGTGAAGATTGTGAGCGAATTAATGGATCGCAGTTCGATAGGTAAGGCGGGAGGAATTTTTGGAACATGCTTTCTAGTCGGGAGCACTTTTTCCCTTCTATTTTCTGGCTGTATAGTTTCAAGGTTTGGTTGGAGAGCTGCATTCACATTTCCTTCCATATTGATAACGCTCCACGCCTTCCTTTTCTATATATGCGAGGGAAGATGGAAAACTGCATCGAAGAAAGCTGAGCGTGATCCACCTGATGAGCCTATAAAAGGATCGATTTTCACCATAGAGGTAATTTTTATCGTAGCAGCTTACGTATCGCTCCAGTTCGTAAGGAGTGGGTTCGGATTTTGGGCACCAGCCTATATCTTCGAGGTCCACAGAACAACCTTGGAATACGCAAGCTACGGTGCCGCCATAATCCCCCTAGGTGGTTTAACTGGAGCTATTTTTTCTGGATGGATCTCTGACAGATTTTTTGCCCATCGAAGAACCACTGTCATCTTTGCGATGACGATGTTCCTCAGCTTCATCCTCCTTGCGCTCCATCTGTCGGTTAATGTGGAGTTTGCAGCAAAGGTGATTTTACTTTTCTTTGGAGGGTTGGCCCTTTATGGCCCGCATGTCATGTTATCTACGATCTTGCCGATTGATTATGGTGGAAGATATGGAGCTGCAAATATGGCTGGATTGATTGACGGGATGGGCTATCTTGGAACGACCATCGCTGACCCGCTCGTAGGTTTGGTCATCGATTCCATGGGCTGGAATGGTGCAACGATTTTTTGGACCGCAAGCTCTATTTGCGCAACTTCTCTTTCATATGCACTTTGGAGAATAGAACGCAAAAAGGTCCAATTGCTTTAATCTAAGGAAGGTTGGCATTATCATTCTGATAGAACGGTGATCGTAGGTTCTTCCTTCCTACCAACCATGTAACCTGGGATCGAGACAGCCCTACCTTCCACAAGTATCTTCTTATGTGTGATCAACTGCCTTGCCTGGTGCATCGTTGATGCAATTCCTTTCCTAAGAACGACCGTCTGGAGTCGCCGATCAAGCAAGTTTGAGGTGTTTAGCGAGAGAACGTCATCCAAAGTTGCATCTTTTTCAACAAGACCTAGTCTGTAGAGTTTTGAGATGAGTTCCCTTTCCCTCTTTGTCCTCTCATCTCCACTTAATGCCTGGTAAGAACGAGCTGAACGCCTAAACTTCCTGAGCTTCGACTCAGCATTTCTCAGTTCCTTCTTGCTCCTGAGCCCATACTCTCCTATCAGGCGAAGTTCTTCCCTTAGCGCCTCTTCAGACCAGGGATGTTTGGAGCTTGAACGCTTCTTCCTCTGTCGCTTTGGATCTCCCACTAGAAAGTTCACCCTTTTTCCTCTTTTTTGGTCTTCTGCGCCTCAACGACAGCTTTCCTTGAAACTCCCAGCGTTCTTCCCTCTCTTCCCGTTGTCTTGGTTCTCTGACCCCTAACCTTTAAACCAAGTGAGTGCCTTATCCCCTTCCAGCTCCTCATGCGCTTCATTCCGTCAATATCCATCCTTGTTCTGATTTCCAGGTCCGAGCCGATGAGGTGCAAGTCCTTTCCTGTTTCTGGAGATCTCTGCCTGTTGACCATCCAACTTGGTATGCCATAAGCTATGGGGTTTTCTGTGACCTCCTTGATCCTCTCTATCTCGTCTTCTGTGAGGTAGCCCAGGCGCGCGTTAAGAGGTATGTTGGCAGCCTTCACGATGGCTCTCGCCAACGTAGGCCCGATGCCCTTTATGCTGCTTATAGCATGGTCTACCCTCCTCGAGCCATCGCAGTCGGTGCCCGAGATTCTAACTATAGCCCTGAACTCTTGACTAGACATCGCTCTCCGGCCCATACGCTCCTGCAGATAAACATTCCGCGGTCAAACCGGGCCTTTCTCCTGCCGGCTCCCATATTTCCCACCCAGTAGTGCGAGCACACTATCTGCAACCTTTCTCGGAATTTCGTCCCTGTTTTCTCGCGTAACCTCAATTATCTCCACCTCCCATCTTGGCCTGACCTTTGCCACAAAGGATCGCCTCAGATTAATGTGTATGGTGCCTATGACGGGCTTCTCTGATTCGAGCACTTCGCATATCGCTTTAAGAAATTCGGTGCTGAGCAACTCCATCGGCCCTATCTCGTCTATCGCCACAATGTCGGCGCCTTCCATCGAACTCCTGATCGCCCCTACTCCTACTGCATCGAGGTCTGCAAGATTTACTCTATACCTTCCGAATCTTGGCCCATCTCCTGCAACATCCGCCAACGTCCCTTTTCTGTTTGTTAAGATGTCCACGATCTCGAAACCCTTCCGTATACCGCCCACCCTAACTTCCCTGCTTACCATGCCTCCTACAGTAGCGCCGGAACCTCTGAGAAGCCCTATGGTATTGACCAGAGCTGTCGTCTTTCCCACGCCTGGCTTTCCTGTGAGGAGGAATGCGCGTCCCATGAAGCTTCCTCGCTAGCATCCGATTTCTGGAACAAGCTCGCTGCTTGTCAGAACTCCGACACTGGCACGCTCTCCCAAAGTTTCTTCTGAGTTCTTAAGAGCAGCTTGAACGCTCTCAGCTTTCTCCGCTCCGAGAGATTCGCACTGTTTCCAGTCTAGGCCATCCGAGACGATGACAAGTTTTGCTTTTGCCCTTATCCTCGCTTGAACCATTGCAAATGCTGCAGAAGCCAAATCCCGAATCTTGCCATCCTCCACAAGTCTCTCAACCTCCTGGAGATTGTAGTGGCCGTACCTTTCAGCCTCAGGGTGCGTTGGGGATATTCCTTCATAACATGGAGTTACGAGGATTATTGTTCCACCGCGCTTTACAGCAAGAAAAGCTGCAACAGCACCCTTTACAGCTTGCCAGTAATCGATGTCTGCAGGATGGGAGCTAACCAAAACGATGTCCGCCTCCGATGGTATCTTTGGACAGAAGATATTTTTTGCAAATCCAACAGCCTCCCTGTGAGCCCTTACCATATCGCCAGCAAAGACCTTTAACAATTCAGCTCTTTCATTCAAAACGGTGTTGACGATGAAGTCGAGACCAACAATTTTTGCAACATTCTCAATCTCATGCCTGACAGGATTCTCTCCCCTTCCAAGAATCTCCTCGAATGGTACCCTCGCAGCTGCGATGTGAGTTGAGTAGGTCGTGACTTCTGACGAAACTCCAGGCTGGACAGCCTTTGCGCCTCCGCTCCATCCAGCGTACAGGTGGGGGATGACGTTCCCAATGGCTATTTTAATGTCAGAACTTTGAAACTCCCTGTTCACAACAACTGGCGTACCAGAAATGGTCTTCCCCAAATCAACCATCTTGTCTTTGTCTTTAGCATCGTGGTTCACTACCTCGATCCTTCTCACCACATCTTCTCCATACCTCTCAATGATTTCTTTCTCGGTCATCGGTCGGTGCGTCCCAAGTGCGATTATGATCTTAATGTCTCCATCTTTCACACCAGCTCTTTCCAGCTCCTCTATGACGACTGGCAGGATCAAATTGCATGGAGTAGAGCGCGTAATGTCATCCACTGCAATCGCCACCTTTGCCCCTTCCTTTACAATTCTTCCCAAAGGAGGGGAACCAATTGGGTTGGTAATAGCTCTCCTGACCTCTTCGCTCAGATCCTTAATGCCTCTAACATGAGCTGGCTTCGCCACAAAGGCAATCCTCTCCTCGGGTAGATCGACCACCATATCGCTTTGACCGTAGCGAAGCTTCATCCTTCATCCCTTCTTGGCAGGCGCCGGGGGAGGGATTTTCAATGAGTGCAAACTCATCTTGAACCCTCGAGGCTCATAGAGCCACAAGCTCTCAGCCAGCAGCTCCAGGCATAGGCCATTCTTCATGGTTGCCTCGTACCAAGTTCTCGCTTGTCTTCGCCTCGAGAACCCCGGCAACCTTTCCTTTGCTATATGAGCTATTAATCCTTTCATATATGTCAATCTTTCGGTTTCGATTTTAGGACGACCTATGCCACGTACGAGAATGTGCTTATTATGCTTTCAACCATTCACTTAGAAGGATCTATGGGAAGGCCAGAAAGGCTACCCAGCCCTAAACGAGTTCGAGGGATCTGCATGGCCAATGGGTTCAGGAGCCTCAAGCTGTTAAATCAAGTCATGAAAGCCATGATGGGCTAGAGGATATAGGGGATAAATCTCTTGGTGCCCCTCATGTATTTCTCGTATCTGTCTCCAAATCTTTCGACCAACACCTTCTCTTCAACCCTGACTCTATAGAAGATTGTTGGAATTATCAACGTCATCACCAATGATCCGTAAAGGCTGTGCAGGCTAATGGGAATGGAGATATACATTAGCATCTCACCCATATAGCCCGGGTGCCTGATGTGCTTGTATATGCCGTAGGTGACTAGCTCATGCTCAGGTAAAACTCTGACAACAGGTGACCAGAGTTCACCAAGCGTTCTTCTCGCTTGAATGCGTAACACAGCACCTGCTATGAAGAGCAAGAATCCAGAGATGCTGACGAAGTCAAAGACGTAAGAAGCCTTCTGGACAATAACGAGTTCAGCAAAGGCGATGATGAGACCCAGAAAGAAGACGGATCCCCCTAAAAGAAGAACTATGATATCTGATGACTTGCCCTCCTCTCGAATGTCCCTTAGATAACGTTTCCAGATCTCTGCCATTACATCTGTCCCATTTAAGTCACGAGTTCATAAAAATTGCCTGCGATCGGACATCGATTTAAAGCAGGCCTGATGGACAGCACCTTAAGCGTAGCGCCTATGAGAAGGGGATTTATCTGTCTTATATTGTCCATTCACTCAGAAGGGGGAAAGTTTTCCCCATAACCTCAATTGAAAGGCATTCACCTATTTGCCCACAATGGCTCGTCCGCATCCATGCTCCCCAATCATTACATCGTCCACTCCAGCCAGGGACAGTATAGGAATGGAGAAATGAATGCCTGAATCATGAGAATGGCCTGTACTCCCTCCTGTTCTTTAGCACGACCAGCAGCACATGAGCAACTTTCTAGCAGCTGCTACTTGAGCAACATGCTCTCCTCTTCGCTCATCTATCCTGTGGTATGAGCGGGTGAAGCTCTGTTGTACTTGAGGTGGATGATGGCAGCCTCGGTCATCGCCCAGCGCAGCCATTTGCTCCCCCTGCTTCGTAATGCCTCGCCACATCTGAGCTTGAGTAGGTCGATGGCACAATGCCTGCATAGCTGCTCCCATGTGCTGAACCTTCTTACATTTCCAGCTTTCACGAGAAGAGCTGTGTAGTACCCTATTACAGAGATCGTCAGGAGATATGATGTGGTACGCCCAGAAAAGTTTTGACAGACAATGGAATGCAGCTCATTCCAGCTAGAGGAGAGAATTCCACATTCACAAGAGCTCTAAAGATATGGGAATAGAGCACATAACATCTGGAATGAGGAAACCAACAACGCTTAGAAAGATAGAGAGGTGGTTCCACACATACGAGGAGGAGCTTAGAAGTACAGAAGCTTGAAGGATTTCATTCGCTTCTACAATAATATTAGGATCCACCAGAGCCTGGGATATCGAACTCCGATAGAGGCCTATCAGCAGTCCCAGATGTCATGACAGAGCACAATGCTATCTAGGTAGCGTCCTTGTTTTTAGGTCATTTCTGCCATTGTTCGGATTTTAAATATTGGTTTTATCTTCATTGCAAGTTCTATGAATTCCTTGCTTCCATTAAGGTTCAGCATGTCGCTGTCTTCGGTTATTAGGGAATCGCATTTATTCAAGGCTGACGAAAGAATAAGGCAATCGATGAAGTCGCCGAGCATTCCCCTTAATTTAAACGCTGTAAGAAGTATGGAACTGTCATGCATTTGAACTATCGATACTGCATCATCGTAGATGATAGCCCTTATTCCTTTAGCGACTCTTTCGGAGGAGAGCCTTTTTGAAGCAATGTATTTGGCGCCTTTGGCTGCAAGTTCGAAGACACTTATGTCACTCACGTATATGTTATGCTCCTTCCGCAACAATCTTAGGGGAACATCTTTCGGGAGATTCTTTACAGAGATGCCTATCGCTGGTAAGAAGTATGTGGTATCTAGCAACAGTCTCAAGATTCTGCCTTCCGCGATAGATCTTTTCTCAGCCTGTGGAAATCCTCAGGCGTTATCTCGACGGATTGGGGCTCCTTAATCGCTTCCTCTAGGCTTGGAACAGGTTCGACCACGAGCCTTCCATCTTCAACCCTGTAGATTACCTTCACGCGAGGTCGAAGTCCGAGCCTCTCTCTGATCTCTTTTGGAGGAAAAAGCTCTCCTTTCGATCCAACTCGATTTTTTTGCATTTACCGGATTTACCTGAAAATAAACTTTATACTCGAGTTATAAGCTTTATGTTGCATAGGTGTACAGGGTTTCTGCTATATGCCTTTTAAAAGAGCTTCAAGGACCCTTGAGCCTCGGGTCGAACGTAGCCACATCACTTTGGCTGACCTCAGTCTATCACGACCATAAAAGTTTCTGACCTATGCCAAGACATATGGGACTGCTGATAGAAGCTAGAAAGAGTTCAGAAGTACTATGAGTTGGAGAGAGATAAGCTTCGCGAATGGGTTACAAGGAAGCATTCTCAGGGCTGGAGCTAAGATCGATGCGTTATCGAAGATCTTTAAGAGGCTCGGCGAGATATCGAGGAGAGGGAGATACGCCGAACGAGTGAACTGATCGGCAGCACTTACGATCCAACGGATCCATTTGAACCTGATCCATGGACTGGCTAAATCGAAAACTGTTGGATAACGTATGATCCCACAGGATGACATACTACTTACATATGACATGGAGGTGTCCAACTACGAAGCAGCCCTTATGGCTTCGACGCACTTACCTTGAAAGCATTGTAGGCATATGTGAAGACATAGCTTATAAAAATAGCCTGATGTCCCCTCCAGAATAACTGAGAAAGAAACTCATCCCACTTCTCAAAAGGCTGTGCTGGCCACTAAAAGATGCAGGCATTATAACGATCTTCCATTCTGATAGATATATGCCAGATCGCATCATTGACAATCTGATCGAGGCTGAGTCGATATTTGAACCCCTTTGAACCACTTATAGAAATGCATATCCCCCACCTGAAAGAAAAGTATTATGGGAAATAAATCCTCATTTGGAACCTCGATCGCTCTCAAGTCTTACCCTTAAGTTTTGAGGAACGGGTTGTTGATGATGCCAAGAATTGATATGGCATCTTCTGGTGAAGGGCACTTCATATGTTCATCGAGCGAAATTACCCCAAATACATCCTTAGAGAATATTATTGCATTCTACAAGACCGTGCTCCAGAATTGTCGCTATTCGATTGAGAAGTTCAACACTTGATTAAAAGATAGATAATATGAGTGTTCGTGCCTTTCTTCATTTAATAACCCGACCATAATACATCATCTCGCGTAAACTGCCGGGAAGTGCATATTTCGCCTTAAGCTGGTACAAGTTTGAATCCAATGGATCTGATCCATATATCATGGCAAACTCCTTGTGGACCAATCTCTCATATTCAGTAATGTCCCTTAAGGGTAAATCAATTCTGATGCCCCCGCGTGTCTCTGAATCTCGAATTGCCATCAATAGTTCCAAATCCCTTCTCGCATTCTCGGCACCATAAGTTAATGGCCTACCATCGACAGCGGCATTATAGAGGCTCATCCATGCATCTGCTAAAGCCAATTCGTCATAGCTATCGGCTTGAAACCACTCAGGGCTACCTCGAACCATTACCTTAGGTTGCGTTTCGACCTTGGCACCAACCACACGCTTTTTCCCAGAGATCTCGGCCTCCTCATACTTTATCTCACTTGTTATCCTTCGGTCGCCTTCGAAAAGCTGAAGGTGCTCTCCCATCATCGCCCCCTTTGTTCCAACGATCTCCCAATAGTTCCCCCTGTTGCGGTTAAATTCGTAAATACCCCTCACATTGTTTGTGAATGAGATCTGTGCCCTCTCGAGAACAGAAGTTTCAGATGGGAACTCACCCAATACGCTTTCTCCCTCTGAATTGAGTATCTTCCTTATTCCAGCAATGCCGTGATATGAACCAGACGTATAGGACAGATAAAATTCCTTCACATCTCCCAATAATCCATCAGCCACGATCTTCTGCTTTAACCGTTCATGAGGCCATCTTGGGACATTCTCCGAAACCTCGAGTAAGACGCCATTATCCTTCGCCGCTCTGATCATCTGTTCAGCACAAGCAACCGTTATGGCCAGGGGTGTCTCCGTTAGGATGTGTATCCCTCTTTCAGCAAGCACTTTCGCCACTATGTGATGTCCCTCGGCCTGAATCGATATTAAACAAACATCCAGCTCCTCCTTGTTGAGCATTTTCTCTATGTCTGTGTATGGTTTGGCCTTTGTCTCCTCGGCTACTTTCTTGACACGAGCTTCATCTATATCGCAGACAGCCACTAGCTTGTATATGTCACAAAGCTTGAGGATCACGGGTATATGGCTCCTCGCTCTTGATCCAGTTCCGATAATCCCGACATTGAGGAGGGACATCATGATTCTTAAATAGCTCTATGATTCAACACCTTATATCTGTTTAATCACAACATCCGGTTCCAAATGCCGGTCCTATTAAATCGCACTTTCTGTTTTTGTTCTGCAATCTTGACGTCGTTAGGCTAAAGGCACGTCCAGCGTACCGCAGTGGAATCTGACAGATGTCCTGTCGATTGTCTTCATGAAAAGGTACAGCATCAGGGAGATCCTTTCACACAATAATGATTTTGATCCTTGAAGGGGATCATAAAGAAAGACACGGTCCGAGAGGTTGGATATAGCCTTTCCTCTATTGTTTTTCAATAATGAATTGGAATAGATAGCATAGAGGTCGTGTTAGGCTATATTTGACCTCAGGCATCATCGGCCCCTTCCCGTTCAATGACTTCTCCACATTCTCGGATAGGTTCCTGGATTCATCACAACCCTCTTGGTCTCGACCGCTATCCCGCTCTCGCTCTGGAGAATTGTGCTTGAGCTTTTCGCCGCTCTGCCAAGTGCAACGCACTCACCCTTCAGGCTCTTGATCACAACAGGATCTTGCTCAGAGAACGGCGTGTCGAGCTTGCTGATCCCCCTGACAGACAAAGAAGCTCCGTGGCAGATAGCGTCGATGGCAGAATCCTTCACGCAGACCGATGGAAGGATCGCAAGAGCTTCCTCGAGGGGCCTGACAACTTTCCTGATCTTTGATTCATCACCTCTTTCATTCAGCTCTTCCATAGCTTCGGCGATGTCATAGAAGTTGTGTGACATGTTCTCTTGGAGGGCCCCATCTCTTGTCCTCCTAAGCTCGGCCATGTGAGCACCAACACCAAGAAGAATGCCAAAGTCGTGCACAAGCTTCCTTACATATGTACCGGATTCGCACCCAATTTTTAGAAGCAGTCTCCTGTCCTCAGCCTCGAGCTGCTCGATATAGTAGATGACTCTCTTCCTAACATTTCTAACCACCGAAGATCTTAGGGGAGGCCGCTGGTAAATTTCGCCCACGAACATTTGGAGTACTCTGGATACCTCCTCATCCCCAACCCTCTTGTGCAGCTCAGCAACAGTAACATATTCCTTTCCGCATAGATGCATATACTCTATTATCTTTGAGGAGTTTCCGATGCAGACGGGCAAAACGCCTGTCACAGCGGGATTTCCCCGTTACCCCTAGGGTCCCGCTGTGACCTGCCACCTCGACTCCAAGCATCTTCTTGAGCCAAGCGACAACCTCATGGCTTGTCGGACCAGCTGGCTTGTCGAGGTTGATAACTCCATTGTGAATATAAGAATCCAGTTCCCTTTCATACGGGTTGCAACCATATTCACTGCTTGTTTCGCTTCGCTCCCTCTCAACCATTTCGTATTTTCTAAACCATGGGGCTGTCAACCTATTTTGAGTTTTCATTCTCAAGTATTCTCGGAAACAATGCTCTCTTGGGATTTAGGCGTTTCCGGAGTGCCGGACATGAAGGGCACCAAGTTCGCCCTGGTAAGCGCAGAAACAACGTCCTGATCGGATGCTCCCCTCCTTATCCTTACCACCTTATCGGTTGGAGCCAGATGATCTATGTTGACCCTCCTCCTCCTCACCCCAGTCAACTTCTTTGGACCTGTAACCAGAACGTAGCTCTCATCTATCTCGTCAACGATGACGCACCTTAGCCCCTTCTCTCTGCCCTTTTTCTTTACGCATATTCTTCCAACTGAAAAGGTTGGCAAACTCCTTACCTCCTAGACTTGACAAACTCTCTTGAAGCATGCTCCAGTATCGAAAGGTTCGACTCTAGTGGCATTAGGGCAGTGTTGAATATGAGGTCATAGATCGACAGATCGTCCAGGTCAAAACCATAGAATTGCTTGAACCTCCTCTTTTCCGAAATCTCTCTGCTTAACGTTTCACCCCTGACCTCTTGGACATCCTTTCTGTCCCTCTTCGCTATTCTCTCAACCCTAACCTGCAGGGGGGCTTTCAGGTATATCTTGAATGAATCAATCCCACAAGCCAAGTGGCCTGATAATTGGGCATCCACCAACACGTCCCCCTCCTTCATCATATCTTTGGATCTCTCATCGATCTCCCTGTCGATCTCATCATCCTTCTCGCACATCTCACTTAACTCCTTCAGCGATAGTCCCTTCTCCGATGCTATCTTCCTGAAGAGAGATCCAGCTGATACGTGACGCAGCCCAAGCTTCGAGGCTATATGTCTTGCATAGGTTGATTTTCCAGTACCATGGGGGCCGCTGATCGTTATCACAACTCCCACAGCTCTCTCACTTCCTTCCTGTGCCAAATATTCTGCCCAGCAAGCTTTGAAAGAAGGTTGCACATATGAAGTACCACCAGACAGCTGGTATCACATACCTGCCCTTCACAGCCTCGTCAGGGAAAGTTATGAAATTCTCAAGGAGGGGTGACGATAGATACGCTCCATACCGCCCAATCTGCGGCACAAATCCATAGAAGAGCAAGAGTAGAATCCCAATCGTCAGGGCCATCTGCTTTGCTGTCGCTCCAGCCAGCTTTCCCTCAAGCTGCCTTATCCGCGCCTCCCTCTTTTCAAGTTTCTTCATGGCTTGCTTGTCCTTCAGTCTCTGGGCCTCCTTGAGTTCAGCCCTGTATGCCTTGACCTCATCATCTATCTCCTTCCTCAGATTTGGGTCCATTAACTTCCTCGAAACGAGCATCTGGAACAATGTAACCCCAAAGACTGCTAGCGCCAAGAGACCGGTTGAGACAGGAGGTAACAGCTGGCTCAGCTCACATCCCCCCTTCCACCTGGAAAATCTTCATCCTTAATTCATCTTGGATGCAAGGCGTTGGCGAAACCAAGCCCATTTATGAAGCACCAGTACGCTCAGCAGAAGTACGAAGGTATTAAAGCATGGCGGAAGTTTCAGGCCGCTCTTTTTCCTCCAAGTAGCCTCTCTAGGCCAGGATGTAGCTCAGCTATCCTCTCCCTCATTATTATCTCATAGTACTGGTATATAATTCCAACAGAAAGTAGTATTCCTGTACCTGTTCCGAAGACACCTAGGAAATCTCCAATGGCTGCTATCAGACCTACCAGAAATCCTCCCAGGACGGTCACGGTTGGAATGTATTTCGATAGTAGAGCACTGATGGGCTGCGTAGCCCTTCTGAACCCAGGAACCTGAACACCCGAGTCAACCAATTGCGCTGCCACACTCTGGGCATCCATCCCCGAAACTGAGAGCCATACCATAGAAAAAGCCATGCAGATAGAAAGCAGAATCGCCAAGTAGATGACGGCGCGCAAAGGATCAAGGGCTATCTCGCTGAGCGTCCTAGGAGGTGATATGTAGTAAACCAGGCCGCTTACCGGCTGACTTCCATTGAATTTACCAATGAACTCCCCAATTATGGAGGAGGATATCGCTGGCATCCCCCTTATGACGTTAGCGAGCAAGTATATGTCTGCGAAAAGTGCGGAGGCAAGTATGACGGGGATGTTTGAAACATATAGTAGCTTGACAGGATATTGCCCGCTAAACCCCCTGTACCTTGCGTGCACTATTGGAATCTTGACACTCACGCCCTCTAGGTAGATGACAACAACTAGAACTATGATCGTCGTCACGAGTCCCAACATAGTTGGTAATCCTGCCTGCCTCATGTAGAAGGAGGTAAAAGGGCTCTGGCCTGAAAGAATTGCTTGGAAATAGGCGAAAACAGCACCTCTCACCTGCTTGCCTGCAGGCATCGGGCTGAATGTAGACCAAAAGAACTCCTGTGCAACGCCCGCGAGTATGAAGAGGCTTATGCCGCTTCCTAACCCCCATCCCTTCTGGAGCATCTCATCCATAAGCATGAGCAGCAAACCTGCGGAAAGAAGCTGTACTATGACAAGCGCCCCTACCAAAGGAGAGAGGGACCCATATGCACCTCCGACGACGAAAGCTATGGCCGAAACCGCTGTCATGACGAGTGCCAGGAATTTGCTGGCAGCTGTCAGCATCGCTCTATCATCAGGATTCGAGCTGTCATACGATATCATGCCCGCCCCGATTAGGAGCTGCAAGATAAGGCCGCCCGTTACGATGGGACCGATTCCAAGCTCAAGGAGACCGCCCCTGTGTCCTCCCAAAACGACACGGATCGGAAGGAAAGGGTCTTCACTTCCCGCAGTACCAACGCCCCAAAGAGGAATGAGCCTCATGACCAAGTACACAATCAGCACTATTCCGGTCCAGAAGAGCTTCTCATTGAAACCAACCCTGCCCGTCGGCTTTGAAACCTCAGGTAGGAAGCGTGCTATTGGCCTGAAAGCATCAAAAAACCTTCCCAAATCTACCCACCAGTTTGAATCCTTACCTCCCCTCCTGCATCACGAATCTTGTTGGCAGCTGCTTTAGAGCAGGACTTTATTATAACAACGTATGCCTTTTTCACCATTCCCTTGCCAAGGATCTTGGTATAGCCTAACGCGTTAAGGTCCAGAAATGCCTTTCCGCCCTCCTCCTTGATCGGTATCGAAGACCTTTTCACAAGCTCGTCGATTTCACCCACGTTCAGAA
>Ga0123519_10008614_pt1 | contig 15525 bp, 16 predicted proteins | sample YelNatPaOPRAMG02_FD_87396 | JGI IMG/M metagenome (GOLD analysis project Ga0123519, IMG submission 87396) | Hot spring microbial communities from Yellowstone National Park - Yellowstone National Park OP-RAMG-02 (version 2) | ecosystem: Environmental > Aquatic > Thermal springs > Hot (42-90C) ...
CCAGAAATAAACATGATGAGCATACAAGACTTCATCTCCATACCCATGGGTCAAAACATACGGAACAACCTAAACTTTGGGAGAAAACTCAAAAAGCCGCCCCTAATATTTGGAGTCAACTACTTCTTAAGGGATCTGAAAACTGGAGAGTACTTGAACTCGCCTAGAGACAAACATGTTTGGGTTAAGTGGATGGAACTGCGCGTACACAACGACGTGGGCGCAAGAAGAACCCCAACAGGCTTTATTCCAAAATATGAGGATTTGCACCTGCTCTTTAAGCAGGTGTTAGGCAAAGAGTACAGCAAAAAAGACTACGTTAAGCAGTTCACTATTCGCATACCAGAGAACCTCGCCAAAATCGAAAGGGCTGAAAGATTTTACAGAGAGAAGGTTGCAGACGCACCTGAAGAGCTTTTCACAGTACTGAATCAGCAGCGTGAACGCCTCCTTAAAGCGAGGGAAAAATTTGAGACAAATTATGTTCAACCAGAATGTTTCGAAGAGGGATAAGAGGGAGAGTCAGATTTGAAGGAGCTTTGGCTCAAAATTGACAAAACAACCTCCAAAAACGTCGCGGAGGAGCTGCTTTGCTCCGCAGATCAAACATGCGATGCCATTCACATTGCGGACAAGTGGGGAGAAAGCGGCGTAAGAAAAACGAGAATAAAAATTGCTGCAAAGGGCGACAAACACGACATTCAAGTTCTTGAGCCTTTTAACGCAGAAGAACTGGAGAAAATTAAAGAGGCTGGGAAGCTTGTGGCTGTTAGATTGGTTGTTAAAAGCGCGGAGGACGAGAGAGAAGCCATCAAAGCCGCGAAACTTTCAGCCGACTACATAATAATCCGTTGTTTAGATTGGAAGGTCATACCGTTGGAAAACTTGATAGCCAACGCTAAAGGGAAGAGCAAACTTCTAGCAGAGGTTTCATCATTTGAAGAGGCAAAACTAGCTTTAGAAACCCTTCAACTGGGAGTTGACGGAGTAGTCCTAAAAACATCCGACCCCGACGAGCTCGTAAAAGTTGCCCATTTGATTAAAAAACAGTTGCCGCGGATGAAGCTTGTGCCCGTGAAAATTGGTGATGTTAAACGGATCGGAACCGGGGCCAGAGTCTGTGTTGATACGTGTGATTTGATGAGGGAGGGAGAAGGTCTCCTTCTCGGGTGTCAGTCCGCATGCCTATTCCTGGTGGAGGCGGAGGTCCACCAGAACCCTTTCGTTCAACCTAGACCCTTTAGGGTGAACGCTGGCCCAGTATCTCTTTATGTGATGTGTTCTCCGGAGAAGACGAGGTACCTTATAGAGCTCAAAGCTGGAGAAGAGTTAATGATTGTGGACAGAAACGGCAACGCGAGATTCACAAACATTGGCAGGGTTAAAATCGAGTGGCGGCCACTATTACTCATTGAGGCGGAACACGGCGGAAAACGTTTCAAAACCATAACGCAAAACGCGGAAACAATTAGGCTTATAACGGAAAAAGGCTCTACATCGGTGACAGCGCTTAAGCCAGGCGACGAAGTTTTGGCGTATATACTCGAAGGCGGGAGACATTTCGGAACGCTTGTCAAGGAAGAGAGGATTGTAGAGCTTTGACTGTGAAGATATGCGTTGCAATTATGCCCAAAAACCTCGACGAAGCATTAGAGCTTATTGAAAAATCTGAAAAGCATAGAGCAGACTTTATCGAGGTTAGATTAGACCGCATCGGTGATTTTAAAGGTTTAAAAGACATAGTTGGATGCGCAAAAACATCGCTCATTGCAACCGTTAGAAAATCGAAATGTGGAGGAAAATTCTCGGGAGGGGAAGAGGAGCGTGCGAGAATTCTCTTAGATGCTGCTTCAAACGGGTTCAAATATGTGGATGTTGAACTTGATTCTCCTCGGCTGAAAAACGTTATTGAAAATCTGTGGACTTCAGGCGTCAAACCCATAATATCATTTCACGACTTCGAACGAACACCAAAAGAAGTGGAGCTGCGGCGAATTCTCAAAAGTGAAATCGGAGCGGGAGCTGACGTTTGTAAGATAGTGACGACCGCTCAAAGTCTGCAAGACAACCTGACTCTGCTGCAATTCTTATACGATGAGGGCGGAAAAGCCAAGATCGTTTGTTTCGCCATGGGGCCTTTAGGTAAACCGTCTAGGCTCTTGTCGCCCATTTATGGGGGATATTTTACGATAGCCTCTTTGGAACGCAGTATGAAAACGGCTGCTGGACAAATGACAATTGAAGAAATGAAAGCAGCCTACAAGGCGTTGGGAGTTATATGATGGAGGTTTCGGGAAAAACTAAAGTGTTCTGTGTCATAGGCGACCCGATTGACCATTCACTAAGCCCAATTATGCATAATGCAGCATTTAGACATCTTAAGATCGACGCTGTGTATGTTGCCTTCAAAGTGGAGGAGGGAACGCTTGAAGATGCTGTTAAAGGTATGCGTAGCCTTGGCGTATGTGGAGTGAACGTTACAATGCCCCATAAAACAGCCATCGTCAACTATCTAGACGAAATCGACCCAGCGGCAAAATTCGTGGGTGCAGTTAACACGGTGCTTAATGCCGATGAAAAACTTGTAGGCTTCAACACTGACGGCATCGGCGCCCTAAGGGCTTTGGAAGAAAACCACGTGAAACCAAGAGGCAAAAAGTTTCTTCTTCTGGGAGCTGGAGGCGCCGGAAGGGCCATAGCCTTTCAATTGGCACAAGAAGCTGATGAACTCGTGATTCTTAACAGAGACGCGGATAAGGCTAGGGTTCTGGCTGATGCACTTAGAAAAGGGTTTAACAAGAAAGTCGTAGGAGAAAGCCTCTCACACAATGTTTTAAAGGACTGGATTAAAGATGCGGATGTGCTTATCAACGCTACCTCGGTGGGCATGCACCCCCACCAAAACGAGACCCTTGTCGAGAAAAGTTTACTCAGACCCAAGCTCACAGTGATGGACATAGTTTACGACCCGATTGAAACAAGACTTCTGAAAGACGCCAAATCTGTCGAAGCCAAAGTGATTTATGGCACTGAAATGCTTGTTTTTCAGGGAGCCGCCTGTTTTGAAATCTGGTTTAACAGGCCGGCTCCTGTAAACCTTATGAGAGAGGCTATTATGGAAAGGCTTCAAGCTAGAGGTTTAAGCTTTGAGCGGTAAAGCCACAGCCATAAGCTACGGCGGTGCAACCATAATAAATGCAATCGCAACGGGAAAAGGGACAGCCTTCGGAGTAAAACTATGGACAAAAGCGGAGGTTAAGTTAACAGATGACCACTATATAAAGGGAGAAATCACCTCAGACCCATCTGAAAACACAATACTCATAGAAAAAACCGTGAATAAAGTTTTGGAACATTTTGGGCTTTCCGGAAAATTTGGAGCCGAAGTTAAAACATGGTCCAACATACCCATCGCGCGCGGACTGAAAAGCAGCAGCGTCGCAGCAAACGCCATAGCTTTGGCCACTGTGGCTACTCTTCAAAAAGAGGTTGACGACTTAACCATTGTTAATTTGGGCGTTGAAGGAGCCATTGAGGCAAAAGTAACCATAACGGGAGCCTTCGATGACGCTTGCGCATCCTACTTCGGCGGCATAGTCATCACAGACAATTTTAAAAGAAGAATAGTCAAACGTTTCAAGGTTCCAGAAAACCTTAAAGTTCTATTTCATATTCCTAAAACCAAGGTTTACACAAGCAGCATAGAAGTTGAAAAATTGAAAAACGTATCGCCCTTGGTTGAAATAGCCTACAAAGAAGCTTTAAAAGGGAACTTTTGGCAAGCCTTAACGTTGAATGGGCTGATATACTCTTTGGCATTAGGCTACAATCCTTCAATAGCCTTAGACGCTTTAACGGCCGGAGCCGTGGCTGCTGGACTGTGCGGAAAAGGGCCAGCTGTGACGGTGGTTGTCGCTGAAGACAAAGTTGACCAAGTTAAAGAGGCTTTAATGAAATATGAAGGCGAAGTCGTAGAGACAGAAATAAATCATCAAAAAGCCAAAATCCTGGAAGTTTCCCCATGACGAACGTCATAGTCAAGCCCGTAAAAGCTTTAAAAGGGAAGGCTGAGGCTCCACCGTCCAAGTCTTATACGCATAGGATGCTTGTTGCGGCGCTCTTATCAAACGGAAAAACTGTGATTGAAAAACCCCTAGTTTCTGATGATACGCTGGCGACTTTGGAGGCGATAAAGGCCCTAGGAGTCAGCGTGGAGCAAAAAGACGGCTTTTGGGAAGTCGACGGACAACCCCTTTTAAAAACGCCTGAAAAGCCAGTGAACTGCCGAGAGTCTGGAACAACCTTACGCTTCATGATACCCGTAGCCGCCCTCGCCCAGGGAAAAACAACATTTGTTATGGGGTCCTCGCTAAATAAGAGGCCGATAAAGCCTCTGCTTCAAAGCTTAAGCGATCTTGGCGTTAAAACACAATACAACCCTCCATCGGTAGTGGTTTATGGCGGCGGAATTAAAGGAGGAAAGACAACCCTACGTGGTGACATAAGTTCCCAGTTTATATCCGGCCTTTTGTTCGCATGCCCCCGCGCCAAAAAGGACACACAGATAAGTTTCACAAAGCCTGTTGAGTCCAAGGGCTATATAGACATGACAGCGGAAGTTTTATGTAAGCATTCGGTAAAAGTTGAAATTTCGAAAGACTATAGCAGAATACGAATTCCAAGCGGGCAAAACTACAAGCCCTTCAAGCATAAAGTTCCAGGAGACTTCTCCTCCACAGCGTATCTGTTAGCGGCAGCTGCCGTAACTTCGTCAAAAATAAGGGTTTACAATGTTGATTGCACATCCAAACAGGGGGACAAGGAAATCCTGGAAATACTTAGACAAGCGGGGGTTAACGTGTATGTTGGAGAAAACTTTGTTGAAGTGCATGGTGCTATCAGCAACCCTGTAAATATTGATGCTGGCGACATCCCTGACCTCGTGCCCGCGTGCACAGCCATCGCGTGCTACGCGAGGGGTAGGTCTGAGATACGTAACGCTGGAAGGTTAAGGTATAAGGAATCTGATAGGCTGGCAGCCCTCTACACGGATTTTAAAAAGATGGGCGCCGACATAACCGTGGAAGGGGATAGTCTAATAATAATGGGGCAATGTGAGCTTCACGGTGCAGTGATAGACCCGCATAACGATCACAGGATAGCAATGGCTTGCGCCGTCGCCGCTTTGGGCGCTAAAGGTGACTCGAAAATCATGAACGCTGAATGCGTAAGTAAGTCTTATCCAAATTTCTTTAGGGATTTAAGCTTGTTAGGAGCGAATATAATTGACGGCAAACTCGATTGGTAAAGCTTTTGTTGTAACAACTTTCGGCGAAAGTCATGGCCGATGCGTCGGCGCTGTTATAGATGGGTGCCCAGCAGGGCTCCCCCTTTCCGAGAAGGACGTACAGGTAGAACTCGATAGGAGAATTCCAAAGAGGTCGGAAGTAACCTCCGGAAGAATTGAAAAAGACACCGTGGAATTTTTGTCTGGAACATTTGAGGGGCACACCACAGGGGCGCCAATTTGCATGTTAGTCTGGAATAAAGAGGCTGTTCCCTCGGAGTACGATACCATAAAAGACTTGCCAAGGCCCGGACATGCAGACTACACCGCCTACATCAAATATGGAGGCTTCAACGACCATAGGGGTGGTGGAAGATTTTCTGGAAGAATTACTGTATCGTTCGTTATGGCTGGAGCTGTCGCAAAGAGACTGCTGCGTCTTTTCGGCGTTGAAGTTTTAGCGTACACTAAAGCAATAGGCGGCATAGAAATGAAGGAAACGCCCACTCTGGAAAAGATTAGGGAGGAAACCTACAGAAACCCCGTAAGATGTCCAGATCCAGTTTATGCAGAGGCCATGGAGAAAGCAATAGTTGAGGCTAAAAGGGAAGGGGACAGCCTTGGAGGCATCGTGGAATGCATAGCCTTAAACGTTTCAGCAGGCGTCGGCGAACCTGTGTTCGACGCTTTAGACGCGGACATCGCAAAAGCCATTTTCGCAGTGCCAGCCGTGAAAGGAGTGGAGTTCGGTGCGGGATTTAAAGCCGCAGCCATGAAGGGGTCCGAGAACAATGATCCATATGCCATACGTCATGGCAAAGTGGTAACATTAACCAATAATGCTGGCGGAGTGCTTGGTGGATTGTCCAACGGAATGTCAATAGTGATTAGGGCAGCCATTAAGCCCACGCCGTCAATAGCCAAAAAACAGAAAACCATAAACCTAGCAGAATTCAAGGAGGCCACATTACAGGTCAGGGGGAGGCATGATCCATGTATAGTGCCGAAAGCCGTGCCAGCGATAGAGTCCATGGTTGCGATAGTTCTGGCAGACCACATGATAAGGGCTGGAATAATACAGAGGGTTTTAGCTGGGGAAAAGGGATGTCGGAGAAAATAGCTGAATTGAGGCAGAAAATAGACGAGATAGACGAAAAAATTCTCCTCTTGTTAAAGGAGAGATTCGAAATAGCCAAAGAAATAGGCTGGGAAAAGCGGAAGTATGGAATGCCGCTAAGGGATTTTAAAAGGGAGAATGAGAAATACAAGGAGATTATGGAAAAAGCCCTAAAACTCAAGCTGGATTCAGAGGCGGTCAAAGAAGTTTACCGTAGAATAATAGACATGAGCATGCACGTACAAGAAGGATAGTTGAAAGCCGCGTGTCTGTTGTAAATTTTAAATATAGGCCTATTTATTTCAAGACTTGTTGTTGGCCATGTTGTACGAAATTAACGAGAAGACGATAAGACTTGAGAGGGAAGGACGTAAAATCATAAAGTTTAACCTTGGAGACCCTGATCTGCAGACACCTATGGAAGTTATTGAAGCAGCTTTTGAAGGCATGAAGAAGGGCAAAACCAAGTATGCGTCTGCTGCTGGAGAAGCGAAGTTAAGGGAAGCTTTAGCTGAAATCCATGGAGTTGACGCGGACAACATTGTGATAACTCCAGGCTCCAAGTGGGCGGTTTTTGCAGTTATGTACCTTTTGCTTGAAAAAGGTGACAACATGATTATTCCAAGCCCACACTGGACTACTTATGAGTTGACGACTAAAAGCTTGGGTGCTGACGCTAAACTGATAAAAACAAGGCTTGAATCAAACTGGGAAGTGAACGTTGAAGACCTTGAAACGCTTGTTGACAATAAAACGAAGCTCATAATATTGAACAATCCAAACAACCCCACAAGCAAGGTGATGAACGAAAAAGTTGTAGATGAAATAGTCGATGTGGCAAACGAAGAAGGAATAAGGATTTTGTCTGACGAGGTTTATGCGGACTTAAGTTTCGTCAAGACGAAAAGCCTCCTCGAATATGAAGGCGAACACATAGTGGTCAACAGCTTTTCAAAAACCTTTGCTATGAGCGGATGGAGGATAGGCTACGTCATTGCGGATAAAGCGTTAACGGACAAAATCATCAAGCTCAACCAAATAACATTTACAAACGTTCCCGTTTTCATACAGGAGGCAGCCTTAAAGGCTTTGAAGCTGAGGGACCAGATAATTAAAACCATGCGTGAAAACTATCGGAAAAGGGCAGACCTAGCCTGCAAAATACTCTCAGACACGAAGTTGAAGTTTACAAAGCCTGAGGCACCATTCTACGTTTTTCCAAAGTTTGACGGATTGAATTCTGAGGTCTTCACTTTTAATCTCTTGGATAAGGGTGTGGCCGTTGTTCCGGGAACATCGTTTGGCGATTACCCTGAATACTTTAGGATTTCTTTGACAGCGCCGTACGATGAGGTTGAACTTGGTCTTAAGATGATTGCCGAGGCTTTTAAATGAGAATTGCAATAATAGGCTGCGGACGAATGGGAAGGTGGTTTGCAAAATTCTTTCTGGAGCAAGGCTTCACGGTTGTTGCTTCGGATAAGGACAAGGAAAAACTGCAAAAACTGAAGGAGGATTTGAATATCGAAATTGCTGACAAAATTAAAGCCTTGGAAAGCGCGGACAGAATTCTAGTATGCGTACCCATAGACAACTTTGAAGATGTGATTAGGGAAATAAGCATTCACATTAAACCTGGACAAGAAGTTATGGACGTTTGTTCAGTCAAGAAAGCCCCGGTAAACATAATGCACAAATATATTCGTAATGCCGTCACGCTAGGTACTCACCCAATGTTTGGACCAGGTGCTAAAAGCATAAAAGGCCAAAATTTCATTTTAACACCCACGAACGTTGAGGAGCAAGCTTTAGCTAGAGATTTTGGAAAGTGGCTTGAAAGCAAAGGCGTTAATGTTTTCTTCATGACTCCACAAGAACATGACAAAATAATGTCAATTGTTATAGGATTGCCATACTTTTTATGTCATGTTGTTTGCGACACATTGCTGGGTTATGGAGAATTTGAAAAAGCGAAAAAGGTTTCCGGAGTCAGTTACAGGCTTTTGTTGAATTTAACGGAAGCTGTTGTCTCAGAGGAAACTGGGTTTGTAGCCAGCGTGCAGATGAATATTCCAGATTTTGATAAGCTTGGAGAGCTTTTAACGAATAAAACTAATGAATGGTTAAAGGCTATTAGGCGAAAGGAGAAAACGGAGCTTATTGAAAAAATAATGCTTTTGAAAAGTAAGCTGGCAAAAGTAGACTCGCAGTATTACAAGGCATATAACTGCATATATAAAATGCTTGACGCTATCAATAGCGAATGTTGAGACATTAAGGCTTCTCCATCAGCACTCGATAGCCACTTTCCTCCGCCAGAATTACATGTTTCCGAAGGTTCATGGAAGGTTCTTAAAGCCTTTTTGCTAATTTAGATCTTGCCATCATTTGTAACGTTGCTTTTTCCACGCGTGCTTTAATTTCATTTCCAGGAAGGCTGTGGTATTCATCTTCATCGAATCGCTCAAGAAGATTTACAACTTAACAGTTAGATAGAAGGCGACTAGTTTATGTTTCCAAAATAGGGTTTCAGCATTTTTCATATCCTTTTTAATTGTTTCTTTCTTTCGGAGAATATTGTGGTATGCTCATAGCCTACCTCTTTTGCTAGGCTTATAGCTTTGTCAAAATCCTTCCCTATGTTTTCCGGTGTGTGGGCGTCTGAGCCGAAGGTTATTTGAACACCCTCATCATGACATATTTTTAAGAATTGTTTGGCTGGATATATTTCCTTACAGGGATGCCGTAAACCGCTTGTGTTCACCTCAATGCATACATTATTCTTTTTGAAGACTTTCGCCGTTGCTAGGTAAAAGTCCGTGATGTCGGTTTTCGCCTTACACCCAAACTTCTTTATCAGATCCGGGTGCCCTATGACGTCAAATATTTTGGATTCAGCGCACGCCTGAACAGCCATGAAATACTTCTCATAAAGCTTTACAGGATCCCATTTCTGATATTCCAGAACGTATTTAGGATCGTCAAACGCCCAGCCTTCTATGAAATGCACCGATCCTATGACATAGTCGAAGGGGAGACCTTCCAATGCTTCCTTGATTTCATTTGCAAAATCTGGGACAAAGTCCACCTCTACGCCAACTTTGAGTTTTATTGGTTCCTTCAGTTTCCTTTTAACGCCATCTACTCTTTTTACATAGTCCGACAATTCCCTATATTTTAGTGGAAAATCCAGCTTATCCCTAAGTTTTTGGGGAGCGAAATGATCACTGATTCCTATCTCTTCCAGTTTTTTATTAGCAGCAACTCTAACACACTCTAGAATTTCGCCTTTAGCATCACCGGATAAAAATGTGTGGACATGGTAATCTGCAGACGTTGAGTTCACCTTCATAAGTTTTGCTTCACGCCTGATGTAGTCAACACGTTAGGTGGAAGGCGCCGATAACCTTTTTGCCAGCTTTCAAGAGCTCATTGAAGGTCTTGTAGGCTTCCCGTGTCGGTTGGGCTATGAGCTTTATCCCTCGCTTTTTACGACGTTTTCGACTTCCGGCAAGATTTTGACAAGACCAGAATAGCCCGTGCCAACAACCAAAACTTCGGGCAGCAGCGTTTGCTTGAAAACCTCTTTCAAATCTTCAACGCAGAGTCAATGGCCCTCCCTCCACCATCCGCTTAAAGCCTTTTCGGGGAAAACTATGAGGTCGCTTGTGTAGCGCTTACCGTTGATTATCATCATGCCGAAGTCATAAGACTCGATCAACACTATTCACCAGACTATTTGTTTGATTAAAAGGAATTTAAAGTCTAACGCCTAAAAGTTTTAGAGGCCATAAAGGCTTTGCCAAGAAACTTCTACGAAAGGGACTCTGCCACGGTGACAAGACAACTGCTTGAAAAGTGCTTGTTAGAGTTTGGCAAGCCAAATCTTAAGTGCAAATTGTTGAAAACGAGGCTTAATACGGCGAAAACGACCCCTCGAAAGCCTTTAAGGGACGGAAAACGTTCAACGAGCCGATGTTCCTCGAGGCTGAACGAACATTCATCAACATGGTTCGTGAAAACTGGTTGCGCGCGTGCGTTTAAACTTGAAATAAACGCAGAAAACAGAAAAACCCATACCTATCAAAAAACGTCACCCACACTTATAACCCAATCAATAAGGCGTCAACTTGCCTTTCCTCTCGTTAGTGTCTACTAACGAAACTTAATGTTGTGAGAGCGCGGACTATAAGAATAGCCTTAGAATACTTCTTAGCGTTCACGCTTGGCACGGGCTCAATGGGCATCTGGATACCATTTTCATTAAGCAACGCCATTGTGTAGTAGCCCTCACTATCTCGGCAAAATATGGAAAGTGGGATAAAACTGTAATAAGAACAGCCCCGAAATAACTGTTACACCTTTCATATTAGTGTTAAGAATGTGAAACAAAAATTTTGATGGTTATGTGGCCTGCGCGCGACCTCAAAAGCTTAGGTTTAGCCGCGAAAAAGAGATTTCAAACTGTCTGTTGGACTCTGCGCACGACGAATCGTATACGAGGCTGTCCAAAGGCTGGTTGAAAAGCTTGAGGCAGGCGTTAGCCACGTCAAATACCTAAACTACAAGTTCCCAGAAAACTGCGAAAAATGAAGGAAAAATTCTAGAAGCGCGCGCCTGCCCTTTAAGCATGCGTCTCAAAGTATTCAACGCTGCGCAACATCCACTTTCACACTCAGCTTTCAACTTTCTCCCACTCAAACCCTAAGATTTATGAGATCCATGTTCCGCCAAAATTACCGCCACAAAAAATATCAATCTAAACCTTTATGTTTTCCGTTTTCCGAAAGGATGATGCCTACCTTTGTTGCTAAAAATGAGGCATAAAATTGGGCAACATCCAACGTAAAACAGTAAACCATAAAAGTTCAAGGGTCCGCGCGCGGTTCATAGATAGACTTTTTTGGCAGGTTTAATCTTTTCGCCTCAGAATTTCAGTTGAAGCAGCTCACTTTACTTCGAATTGACATTTCTCGTCTGCTTTGGCTATACATTCAACTTCCGTTACTGTGGCTTTTTTGCGGAAGAGATGGCTGAAGGCACCTGTGATGTAGCCTCTGAAGAAGTGGCTTTTGGGCTGTGAAACTTTTCCCCTATATGGGATGCATTCAAACAGGTCTTGAACGGAGATTTTGGCTTCAAGCTTATCCTCTTTGAACTCCTCAATTTTTGGGATGCCCCACCCCTTTGCCATTCGCTCAGCTAGGATTATCTGCAGCGCTTTCAGCCCATCCACGCCGTACTTCTCGAAAATGTTTTTGGCCTTGTTTTCGCCCGCTTTCAAGCCCATCTCATATAATATGACGCCGGCTCCCGACCCAAAAGCTTCAAAAAGCCTATTTGACATGTCGCCCCATGTTTCAACCCTCAGCAGCAAGCTTCTCTCACCCAAAGCCGTCAATGGGAAGTGGATCTCATCAACTATTAGGCCGTTGAACCTCGCTTCACCCATGTTGACATCCAAAACAGCCTTTAAAGCTTTAATCTTTCTGAGAATTTCTGCTGGCCTGATTTTTAACCCTGTGAGGTCGGCGATGAAGCCCCAAAGTGCTTTATCAGCCGAAGGGTCAGCTTTATGAAAGCCTGAGAGAAGGTTTACACCGTTCTCAGCTAGGCAGCCTGAAACTTCAGCTATAGCTCCAGGCGCGTTCCTAACCCAAACGGAAAACTCAAAAAGCCTTCTTCCAGGTGAGTAGACTCCAACCAAAATGTCCTTTGGAGCACGTTCAGCCATGGGCATCACGACACATCGACAATTACAAGTAGAAGAATTATTTCTTTTTTGCTGTTTTAAGCGTTTATTGAAAATCATTTTACAATCATTTTTCAGCGGAGCATCTGCTCTTCCATTTTTGTTATGGCCTCTTCCGGTTTTTTCGCTTCCACCACGTTGATTTTGTAAAGGCATGCAAGTTTCCTTCCGGTTTCACTGATCTTTGGGATGGCTATTAAGAAAGCGCTGTCCACCTGCGAGTCAAACGCTTTTGCAAACATTTCAATAACCGGTTGGTCTTGGACAGCGTCATTGTCGGTCGATGCTGAAATGTTGATGGCTATCACTTTCTTATGCGCGCCTTCATGGTAGGCGGCAATATCAAACATGTGTTTTACGCCTGATTTTCCTTGCAGGAATCCTGGGCTTTCCACCTTAAAACCTCTGCTTTCCAAGTAGTCCCTTATCGGCTTGAACATGGTCCAGTATAACGTTAAATCTTTTAAGGCTTCAATGTTTAGGCTGTACACGTAAGCCTCTTTGAAGTCGGCCTCCTCGAAGGTGAAGACTTGCCGGCATTCTCGGCAGAAATGCTGTGTTGCTGGGATGTCGAAGCTTTTTCCGCAGCTTTTGCATGTACACCATACTCCAGCCCTTCTATAGTCAACGTCTGGCCTTGTTAATTTCACGTGACACTTTGGGCAGACAAGCCTTCCTCCAAGGCGAAACTTTTCCTCCACATCCATATAGCCGCATTTAACATGCTCGATGAGCGAACTTCTTTTTATGATAAACGATTTGCAGATGGGACAGCAATATCGTGTGGAAACGTTAGCGGAACCGCAGCTGGGGCAACACACAACTATATCGTAAAGTTCCCTTTTAAGAATTCCAGCTCTGTGAAGCCTCTCAAGGAATTCACTGTCACTCGGGGGCTCACCTACAATTATTTCAACATCCTGATATCTAAAACCAAATCTCAAGTCGAAAATGGGCTGCACATGCACATCCCCACTCATCAGCTTGCTAACCAAAGCCTGAACCCGACTGTCACCGTAAACACCCTTTTCCCACTCCACCCCCCCCCGCAAAATTGTTGGTAGGAGCGAAGCTTAACCCCCCACGCTCATTTCCGCCTCCACCGTGCTTCTCCTGTTTTGCAGCAACCCGTTTATCCATGAACACTCGCTTCATCCTAAACGCAAATTTAAGAACAACCTTTTAACGTTTTCTATCAGATGCTACAGCGCACTGCCTCAGCATCACGGATAAAATTATTTGCGCACGCGCCACTCTAGCGGATAAGCGCATCACACTTGAACTCCAGTGTAAAAATTTACACAATAATTCACTGCAAAAATTATTCGAAAAGCCAAAACAAGATTTAATTTTGATGAAGATTAGTGTTTAGTAAGATTTAATAAGCGCTACGTCATTACTTATATTCAGTAAAAGCTGGAAAGAAAATGAAAAGGTTGAATGCGACCCTCAGGCCCCTTGGCGTGGGGGGGGGTAAGTGCCTTTCAAACAGAGCTAAGGCTTTAAGGGCTGTTTTATCCGTTTTGTTTTCAGCGCTTTTGTTGTTTGTTTCTGTGCAGTTTGTTGCGGCTCAGCAGACATCTACTTCTGGCGCCGCTACAACAACGGCTACTGTTGATACTTATGTGAACGCGCGCTGTCCATCAACACCCCCAGCGGAGAACCAATTAAATTCTTTCAGGCCGAAAAGATGATGGAACCCTTTGAATATTCAACTTTCTCCTTCACGTTAAATACTGGCGACTTGCTAGAAGGAGCTTGTACAGCCACCCCCCGTGTGACGGCTGAAAATACAACATTGCAAGCACAGGATGATTTTACCGTAGGATTGTTGGCAGGCGAGGTTTTGGGACTAACAGTTGAAGATGTACCCGTGGGAAGCCCAGCAGTGATTGAACTGACAATCAGAAACAGAGAGAATCTACCCTTAAACGTCACTATATCCTTGGCAATCATGGATTTAAAGGGTCAAAAGTTTTCAAACTTCAACAAAACCAGAACAGTAAAAGTGGGAGGAAATGAAACTTACATGTTCACATGGATTCCTCAAATTGAAGACCACTATTTGGCTAAGGCGAAAGTATGGTACGGACATGATTACTCCGAGGTCCAAGAAGCCTTCAAAGTTTACGCTCCAAGCGCATTCCCACCACAAACACTCCTGATTATGGTTTTATCAATCATAATAGGCGCCATCGCAGCTGCCATGTACGTTGTTAAAGCTAAAATTAGGGGACGCCTATGAAGAGACAAAAAGGACATAAAACACGAATGGCGCCTGAGACCTTTGCAATTTCGTCAAAACATAATTTTGAAGAAGCCCTGCTTGAGGCTGTAGATGAGGGCTTGTCGTTTTTGGGTGAGTCCGGGAAAATGGCTGTGTATTATCATGCTGAAAGGCTTTACGGAATTAAAAAGTGGGAGATACCCTTCAGGGTTGAGGATTTCGCAGAGGCTCTGGAGAAGATTTTTGGTCTAGGAGCGAGGCTTATTGAAATCCAAATCATGAAAAGCCTCTACAGCAAGATTGGAGCACACCTAAGATGGGATGAAAAGCTTGACATCTCATTCACCGAGTATGTGAAGACTTTGGGGGAAACTTCAACTGGAAGACAACAAACAAGGTGCTGAAAACTTAATTACTTGGTTGAACGCGCCGCCTGCGATACAGTAAATTGCACTTGCTCGATGTAAGCCTTAACACGCCTCATCAGCTCTCCATCTTCCTGAAGCATGGCTAAAACAATCATGAACCGCACATCTGTTAAATCCGCCCTACTCTTAACAACATCCTCGACTGTTATGTTTTTTCTCATGACAACCCCTGATTATCGTAAGTTTTCAGATATAAAAAAGTTATTCCACAGTAATATATACACATACAACACCTTCGTTAATGCTCAAACAAATTTAAAGGGAAAAGCCGACGACGTTGTTAGAAAATAGAGAATTGGGCTGCCATGCGCGAGCGGCGGCGCCGCAACGCTGAATGGTTAACGCACTTAAGTGTGAAGAGCATTTTTATTGGTCGGTGAGCGCCATGCCTGAAATTTTTAAGCCGAAAATTTTTGTAGACGCCCGCGAGAGCTTAGATGTTAAGGAGGCTTTGGTGGAGCTGGAATGTGAGGTTGTTGAGGAAACGTTGACGCCGGCTGACTACGTGGTTTCGGAGGACTGCGCGGTTGAGAGGAAGGAGCTGCACGATTTTTCCGTTGCACACTTACAAAGCGTATATTTACCGAAGCGACACTACAATTATTTTATGAACAACGTTAAAATTGAGGAACTTAAAAGGGACGAGTTCGCCGAAGCTCTCGAGGTATTAAACGAGGCAGCAAAATCCTATAAAAAGATTTTACCGCATGAAGC
>Ga0123519_10008615_pt1 | contig 15523 bp, 11 predicted proteins | sample YelNatPaOPRAMG02_FD_87396 | JGI IMG/M metagenome (GOLD analysis project Ga0123519, IMG submission 87396) | Hot spring microbial communities from Yellowstone National Park - Yellowstone National Park OP-RAMG-02 (version 2) | ecosystem: Environmental > Aquatic > Thermal springs > Hot (42-90C) ...
CGTGGCAACGATTGTGCGGGAAGCATGGAGCTGGCAAGGGCAACAGCCGACGGCTTCGCCGGGTCCGGTGACAGGCGAAACCGCACCCCTCCCAGCGACTGCTCACCGCGGGGCAGCTGGCGCAGGTCGTGTTCCGCTCCCAGCCCAAGCCATCCCTGCGTGTTGGTTTGTGCTGCGCTGATGTTCATCGCTTCGGAGAGGTCCAGCGCGAAGCCGGCTCGTGGGCGGGCGGTCAATGGGCGACGCTCGAACAGGTCGACGAACAGGTCGTCGGGCGAGTAGGGCAGCTGGTCGGGCGGGGGACTGTTGTTGCTCCAGGCGTATTCTGCTGCCAGCACGAACGCCGAGAACTGGGGAAAGGCAGGTTTGAGCACTGCCTCACTGATGTTGAAGCCTGCCCATGTGCTCTGCAACAGTCCCAGTATACCTGCCTGTTGCGCCGCTTTTGCGAAGTTGTAGATGTTCATGGGTGTGTACCAGGTGGTAGCGACCACCTCGAAGCCCGCTTGCTGGAACACGCGCAGGTTTTTCTGCACGAACTCCTCCGGAGGGCGTGGCTGGTAGTGCCAGTCGCAGATGATAATGTCTTTGGGCAGCATCTCGCGTCTTCGCTGTGCCTCTTCCGCGCTTTGCGCAAACGCCGCCGTGTCCGCAGATTCGCTGCGATGCAGTAACATATCGCCCCACATCATGGTGCGGATACCGCGATGTTTGAAGCGGTTGTAATGGTGCAGTACGTCGTCCACGAAGAGCTGCGTTAGCCCGCGCCTTTTGCACTCCTCGTGGTAGGGGAACCTGCCGAACATGTTCACCTCGTCGTGCCCGATGTGGAAGAAGCGCGGCTCGAAGACCTGCAGAGCCTCGTCGTATACTGCGTCGATGAAAGAGTAGGTGCGCGGGTTCAACGGGCAGTAGGCGCGTGGATTTTCGGGGTCTTCGGCGATGTCCAGGTTCTGCCCGTTGCGGAAAATCCACTCCGAATGACCCATCGACTGTACCAGCGGGATGACCTCCATCTGGTGTTGTCGGGCGAAGGCGATAACCTGCCGCAGGTCGCGTTTGTCCATCGAGAAGTCCACTGCGATGTCCGGCGCGCTGTCCCACCGGGTGTACTCGCTCTCCAGCACCAGTGTGTTAAGCTTCAGGTGCGCAAAAATGCGCTCGATAAGCTTTTTGTGGAAAGGCAATGCGTTGTTGCCCAAGAACAGATGCGCTCCACGAAACCGGAGGGAGGGGTAGTCTACAACCAGCACCCTCCTCAGCGCGGCGCCGTCCGGTCGCGCCTGCAGGCACTGCTGTAGCGTTTCCGAGCCGTAGAACACCCCTCGCTCGTCGTTGCCGAGGACTGCTGCCGCTGACGCTCCCACCAGCAGAGCATAGCCCTCTGCCTGTTCGGGCATTTTGAGCAACGGGTGCCATGCTCTGGGAAGGCGGGAGAGGCAAGGTCTTAACCCGAACAGCACCACGTTGTCCAGACGTGAAGGTGTTCCGGTGGTCACGCGCAGTGTGAGCCCGTATCGGTCTCGCAACATATTCACGAAGGACTGGGCGGCAGGAAGGCTTGCCTTATCCATTGCCACCACGCGGGTGCGTGCGTTGAGGGGCAGGAAACCTTCACGCCACTGTACCTGTTTGGGCTGCGGTACCAGAAGCACGGGGCGTACTTCCGCGCCGACGGCCTCTTTCAGTGGCACGATTCGGGTGGCAACGGCGATACGCTCAACGGGATGTACCCGTTCAATGGGGGTAAAGCGCATGGTAACCTGCAGGGTAACCGGTAAGTCTTTCTGCAGGGGGAACTGCAGGTAACCCAGCCACAGGGTGGGAGCCTCTCGCGCCCAGCCCTGCGAGTTTTTGCGACCGTCAAACAGGATGATATCGGGAATGTCACCTTCAGCGGTGATTTCCAGCGTGCCAAAGCGGGTTTGCAACGTCAGCTTACGGAATCTACGCGCAAAGGTGCTGTCGTCTCTGTCTGCCGCTTTGGCGACGGTAGGAATGGTCCCGCTGAGGATGCCGTCTGGCGTCTCTGCGGTGTACGTCGCGCCGACCAGCGGCTGCGCCCGCAGGTACCCCACGCAGTACTCGGCAATGGCGGGCACATCCTGGGTGATGACGCAACGGACGGTAACCTGTAACGTGTTGTCATCCAGCAACCGCCACTCTTCCGTAGCGGTGAACGGCGAGTCCAACTTGCCGTGCTCTGCCACGAGGCGTCGTTCTGAAGCCTCTGCTCGCACGCGCGGAGCGGTGCCGCCGCTGGAGTAGTAGGGCGTGCTCCAATCGGGGGTAGCGGATTGCAGGGAGGTTTTGCGGATGAGGCTGATTCCCGCTATTCTGACCTCTGCGCCGTTCGTGCCGCGGTAGGTTACCTCTATCCATGGAGATTTGACGCTTTGCGCTTCCGCGAGGCAAAGCACACCCATCAGCCAGAAAATCCACACTGTTCTGCTCCACGAGTACATCTTCTTTACCTCCAGTTTGTTTGTCAGGTAATGGTTGCGTGCCAGACGCGGCGGACGGTATCCCGCTCAGGCGGCAGCGGTAGATGGGAGTATAGCCGTTCCAGCACCGCTACCACCACCGGTATTGCCACATCGGGGTTCGGATAGAAGCCGCCGATGCGCCACAACCAGCCCCAGCCTCCCAGACGGTAGCCGCCAATGAAATCATCTCGCACGCCCGAGACAACGGCCGCATGGAGCGGGGCGTCGGGGCTGCGCGGCAAACCGCGGTTGACCACACTGCGCCGTGCCGAAACCTGTTCCGATAACCGCTCTCCCAGCCATCGCCTGCCTTCTTCCGTGACTCGCAAAGGCTCCGGGGGCTGTTCTACCTTACCTCCGCCAATCGGTAGCCCCAGCGTCTCCAAACCTCTCGTGCCGATGACCTGCTGTCGCCAGCCACCGCGCTGCGGGTAGCTCGCGATGAAAAACGAGTAGCCAGCCGTCTCCCACCAGATACCCCCGTTTTGCACGTAGCGTTTGATGCGTTCCAGCATCGGTGCCCACTCTCCTTCCGCAGGGAACAGCTCCCCATAGGGATTCACGATAGCGAACCAGCGGGTAACGCCCGCGTCCAGTGCACGGATGAGCTCACCTACGCTGGAGATGGCACGAACGGAGACGTTCCATTCTTTCGTCAGGCGTGATTCTTGCAGTGCGCGGAGCCATTCAGCGGGCGTGATTTTGCTCCAAACTGGCGAGAGACCCGGCATGTCCAGAACACCGATAGCGGGCTTTGGGTTCCACTCGCGTGGTGCCCGTTTTGCCAGGGAAGCGGGTGGCGGCACCAGCTGCCGCGACAGGGCGGTTGGGATAGTCAGGGGAAGCGTCCCGTCCCGCGCTGCTGTTTGAATGGTGGCACCGCTATCCCAGCGCAGACGCAGGGTGGAGCGTTGCCTGCTCTGCCACGGCACGGCGAGAGATTCCCCTGCCCGGGTGTAAACCCACAGGTCTGCGCAGGAAGCGCGCTTTTCTATCACGAAAGAGATGCCTTCTTCGCCAAAGGCGTGCTTCCCAACAGCCTGCAGGTTCGCGGCGAGCATCCCTTCCCCTGCCGCGTAGAAGCCGAAGGATGCCAGAGAGACGTTCTGCCGCCCGAGGGTAACCTGCTGCGGGTGGGGGTTCAGGTTGGCAACAACCCGCACCCTGCCGAAGTCCGCCCGCAAGACGCCCTCTCCCTTGCCGATGCGCTCATGCCGGAAGGCGAGAAGTGGCTCGCCGATATAGCGGGCACAGACCGAGTGCTGGAGACGGCTGAGCCAGCGCAGCCACTCGCGGGTGCTGTCATGAGAGAGGGCGGTCGCACTCACCCGCGCGCTGATGCCAAAACCCAAACCCAACACCCACGCCAGCACCTCGCGGTTGGTGACGAACTGTCCCAAATCATGCATCACCATCGCGGTTTTGTCGTGCGCGAGGAACTGGGCGAGCGGGAAAACCTCCCATGCGTGTGGAGGAAACTGCTCCCGCAGCAGTGTGCGCCAATCGGGGGCATACTCTGTCGGTATCAGCGACCATGCCATGCCACACAGCTGAGACTCGTATTCCGCGACCCTGTCCCAGCCGCCCTCGGTGGAAAGCGGGACGACGGCGCTGTCTTCTGCCGCCATGCTGAGCAGTCCCTCGGTATAGGCACAGGGTGAGGGGGAAGCGGGGTTCGTATCGTACAGCCATCCGCGTGCGCCGCACTGGTCCTGGAACAGGATGTCCACCGGGAACTGTTCGGTAAACTGCTGACGGGTACGCCGATTCGCCCGCTGCACAGCAGGATGCCAGAAGCAGATGGTGAAGCCCTCGTTCTGCCCGTAACGCTCGCGCGACAGCTGTCCGTCCAGCGTGCGCAGGAGTGGTGCGTCTCCTTCGCGCTGGAAGGTGGGACCTTTCGGGTCATCGCACCACCAGGTCGGGTTGGTGTAGGGCATTACCAGATGCCCTCTGCGTCGCGCTTCGCGCAGGAACGCGGCAAACTCCTGCGTCGTGCCGAAGCTGGGATGGGGCGGAAGGTGGTCGGGGTACTCTTTGTCGAAACCGCCCTTCAGGTAGTCTGCGAAGTGAATCAGGCTGGGCACGGGCAGGTGAGGCAGTGCCTGCAGTTTCTCTCTGGCGTTACCCGTATAGTAGACGAGCACCGCGCGTTTGAACCGTTCCAGTAAGGGGCGTGGCATCTTTTGCGACAGGCGACGGTGGATGCCGTTGGCTTTCGCATACATCTGAAGTGCCTGCTGTACCGTTTTACCGACGTGCAGGCGCACAACGGGAGCGCGCCATCTGCTTCCAGCGGGCACATAAGTGCCGAAAGCATGCTCGGCATAGCCGCCGTTTTCGTCGCCGCCCCAGGCAAGCCAGCCGGGAACAAAAAGGTGTTCTCGATCCCAGGGTTGCCAGTCGCGCGGCTGCACCCGATACAGGGAAGCGTTGCCGGAGAGTGTTTCCCAGTGCAGGAAATCGGCAAAGGCGGTGGGATAACTCACTCGCATCGAGAAATATGGTGCGGGCTGCAGGGCGTAGAAGAATGGGTAACCACCGACCTCGAACCAGTGTCCGCCATTCTGCACGAAGTGGCGGATGGACTCCAGGGTTGCCTCGATGCCTCCTTTGGGAAGGACAGGGAGCCACTCTCCGTAAGGGTTGATGACAGCGAGGCACCAGCCGTCGCGCATCGCCTGCATCAGCTGGGGCACGGAGTTGATTTGCTGCACCCGGAGCCGTCCACCGCTGGAGGCTTCCAGTTCCCGAAGGCTCTCTTGCCACTCGTCGACGGTGACTGCCGCCCAGCCTCCACTGCGAGGGGCATTCGGAAGCACAATCAGCCCGATGCGTCCCTGTACGCCCCGTTTCTCCAGCACTCCCGTTACCAGCGAGCGGACTATCCCTTTTTGTGCGGATTCGACGCGCCCGCCCACACGCCACAGGTAACCCGTACCCAGCCGGCGCGCGCCGAAGTACACGCCGTTCGGCGAATCCACCAGCACCACGTCCAGATGTTCGCGAGCGGATGGGCGGTTCACGATGGCGCGTGCGCCGCTGATGTCCGTGAGCACTCGTTCGGGAAGCCAGCGGTTTGCCTGCGCGGCGGGCGCTATCTCGACCAGTGGGTCGTCGTCTGCGCGTTGCACGAGCGCACCACCGAACAGGCGGATGTACCCATCTGGACCTGAAGGTGTCGGCCGCCATGAAGACGGGCGGTCTTCTGGCTGTTGCCCGAAGAAACTTGCGGTAAACGCCGCGCCGACCGACTGATTGCCGTCCATCGGGCACACCAGCCGCACCAGCCGGGTATGGTCAAACCGACACCGTGCCGGAAGGGCGAAGTCCAGCACCGTTTCCGTGTGTGGGGTAACCTCGCCAATCCAGTCGATGTGCTCCGCCTGCGCAATGGCCTGCACTGTTACCAGTGCCTGCGGATGGCTGTAACGCAGGTACAGCGTGTTACCCTGTATTTCCGCCTGTGGAAGGAGGCTTCTGGCGGATAGCGTATCCCCGCTGCGACAGCGAAGATGCCACAGGCCCTGTTCACCGCTGCGGAGGATGGGCGTCTGACCCCCGCGGGTTGTCAGCGACAGAATAGAGCCGTCTGCGACGCTCAGCGCGAGCGCGTACGTGCCTGAGATAACAACGTAGCGGTCTTTTTCCCGTCGCCAGAGAGGTGGTGCAACGGGCGTTATTTGAGCCGTCCGTTGGATCGCGCGTGCACCTCCTTTGGACGTCCCCCGGCACCGTTACACATCACAGATTTGATAAGCCTTGCGCAGAGCCTCAATGGGATCGCCCTTGGGACCAAACTCGTGCCCGATGAAGCCGTCGTATTTGGTCTCCTTGATGGCGCGCATCACCGCAGGGTAGTAGATTTCCTGCGTCTCATCGGGGTCACGCCGTCCGGGGTTGCCCGCCGTGTGGAAGTGCGCGATGTACTGGATGTTAGCGCGGATGGTGCGGATGAGGTCGCCCTCCATAATCTGCATGTGGTAGATGTCGTACAGCAGCTTCACGCGCGGCGAGTTCACCCGCTTGCAGACTTCCACGCCCCACCACGTGTGGTCGCACTGGTAGTCGGGATGGTCCACTTTGCTGTTCAGCAGCTCCATCGCGAGCGTAACGCCTTTCTGTTCCGCGTAGGGCGCAATGCGTTTCAGCCCTTCCACACAGTTGGCGATGCCCTCCTCGTCCGAAATGCCCCGGCGATTGCCGGAGAAGCATATCAGCACGGGAATATCATACTGTGCGGCAAGGTCGATATTGCGCTTGAGCTCGTCTTCGATGCGGTTGTGGTTCTCTTTGCGGTTCAGCCCGTCGGTGAGCGAGGCGTGTCCCACCATGGTGACGATGCGCAATCCGGCGGCGCGAATCTCATCCCATGCTTCGCGGGGCGCCATTTCCACGCCCTGAAAGCCGATGCGCTTGAGCTCGGCAATCGCTTGTTTGAGGGGCAGGCGACTGACGGGCCACCAGGTCACGTCCTGTTTCAGCTTGCGAGGCGGGTTTTGCTCCTGCGCGCTGGACACATGGGGTAATGCCGTTAGAGCCAGATTTGCTGCCACCACAGCGCCTTCGCGCAAAAACTCGCGTCGCGTCAGACGGTTACCGGAACGCTCTGACACTGCTCTGACCTCCCCAACCCGTGAACTCCTGCAAGCAGGTTCGTTAGAAGGGGGCGGGAATCCTGTTTTTTCTGACGGTGGAGCGGTGAACCTTGCCGCGTGACCCCTCTCGTGGAACGTACCTCAGCACCTTCAGAGACTGATAGGCGATATGGCATCACGCCAGCCTCCTTCGGCAGAAGTATGGAGCGCGACCATTGTCGGGGCGGGCATCGGGTTGTTCCTGCTGGCGATGAACCGGCAGTTCACGTGGTGGCGCATTTCGCCTCTGGGATTTGTCATCGCCAGCAGTGAGAACGTGAGCGGGCAGATATGGGGCGGTGCTTTTATCGGCTGGCTGATTTCATCGCTGGTGAAACGGTACGGGGGGCCCGTGTACCGCAAACTGCGCCCGTTCTTCCTCAGGCTGATTCTGGGTGACGTGGTGGTTTACTGCACTGTGGTACTGCTGGAATCGGTGATAGGAGTAAGGGGAGCAGGCTTTTAGAGAGGCGCATCCGGTGATACAGTCGCTTCCAGGTTTTCCAGGTTTCCGGCGAGAAAGCTTCTGTATAGACGGTGAAAATGCTTGTTAAAAAGGATGTTTTACCTATCTGCGCCCTATAAAATCACGTAGATTCGCGTCTCGCCAAACAATTTTCGAAAATTTTTGCCCGTAAACCCCCCAAAACCCTTTGTACGGTACGAATCTTGCATTATATATAGGATGGAGAGCCTGAGCAGGCGCACCCTGCTACCCCGAGGAGGGAAGGGAAAGGTCGTCTTACACATGCAGTACATGTCATGGTTTGTTTGAGGGAGAGGAGAGCCGGCAGTTGCGGCACTCGTTGCAGATGGCAGTGAATGTGCGGTTCAGAAAAAATTCGGGAAAGACCGGATTCCCTGTTGACAAACCTGTACCGGTGCGCTACAATAAGCTCAGGTTATCCATCCAGATACCACTCTAAGAAAGGAGATGGAAGGCGAGTATGAAGGGTCTACGCTTCTGGCTCGTAGCAGGTATCGCGTCCGCGACGCTGATGCTGCTCAGCCTCAGCCCCGCCAGCGCGGTGCAGTTCTGGATTTCCAAGGCGGGTGAGAATACGCCCATCACTGAGTTGGTAGTGGCTCCAGGGGAAGTTTTCAGCCTGTCGATCTGGGTTCAGCATGACCAACCGGTGAACGCCGTAATTGCCATGCTGGGCTTCGACCGCACGAACCGTCTGGGCACTGCTGCTATGCCTACCGACGGGAAGATTGGGCTAGCCACAGGGAATCTGGCTGTCGATGTGGTGGTGTATCCGCCTGAACAACATACGCCCTCTGTTCAGGCTGGTGGCGGGCGTAATGCTGTGGGTCAGCCCACCGACTCAGTTCGCCCTTACGGTGTCGCCATCAATGTGTTTCGAGCGCAAGGAGCAGCCAGCATCGCTGGAGGGCATCGGTTGGCGGATGTCACGTTGAAAAACCTTGGTCTCAATCCTGGCGATGCTCCCTATTCCATCGTCATCTGGGATGCAGGGCAAGGTGCTTCGTGGACCTCTACTGTAACGGAACCGCCAGCTAATATTGTCCGACCGCTAGGCGGTCAAGCAGGTGCAGCCTACACGCTGAACCTGGTACCAGTGCCGGAGCCCGGTAGCCTGCTCGCGCTGGCTACGGGTGTGGTCGGGCTGGGTGGCATGGCATTGCGTCGTCGACGCGCGTAAGGCGCAGCAGATTTCCGCAGACGAATCAAGCCCCCGAAAAGGGGGCTTGATTTTTGCCCTCACCCCCGGCTGCGGGGCAACATTGTCTTCACCTGCCTTCGGGTGTATACTGTAGGTGTACATTTCACCTGCCGAGGGAAAGGATGCTCACTCGTGCTGTCGTGTTGAAAGTCGCCTCTTTGCCTCCGGTACGCCACTGGATTACCCGTGGGCGACCGTTCCGTAAACTGGTTGACCGCTTCGTTGCCGGAGAATCTCTCGCTGATGCCCTGCGCGTTGCTTCCCAGCTGCAGTCCAGAGGCATGAACGTCTCTATCGACTATTTGGGAGAGAGCGTGCGCGACCGGCAGATGGCGGAATCGGTCGTGGAAGAGTATCTTCGCGTGTTGCCCGCAATGGCTCAGCAAGGGCTGGACGTGCAGGTATCACTGAAGCTGACGCAGCTGGGACTGGATATCGACGAAGCCTTCTGCAGACAGAACCTGGAACGCATCGTGCAGCAGGCAGGAGATGTCGGCGGCTTCGTGCGCATCGATATGGAAAACAGTATATACACGCAACGCACGCTGGACCTCTTTTACAGCCTGCACGACCGGTTCCCCAACCTGGGCGTCGTGATACAGGCGTACCTCTACCGCAGCGAGGCAGACATCCAGCAGCTGGTGGCGTGCAAGGCTTCGGTGCGATTGTGCAAGGGGGCGTACGCCGAGCCGGCGAGCGTCGCCTATCCCAAACGCCGCCAGGTGGACGAGGCGTACCGTCGCCTGATGCGGAATCTACTGTTGCACGGGCATCGCCCTGCCATTGCCACACACGATGAACGCATTATCCGCGATGCCATCGCCTTCACCCGTGAGAACAACATCCCGCCTCAGCGGTTTGAGTTCGAGATGCTGTACGGCATCCGGCGCGACCTGCAGGAGCAGCTGGTGGCTCAGGGCTACCAGATGCGCGTGTATGTGCCTTACGGGGAGGCGTGGTATCCCTACTTCACCCGACGGCTGGCAGAACGTCCTGCGAACCTGTTCTTCTTCTTGCGGCACGTGCTGCGCTAGCTGCTATAGCGCCTTCAGAATCTCCACCACCTGCGCGATTTTCTCATCGTAACGCAGCGCGTTCTCACGCACCACACGATGGAGCAGTTCCAGTCGCTCGTGGTCAATCTGGTTGTGCGCGAAGAGGGTTATCGCTTCGGGAGAGTGCATCTCGCGCAACACCAGGCATACCTCATCGTCATCTCGATACACCCGCAACGTGTACGAGCCATCGATGACGGTGGCGTAGGTATCTGCCTCGCCAACCGGTTCCCACATCAGCCGTTTGTCGCGGGTTTTGTCGATTAAAACCTCCACCAGTTCGGTGAGCGTCTCATGGCTGCTCATACAATTGCCCTCACACGAAGTTTTTGCACGCTTCCATTATCGGCAATCCGCTCAGGAAATCTGTACCGCAAGAGTACGGGTATCGGTGACCCTCTTGACTCCGCGTCCAAAGGCGGTTACAATCTGCAAGGAATTTGCACCCGCCGCGGTGCTTTTTGAACCTCCCACACGTCTTGTCTTATGGAAAACGGTAGAGAGAGCGAAGAGGCACGACTGGTCGCGCGGTTCCGTGCGGGCGATATGCAGGCGGTGGAGACGCTGTTCTGGCGCTATGCCGACGCCGTGCTGGCGTACGCCACGCGCCTGCTGGGCAACCGTGCGGACGCCGAAGAGGTGCTGTCGGAGGTGTTTCTCCGTGCCTTCGAGGGATGCATGGGCTATCGAGCGGAAGGCACCTTCAAAGCGTGGCTGTTTCGCATCGCGCGCAACTGCTGTATAGACCGCCTGCGCCAGCCTCGCCTGCTGCCGTTGGAAGACGGAGGCGAACCTGCGTGGGACGGAGACACCGCCGAGGTCGATTTGCGCGTCGCGGTACAGCGGGCTTTGAAGCGGTTGCCGGAGGAATATCAGACGGTGTTGCTGTTGTGCGATGTGGAAGAGTTCACGGCGAAGGAGGCGGCGCAAATAATAGGGCGTAGCGTGCCCTCGGTGAAGGGCATGTTATACCGTGCCCGGACGGCTCTGCGCGACGCGCTCTCGGAAGAGTGGGGGGAAGAGACATGAAGTGCACCGAAGTGCGCGATCTGCTGGGTAACTATATGGACCAGGAGCTCACGGAGAGCATGATGCAGCGCATCGAGAGACACCTGTTGCGTTGTCCTGCCTGTGCCTATGAGGCACGCTCGCTGGAGCAGGCACGCCAGCTGCTCCGACAGGGGGTGGAGACGCCGATGGTTTCGGAACAGCTCGGCGAGCGCGTGCTGCGCCACATTGCGGAGCACTTCCCACACCTGCAAACAGCGCACCAGCCCGAGGAACTGTTCTCTCTGCCGTTGCTACCCGGAGACTTCGAGGAGTGAGGAGGTTCGTCATGAAGGTTACCACCACCCGAAAAGAACTGCTGGAGGGAGTACAAACCGTTGCGCACGCGGTGAGCGGACGCAGCTCCCTGCCCATCTTGCAACACATTCACCTGAGTGCAGAGGGCGACGGTTTGAAACTGACCGCCACCGACCTCGAAATCGGCATCGAGTGCTTCGTGCCTGCCACTGTGGAGATGCCCGGCGATGCCACGACACCTGCCAGACTGACGCAGGAGGTGTTGTCGTCTCTGCCCGATGCCGAGGTCAAGTTGAGCGATGACGCTACCCATGCTGTACTGCTCAGCTGCGAGCGGTCCGAGTACAAGCTGCTCGGGCTTTCGCCTGCGGAGTATCCCTCTTTACCGGAGGTGAGCGATGCCACCTCCTTCACCGTGCCTGCCGAAACGCTCAAAGAAATGATTAAGCAGACCATCTTCGCGGTGAGCACCGAGGAAACCCGAGCCATATTGACCGGCGTGCTGGTTGAGTACGACGGCGTCACCCTGCGCATGGTGGCGACCGACACCCACCGATTGACCGTGCGCTCGCACCTCGTGGGGACGAACGCGCTGGAAACGCCTATCGCCGCGGTGATACCCGCACGCGCCATGAACGAGCTGGCGCGCATTGTGGGCGACTACGACGGCGAGGTGGAGGTGCAAATCGGGCGGAATCAAGCGTCATTCCGACCGGTGGATGACCCTCGTCGCACTTTCCTGATCACCCGCCTCATCGACGGGCAGTTCCCGGCATACCAGCGTGTCATTCCCACCACCTACACGAAGCGACTGACTCTGGCTACCGAAGAGTTTCTGCGTGCCGTGCGCCGCGCCAGTCTTGTAGCCCGCGATATCAGCAACCGCGTCATTCTCAGCACGAACGGTGAGTATCTGATTATCGAAGCAGAGAGCGGGCAATCGGGCAAGGCGCACGAAGAGGTAGAAGTGGTGCGCGAGGGCGACGACATCACAGTGGCTTTCAACGCGCGCTATCTGATTGACGTGCTGAGCGTGATCGACTCCGAAGGCGTACATCTGGAACTCACGGAGTCGCTGCGTCCGGCGGTCATCCGCCCGGCAGACCAGGACAACTACCTGTGCGTGCTGATGCCCATGGCGTTGACGTAGCGGCACACAGGCTAACGGCGTTCGTGCACCCCAGGATGTCCCCTCTCCCGCAGCGTCGGGAGAGGGGGCACGGGAATGAGGGCAACCATCGCCTCACTTCAACCGATGACCGCGCTAACGGCATTTAGTATCTGCCGACGATAGGGCAGCCAGCGTCCTCCCTCGTAGGCGCAGTACACACGGTTGCTCAGCAACACCACGAAAAAATCGGGTTGCCGATTCAGCAGCAGTGCCGTGCCTGTGAAACCCGAGTGCCCGATGCAGCTTTCAGGAAGCAGATTGGCACGGGGAAGCATATCATTGGGATGGGTGAACCAGCCGAAGCTCTGTCCGCCGATGCCCGGTATCTGATTATGGAACATCTCCTCTACCGTCATTTTGCCCAGCACGCCGTCGCCTCCCCGCAGCAGCATCTGGCAGAAGCGAGCAAGGTCGTTCGCGGTGGAGAACAGTCCGGCGTGCCCGCTCACACCGCCCATTGCCCAGGCGTTAGCGTCATGAACCTGCCCGCGCAGTGTCTGTCCTTTGCGCCAGGGGCAGTTTGCGGTAACGGCTACGCGGGGCAGCAGGTGATCCTCCGGGTTATACAAGGTGTCCGGCATTCCTGCGGGCAGGAAGATGCGCTCCCGCGCGTAGTCGGCAAGGCTTTTACCGGAGGTACGACGGACAACCTCGCCGAGCAGGATATAGTTCAAATCGCTGTATTCGTAGTCTACCTCGGGCAGGCGCGAAGGGGGTGTTTGTAGCACCGCCCGTACAAGCCCATCGCCCTGTGCCTGCTCGTAGAAGGGCTTCCAGGCAGGCAAGCCCGATGTGTGCGTGAGTAGATGCCGCAGGCGGATGCGCTTGAACCACACCGGAGCCTCTTCGATGAGTGAAGACATCGGAGCCTCCAGCTGCACCACTCCCTCTTCCACCAAAGCCATCACGCTGGAGGCGCACGCTACCGGCTTGGTGAGCGAGGCGAGATCAAAAAGCGTGCCGGTATCAGCGGGTATTCCTCGTTCTGGGTCTGCCAGTCCTACGCTGGCGGTGCGCCATACTGACTTCGAATCACCCACCGCCACCACACAGCAGGAGTAGATACCTGCTTCCACACCCCGTTGCAAAAGTGACTGAACCTTTTGCCAGCGCGCACTGTCGTTCATCGCTCCTCCACCGCCGTAATGTCCGCACGGACGTATTCCGAAATGGCATTACGGGGGGCGTTACACCGAATCGCCCCCCACTGTGGTCGGTGACACACCGGGCGAAGCCCTGACAGACCTCTACTGCATCAGCCCTGCTACCTCGGCGAAGTCCGCTTTCAGGTGCTGATACAGCTTGCGGTAAAGCGCGTAATACGCCTCGTAGGCGCGATGGGCGTCGGGATTGGTGGGAGTGCTGCTGACCACCTCGATCGTGGCATGGCAGGCTTCGGGAACGCTCTTCCACACGCCGGTGCCCACGCCTGCCAGCAGCGCCACACCAAACGCCGGACCCTCATCCACGTTGATGGTCACATGGTCGTAACCCGATACGTCGGCGAGGATTTGTCGCCACACCGCGCTGCGTGCTCCACCGCCAGATGCCCGTACCTGCGTTATCGGCAAGCCCATCTCACGCAGGATTTCAAACGAGTCGCGCAAGCCAAACGCCACGCCCTCCAGTATCGCGCGGGCGAAGTGTGAGCGGTCGGAGCGCAGAGTGATACCGAAGAAAACGCCTCGCGCGTGTGGGTCTGCGTGCGGGGTGCGTTCGCCTGTCAGATAGGGCAGGAAGATTAAGCCTTCCGTGCCCAGCGGAGCCTGTGCTGCCTCAGCGGTAATCAGCTCGTATGGGTCTACTCCCATTGCGGAGGCGACGCTCTTCTCCTCGGTAGCGAAGGCATCGCGCCACCATCGCAGGCTTCCCCCCGCCGATAGCATCACACCCATCACGTGCCACTTGCCGGGCACCGCATGGCAGAAGGTGTGCGTGCGCAAGCCGGGGTCCACCACGGGCTCGTCGGCAAAGGCGAACACCACTCCCGAAGTGCCCACCGACACCGAGACCACGCCCGTCTCCACGATGCCGTTGCCCACCGCGCCTGCCGCCTGATCGCCACCGCCGCCGACAACGGGTGTGCCCTCTTTCAGTCCGGTTGCCGCCGCGGCTTCAGCGGTGATGCGTCCGGTGATTTCGGGCGACTCGTACACTTTGGGCATCCACTCGTGCGGGATGCCGATGGCATCCAGCACTTCGTCTGCCCACTGGCGCTTGCGCACATTGAACAGCGACGTGCCCGAGGCGTCCGAGACCTCTGTCGCGTACTCACCCGTAAGCAGGTAGCGGATGTAGTCTTTGGGCAACAACACCTTGCGCACGCGGGCGTATGCATCCGGCTCGTTGTTGCGCAGCCAGATAATCTTGCCCGCCTGAAAGCCCGTGAGAACCGGGTTCGATGTCAGCTCCACCAGGCGCTCACGCCCGACCGTTTCGGTAATCCATGCGCACTCCGCCGCCGTGCGCTGGTCGCACCACAGGATGGCAGGGCGGATCACCTGATTGTCCTCATCGAGGAACACCGAGCCGTGCATCTGCCCAGACAAGCCCAAACCCTGCACCTGTTCGCCGGTGACCCCTGCCTGGCGCAGCACCTCACGGATGCTCTCGCAGGTGGCACGCCACCAGTCGGCAGGTTCCTGTTCTGCCCACAGGGGCTTCGGGGTATACAGCGGGTACTCACTGACCGCACGAGCGACTACCGTTCCGCTCTGGTCGATCAGCAGCGCCTTGGTACCGCTGGTACCCACGTCGACGCCCAACAGGTATGCCATTGTCACGTAGCCTCCTACACGAACTGGCTCAGGTACCGCTTGCCGGCGAGGAAGCCCTCTTCGCGCCCGAATGCGCTGTCCTCATGTTCGATGGAGAGCACGCCATCGTAGCCGATGGCTCTCAGCGCGCCGATATATTCGCCCCAACGCACCGCGCCGAAGCCGGGGATGACGTAGCGCCACCAGCCATGCGCCTGATTGCCGAGCCAGCGCAGTTTGTCCTCGCGGATCTCGGTATCTTTGGCGTGCGTGTGGAAGATGCGCTTGCCGAAGTGGTGCACCGCCGCGATGTAGTCGATGCCCTGCCATATCAGGTGCGACGGGTCGAAGTTCAAGCCGAAGTTCTCGTGCGGAATGGCGTCGAACATACACTTCCAGTGCTCTAGCCCCTGCATGTTGGTGGC
>Ga0123519_10008620_pt1 | contig 15520 bp, 11 predicted proteins | sample YelNatPaOPRAMG02_FD_87396 | JGI IMG/M metagenome (GOLD analysis project Ga0123519, IMG submission 87396) | Hot spring microbial communities from Yellowstone National Park - Yellowstone National Park OP-RAMG-02 (version 2) | ecosystem: Environmental > Aquatic > Thermal springs > Hot (42-90C) ...
AGAATGGTAGAAGAAGTCAGGCGCCAGTTCAAAGAAATCCCTGGTTTGTTGAAAGGAAAATCAAAACCAGATTATGCAAGGTGTGTTGATATAAGTACACAAGGTGCTCTGAAAGAGATGATTCTTCCATCTGTGGTTGCTGTTATCGCTCCTTTGTTAGTTGGTTTTCTTTTTGGTGTGGAAGCCCTTGGAGGTTTCCTTGCTGGTGCAACAATCACTGGTGTATTACTCGCAATTTTCATGACCAGTGGTGGTGCGACCTGGGATAATGCAAAGAAATATATAGAAGAAGGCAACCTTGGTGGAAAAGGGAGTGATACTCACAAGGCAGCAGTAGTCGGAGATACAGTAGGTGATCCGCTTAAGGATACAGCAGGTCCATCATTAAACATTCTTATAAAGATAATGACAACTATCTCGTTGCTGTTTGCTTCTATTTTCTTGGCCTATCATATTTTCTAATTTTAATCTTTTTCATTTATTTAATTCTTCGGACTATTTACATACCACAATTACTCTTCTCTCCCTTGGTCCATCGAATTCGCATAGCATGATTCCTTGCCAGGTTCCTAATACTAGTTTTCCATCTTTTATAGGTATAGCTTTTTCAGGTCCTATTATTGCACTTTTAATATGAGCTGCTCCATTGCCATCAACTCTGTCATGTTTCCATTTTTCTTCTGGAATAAGATTTGACATTGCAGTTAGAAAATCATCGCATACACTCGGATCCCAATTTTCATTTATTGTAATTGCAGCAGTTGCATGTGGAGTATATACCAAGCAAATTCCATCTTTTATCTTTTCTTTTTTACAAACCTTCTCTACGATTTGTTTAACCTGATCAGTTATGTTAACTATTTCATTTTTTCTCTGTGTTCTAACTATGAATTCCTCGACCATATTATCACGTCTCTTGTTTTTTGTAGATTAATAATAATCTTTATAATTTTAAATGTTGTATTTAATTTTAAACGTTTTATTATTTCTAAATATTATTATTTCGAGTGATTTTATGATACCTGAAAATACATTATCTCTCCTTAAAAAGCAGAAATACAGGCTTGCGGGGAATCATTCTTTAGTGAAGATCTGTCAGTATACACGAGATTCCATGACTAAAGATTCATGGTGTTATAAAAACAAGTTCTATGGGATAAGAAGTAATCAGTGTCTTCAATGTACTACAGTCCCTTACTGTTTTAATCGTTGTCTTTTCTGCTGGAGAGCCCAGCCAGGTGAAGGTTCAGATGTTAATGAAATAAAAATAGAGGAATGGGACGAGCCTGAAAAAATAATAGATGAGATGATCAAAACACAGAGGCTGCTTTTGGCTGGAATAGGTGGGCATTATAATGTAGATAAAAAATTATGGAAAGAGGCGCAGAATCCAAGACATGTAGCATTAAGTGTGCTTGGCGAGCCTATTGTATATCCAAAGCTCATGGAGTTACTTCACGAATTTAAGAAAAGGAAGATGTCTACATTTCTTGTAACTGCAGGAAGTGCACCAGGTGCAATTGAGAATATGTTAAAGCATAAAGTATTTCCTACACAACTCTATCTTTCAATGGGTGCTTACGATAAGGAAAGTTTTGAAAAAATAATGAGACCAACCACTCCAAACGGCTGGGAAAGATATGTCAAATCTCTTGAACTTCTTAACGACGCAGGAAAGTATACAAGAACAGTTATAAGAATGACATTGATAAAAGGTTTGTCTCTGAAAAATCAAGAGCAATATGCAAAGCTGATAAAGATGGCGATGCCACATTATGTCGAAGTCAAGGCATATATGGCAGTAGGTTTTTCAAGAAAAAGAATAGGTCTTACAGGGATGCCATTGCAGGATGAAATCAGGGAGTTTGCAGAAAAACTAGCAAAGGAAACAGGATATATCTATACTGATGAGCATCTTCCATCTAGAATAGTACTTCTTTCTAGAGATGAAAAAGCAAAAAACGAACGAATAATTGATTTTGAAAAAATCTAATAATTGCTTAACCTACAAGTATAATTCTAATTATACTCTGAGTTATACTTTTAGCTTTTTCAAAGTCTCGATTAATCCATCTAAAAGAAGGTTGTCAGCTCTGAGAATCACGTTTATCATTTTTCTTCGTGGTCCGAGCGGGAATCTGTGACTTAATATCTCATCTATAGTACCAACTTCTGAGTTGGTAAAAGATGGCTTTCCATCTTTTCCTCTAATTTTTGCATCTTCGAGTATTTTTATTATTACTTTTAGATCATCTGCATTCAGTGCTGCAAGTTCTATTCCTGTTGAAAGACCCTGTATAAATACAAGGTCTCTTTCAGTTCCGTCAGTCATCAGTCTCTTAATGTGAGCATATTCCTGTTCAGTAACCTTTCCTTTTATCAATGACAAAACAGTCTTTATAATATCCAACCTTTTTCTAATTTCCTTTTTTGTTTCTGTTTTAGTTTTAGTCGCCAAAGGCATATCTTCACCTTTTAGTAATATAATAAACAAATAAGTTTAAATCCTTTTGTTTATTTTTGCTTACTTAATTTGGATCTTTCTTTTCTCTTTGTTCATTCTATATATATCGCAGGCTTTCCAGGCTTTGCTTTCGATGCTTTTCCTTGTGGATCATATTTATCTTTTTCATTCACTGCGTAAATATGTATTTCGAGCTCGACGCTTCTCTTTATCAATTCAAGGTTATCAAGATAACCTTGCTTTTCATTTGGTATTACATAGACATATACTTTGCTAGCCTTTCCTCCTTTGCTCTTCATCAATCTATAGATGTTGTTTATATCTGAAGCGAGTTGTTTCGCATTCTTTTCTTCTTTTTCATATTGCAGGTTTATCTTAGATTCATCAGCCTTAGGCCATTCTGCAAGGCTTATAAATTTCTTGCCAGTTGGATTGTTTCCAATCTTCTCCCAAAGTTCTTCTGTTATGTGTGGGCAGAATGGATGCAGAAGTTTAAGGAATGTTCCAAGTACTTCTTTGCTCTCAACTTTCTCATTTTTATCCTCTAGATATTCAAAGAACTGTCTTAATTTTATGACAGCAAGATTATATCTGAAGTTCTGGATGTTTTCAGTCACTTCTTTCACAAGCAGATTGATCTTACTTTCTGTTCTTTTATCACTCTCTCCTAGTTTAACAGATTCAAAGTAAAGTCTTATTCTCTCAAGGAATTTAAATGATGCTTGTATTGTTTCATCGCTCCATATAAAGTCTTTGTCAGGGCTTGCGGTTGAAACAAGATAAATCCTTAGGGTGTCTACATTGTACTTTTCAATCATGTCCAGAGGGTCAACAACATTTCCTCTTGATTTGCTCATTACCACTCCGTCTGGTCCATGCACCATTCCTTGGTTGAACAGCTTAATTGCAGGTTCGCCATACTTGATTAATCCAAGGTCTCTGAGGAATTTAGTGTAAAACCTGAAGTAAATAAGGTGCATACATGCATGCTCTGCTCCTCCTATATATAAATCAACAGGTGTCCAGTAAGCTGCCTTTTTCTTGTCAAAAATTTCTTTTCCGTTCTTAGGATCAGTATATCTCAAGAAGTACCAGGATGAGTTTACAAACGTATCCATGGTGTCGGTTTCTCTTCTCGCCTCTCCTCCACATTTTGGACACTTTGTCTTTATAAATTCCTGGTTTGTCAATAAAGGATTGCCTTCTCCGAATTTAACATCCCTTGGCAGCTCGACAGGGAGCTGGGCTTCAGGCACAGGTACTATTCCACATTTATCACAGTAAACTACAGGTATAGGGGTTCCCCAGTATCTCTGCCTTGAAATAAGCCAGTCCCTGAGCTTGAACAGCATTGTTCTCTTTCCTAATCCTTTTGATTCCAGATATTCAGTTATCTTTTCTATTGCCTCGCTGCTCTTGATTCCATTGAACTGCTGCGAGTTTACCAGTATTCCTTCATCAGTATATGCCTTCTTCATCTCTTCTGGTTTAAGTTCCTTTCCTTCTGGCTGTATCACTATTTTAATAGGTATTCCATACTTCTTTGCAAATTCAAAATCCCTTTGATCATGTGCAGGGACCGCCATCACCATTCCGCTTCCATATTCTGCTACCACGAAGTTTCCTGCATAGACTGGTATTTTTTCTCCAGTCAAAGGGTGAATCGCATAGCTGCCTGTGAATACTCCTTCTTTCTCCATGGTTTCAATGTCTTCTTCTTTTACTGTTTTAAGGCTGGCAAGGTACTTTTTAACATTTTCTTCTTGGTCCTTTGTTACTATCTCCATCAACCTTGGATGATGAGCAGATATTACAAGGAATGTTACTCCAAACAAGGTGTCTGGCCTGGTGGTGAATATCTTCCATGGCTTTCCATTTATGGTAAACTGAATTTCAGTACCATAACTCTTTCCAATCCAGTTCTTTTGCATTGCCTTTATTCTCTCAGGCCATTCCTTAAGGTTATCTATTTCATCATACAACTCTTCTGCATAATCAGTTATCTTGAAGAACCATTGTTCAAGGTACTTTATCTGGACATCAGTATCCTTGTGTCTCCAGCATTTTCCATTCTGTATCTGTTCGTTTGCCAATACAGTCTGGCATTTCGGGCAATAGCTTACTGGTGCCTTTTTCTTATATGCTAATCCTTTTTTGAACATCTGCAGAAATATCCATTGGTCCCATTTATAGTATTCTGGCGTATGTGTCTGTACCATTCTTGTCCAGTCATAGCTTAATCCAAGCTTCTTTTGCTGCCTTATGAAATTAGAGATTGCTTTTTCTGTGTATTCCTTTGGGTGTATTTTCTCTTTTATTGCAGCATTTTCAGCAGGCAGACCAAAACTGTCATAACCCATTGGATAAAGAACGTTATATCCTCTCATTCTCATGAACCTTGCATAAATATCACCTATGGTGTAATTGAATGCATGTCCCATATGCAACCCAGAACCAGAGGGGTATGGAAACATCTCCAGGCAATAGAATTTAGGTTTGTTTGAATCCTCCTTGACTTCAAATATTTTGGCTTCTTCCCATCTTTTTTGCCATTTTTCTGCAATTTCATCCATAATCATCACTTGGTAGTTTGATATTTACATTATATTAAGATATTATAATATAGAAACAAATTTAATATTATTTTATCTATATATTTTCACTGAATATTCCTGCAATTATGCAAGGAATTTAACATTTGTGGTTTAATGACAGATATGGATTTAGTGACAGCGTTTCAGCAGGGAATAAATTCAGTTTTTGGAGGCAGCGATTGGCTAGCCACAGCTGTAATCGCGCTCCTGGTTTCAGCAGCATTAAGTTCACTAGCATGGATTCTTTCATCTGTTTTTGAATCAAAGGAACTTAAAGGATGGGCTAAGAGAGAGCTTAGTGAATTTGTATTCACAGGTATTTTATTGGTTTCAGTTATCCCGCTTCTTACTTTAATATCTACACTTTCTGTCGCATATGTTGGTGGAGATCCATATAGTCTTGCAAATGATTTTCTGACCAGGGTTGAAAATGATTTATTGCAAACATACTCCTCAGTTTCTACTATGAAAATAACATATGCTTTTATCTCCTCATTCAAAATGCCTTTAGGTCCGATTTTCACTTTGCTAGGTCTTTCTTCTCTCAATCCAGCTACATTTCTAGGGGGATTAATTGCATGGTTGAGTGGCTTAACTTTTCCATTTGGCGCACCTTTCTCTCTTCTTACTGAACCTCTTGATTCTTTGCAATCAGCTATGCAACCACTTCTTCTTGCCTTCTTTGTTCAGAAAGAATTGCTGTTTATAATCCAGAAAACAATGCTTCCAATTGTATTACCGTTAGGTATTCTTCTTCGTGCATTCCCAGTTACGAGAAGAGCAGGTTCAACACTCATTGCAATCTCAATCACTGCATATATCATTTATCCCATAACATTAGTGGTTACAGGAGGGATGTATGATAATACATTGCATTATCTAAATTCCTTTTACAATATGAATCAAGGTTTTCCATCATTTGGTTCTTTTTATGGATATTATATTCCAATCTCTCCTTCACCTGGGAAATACTATTTGAATGAAAGCGATGTATTCGAATGGCAGGCTTTACAGAACTTAAGCTATAGGTTATGGGCTGAAAAAAGCTGCAGTAATATGGGTAATACATATGAGTCAGAACTCATATCCTCTCCTTTTGGTTCTTATTTGAGCTCATATCCCCCTCCAAATTATGTTTATTGGAGAATAAAAGAAACAGTTGAAATAATGCCACAAAGCTGTGGAGAGCCAGGAGGAAGTTGTACACCTGAACAGGTAAATTCTTATACATGTTATTGGCAGGTAGCAAAAGGAGACGTCAATCAGTCAAATTCATTTAAATGGCAGCTTAATGGAATAATGTTGAAACAGGATGACAAGAATAAATTAATATTAATGACGAATTACACTATTCCAAAAACCATAACGGATGGTCAACAGTCAACTACAGTATATGAAACAAAGACATTAGTAGAAAATTATGAATTTTATTTTGGAGACCCATGCAAGGAAGATCTTTGGTCAATAGCATATTGTAAGCTAGCTAAGGCAGATAAAGAAGATGAGGTAAAGGATGTTCGTTATGCAAGACTAGTAATGCTTGGTGCAAAGGGATTCTTCTCTGGTTTATCTGAGTTTAGTCAAAATATGCTTCTTTCAGTTGGTCAGGCTGGTGCTGGAAGTGTAGTAGGAAGTTTTCTCCCTCCAGTCATTGCAGGATATTCATTCATTAATCTTACAGATCAATTGCCAAGGTTGGTTTATTCTTATATTATAATTTTATTTAATTTTGTAATAGTAATTCTTGTATTCATTTCATCATTTAAATCAATATCACAAACATTAGGTGGTGAGACCACCATAATTGAAATCGGAAGATTGATATAACCCAGTTGTTAAAGTAAGAGTGGTAATAATGGTATTGGATTCATGTGTACCCGCAATAGATGTTTGGTCTTATATAGGGATTGCATCCACTTTGGCAGTAGCAATAATATCAGTTCTTTACATGCTAGGAAGGATATTAAGTAAAAGCGAATTAGAAGGATTAGCTAAGAATGAACTAACTCAGCTTTTCATTGCTTTAGTAATAGCAATTAGCATAGTTGGTTTGGCTTCTATTTCCTGTCAAATCACTAAGTCAGTGATATCTGATACGTTCGGTGATGGGAATCAATTTACAGTGAGTATGAAATACCTTTCAATTCTAATATATAAGAAAGGTCTTCCCACTATTCAGCAATTATGGACAAGTGGTTTTATATTAGAGGTGCTATCCTCTTCTGAATTAACATTAGCAAAAACCAAAATTAAAGGGTCTATCTTGGCTCCGTTCTCAAAAATAGTTAATGCCTTCGTGTTTATCGCTCCAATCTTTCTTGCAAGCCTGAACGCGCAATTGTTTCTTATACAGCTGAGTGAGGCATTTGCAATTACTTTAATCCTTCCATTAGGAATGATACTGCGTACAATTCCAAGCTTGAGGAAAGGAGGTTCATTTTTGATGGCTTTGGCATTTGGTTTGTACTTTGTATTTCCTATGACTTATGTGATGGATTATTTGATTTATAAAGAAGTAGACCCTACTTTCCAAGGGTACAGCCCAGATATAAACTTATTTCAAACATTTGAGTTTTCAACAAATATAATAAATGTGCTTGGATATTTCAATGATCTTGCAGTAATTATTCCACAGGCAACAGTACTGGTGTTAATAAACTTCACAATTACAATGTCATTTATAAGTATATTCGGAGAATTTTTAGACAGCATACAATGAGATTTTATAGGTGTAAAGATGTATGAACTGATATTTCAGCAATGGTTAGGGGTAAGCGCATTAATATTATTCATTTCTCTAGCCATAATTACAATTATCTGGATGATTGCAAGAGCATTAGATAATGATAATGCTAAAAAATGGGCGCAGAATGAGGTCTATCAGGTTATTGCATCAGCATTTCTTTTAGGTTCTGCTGTCTTATTTGTTGCAATAATTCATAATATCATGTACCTACTTATTCCTTTGATTAATCCAGGATTAAACTTTTCTTGCAGTGGTTCAACTTGTACTTATAATCAAATTAACATAGGGATTACATCAATCACGGCTTCACCAGATGATTTAGCCAACCAAGTCAGTTCAATTTCTATTACTTGTGGAGATGATAAACCATGTCATATAATGGTTGCAAAGAGCCTATTAGACCAGTCATTTGATTCAATAAAATACTATCTCGCAAATAAAATAATAACTGTAGGTTGGATCCAATATATAAGTGGATTAGAAATAGCGAAATTAAAACCATTTGCTGTTGGTAATAATATAGTATTTATCTATACTACATTCATCAAAATAGGATTCAACTTCCTGTTGCTTCTGAAAGCAAATTCAATATTTTTGGTGTTCATAGCCACCTCCCTATTTCCTGCATTCATCATTTCTGGCTTGGTGTTCAGATCGATTTCAATTCTAAGAAGGTTAGGCGGGCTGCTGTTTGCAATAGCAGTTGGAACATATTTCGTTTATCCTATGCTTATAATCTTTTCAATGAGCATTGTTCAACCAAATCCTAATTATCTAGTTTATTCATTTTCAGACAATTCAGGATTCTCTGCAATAGATTTAGGAAGTGGACAAACTACTTCTTCAAATGTAGAAGTAATTACAGATACAAATCCTGTTTCACAGGAGGATTTAGCATGGTATGAAAAAATTTTAAAATTTGCAAATGATTTTATAGAAAAATACATATTCATAAAACTCCCGACTGGAGAACCTACAGACATGATTTCATACACGCTGTTCAGGACTATCTATCCTGGCGGTTTCCTCGATTCAATGGCGCGAATAACAGTATGGATATTAGTTCCTTTCATAATTTCACTTTATGCATTAGTATTATTTATCAAAGGTTTTTCTGAATTCGTTGGCGGAGAGGTAGACATAGCAGGTTTGTCAAGATTATTGTGAGGCAATGATAGTTATGAACGGATCAATTGAATTTAGCAAAACAAACAGGCAAAAAAACAATATACTTTTAAGAAGTATTATCTTTGCATTCATGTTTCTAGTATTCATTCAGTCCTTTGTTTATGCACAGATACAGCCAGTGACATTAAGAACAGTTCCATGGGAGCTTACAGTATTAGCTGCGTTATTGGTACAGCTTCTGATAATTGTATTCGCATATATGATTTCATATGCCTTTAATGTTAAGGAACTTGCAGAATGGTCTAAGGGAGAAATATATCAAGTTGCAATGATGGCATTTATAGTCTTTCTTTTCTTTACATTGATAAAAGTTGAAAATATTGTTTTCGAAGCATATGGTTTTTCACCTTCACAAAGTGATTCAAATCCTGCGATAGAAAACGCTAGATTATATCTTGATTCAGTCAGAACGTATTCTTTGTCTATAGTAACATCAGTCCAAACAAGCATTTTCATTTTGAATTTTATTCAGGCTCAAGGAGAAAATATAAAGATACCTTATTTTGAGTTTAAAGATACAGTAAAAGAAGCAGTAAAATCTATATCCGGACTCTTGAATATCATAAATATAAGTGCTACATCAGTCCTTGGTCTTACCACTCTACAATCTTACTTCTTGGACATAATAGCAAGGTTGGCATTTACAGTCATTCTTCCATTCGGATTGCTGTTTAGAATGTTCTCATTTACACGTTCGGTTGGTAATTTCTTAATTGTGGTTGCAATATCTTTTTACATTGTTTACCCCTTAACGTTTCTAATGAATCAAACAATTGTAGATACATTACTTAATAAACAAGGAGGATGGCAGGACATACTTGGAGAAAGAAAGCTTCAGAATTCAAATTTTGTTCAGTTCCTTTCTGGAGTTAATTCAATAACAGAAAAAGATACAGTCGTATCAGATCTGATTAGCGCAGGGACAGCAGTATCAAATAAAATAAACAAATACATCAACCCGTTCAATATACTGGATGAAGCAGCGTTTGGTTTTATTTTGTTCACCTTGATTCCAATATTGGATTTCACAATAACAATAATAGTTGCAAAGGAGCTAGGTTCCTTGTTCGGTTCAGATGTTTCATTCACAGATATACTTAAACAGTTATAAGATTATTTAGACTATAAAAATATTAAACGAAATAATATATAGTAGAGTGGTGCATCATGTTTCACAAAACAATAAAATCAATAAATATATTTAAGCAACTTAAAGATCTTCTCTTCAAAGCATTAATTATCATAGCTTTAGCCTCATTCACATATTCATCGAATTTAAACATAGACAATGTTTTTTCTAGCAGCTGTAGTTTTGCACTTTCATTAGATGATTGGAGAGTTATATCTGCTCTTGTTTTGCTGTTAAGCTCTGTAATAATTGCAGGAATGTATATGTATGGTTCCGTTATAGATGAATCTTTTAAAGCCAGAGCAAAGAACGAAATGTTCCAGCTATTATTTACTTTGATTATTTTAGTATTCTTTGCATTTATAATTCAATTACTCTGCAGTGATGTAATAACAGATACGCTCGGCTTAACTGGCTCATCATTCTCAGCTTCCTATAACTATCTTTCAAATCTTTCTTCATACTTAGGAAATGGTTTGATCATCGCAGGAACAGCAGGATCAACAATTTCATTTCTAGCTGATAGGGATAAATTCTCTTTATTTTCTGATCCAATCTCTTATCTTGCAGATTCTACATTTGTGATATATGGTATCTTGCTAACTGCATATATTACAACAATTTCTCAAATAAACCTTTTACCTTTAATATCAGTTCTATCGTTAAAATTCCTTATACCTATAGGATTAGTTCTCAGATCTGTTCTTCCTTTCAGGCGCTTCGGTGGTGCATTGCTCGGTGCAGGAATAGGTCTGCTGCTTTTCATTCCTTTAACTTTAATATTCAACAGTTTAATGTTTAACGCATATATATCCGCACCATCGGTAATACCTCTACAATGTCAAGATAATTCAGATTGCTTCTCTCACATGTGCGTTAATTCGCAAACGCCCGGTGTAAAGGTATGCAGCCCATTAAAGACAGATGGAGAAAGCTGCGATGCAGATAGTGAATGTAGGTCTGGTTATTGTGGATTGGTTCCAGGTTCAGTTTCAGGTAAACAGTGTCTTTCATGTGGTCTAAATGGTTCAACTAATCCCCTCTGCTGTGAGGGTTATAAACATGGTGACGACGGAAAATGCCATTTACTAAGAGCAAATGGAGAGATGTGTAGCTCAAATAATGATTGTATATCTGGCTTATGTAGAGAACAGGCAGGGATTAATGTCTGTGTTCAAAAGAAGCAAGTAGGTGAAGAATGTAATTCAGATAATGAATGTATTTCTAGATCATGCAGCTTAATTCAGGGTGTAAAGAAGTGTAAACAGACAATAATCAATCCAGAAGATTATGATTATTTCTCTTCGCTTATTTCAAGTTATAACTCATTATCATATAGTGTTGAATTCTCTAATTCTCAGAGTACATTTATTTCTGGTGGAAGTGCCCCAACAGGTTCAATTTTCAGTTCCTTAATTCAAAAGGTTATAGACTTTGTAGTAATTGCATTTGTGGCAGGAATACTCTTTCCGATATTAAATCTTACTTTAATATCTAGAGGAATTAGAGATTTATCTTCTGCTCTTGGTTCAGAGATGGATATAGCTTCGATATGGAGGATTTTATAATCTTAAATAAATTAAGTATTGTTGCAACGTGGTAAAATGGAATGGACGATTTCAAATCTGGTGAATACACTCTTCAAGTCTATACTGGTTTTCTTAGTGTTATCTGGTCTTTTTTATTCACAATACATTCCATCGTCAGGTCCGGCACAAGAACTAAGCAATAGATGGTTTTCGACAGATATTCCATGGGAACTTCTAGCATTAATTGCTGTTCTCATTTCATTTTCATTTTCGGCCCTTTCGTACATGTTTGCGAAGCTTTTTCAGTCTGGAGATATGGAGAAATTAGCAAAAGCAGAATTCATGTACGCGGTCTCTACAGTTATTTTGATTGCCTTCCTGATAATCGTTGTAGATGTATTAGCGACTAAATCTTCTGAATTCGTCCTGATATTTTCAAGGAATAACCAGAATTTATACAGCATCATATCAAGCAATCCTTCTCCATTTGTAGCAACCGAATACTATTTGAACGCTTCATTATCTTGTCTAAATTTAAAATACCAAGAGGCATTTTATCTTGATGTACTTCCATCAACAGCAAGCAGCATTTTATCTTTGTCTTGGCATAACTCTTTGGTTAGAGTAATGTCTGATTTTACATACTTAATATATTTATTGTTCTTCCAGAAGAATCTCTTATCTTTTATCAGCGATACTATGCTTGTCATAGTCCTTCCGATTGGAATTGTCCTAAGAGGATTTCCATTTATACGCTCTGTAGGCAATACTTTAATTGCAGTGGCTGTTGGATTATATTTCATATACCCGATTACGTATTCATTGTTAATGGCGATTCTAACTCAGTCAAATGTGGCTACTTCAAGTTGTTTTATCAATTACAATATAGCGACATCTAACTCGTATAGTTCGCTACCATGCATTTCGCCTCTTTTAAAAGAAGCTATTCAGGATATAGGTTTATTCAAAGTAAACGCAGAGTCTCAGGATTACAATTTGATATCTGCATTTATAGACACATCAAAGCAAATGGTGGGAGAGATTATTTTATTTGCAGTAGTTTTTCCATTTGTAGCTGCAACTTTGACCTATACATTCATAAAGTCATTTGCAATATTTCTTAATGTAGATGCGCAAGAGATGTTAGAAGGGCTAGTAAAATTAATATGATTTGACGAAGCCAAGGCAAAAGAAAATATTTATATTTCAACTACATAATTATATTAGTGAGGTTTATGGATAGATTCATGGAAAAAAGGAATGCAAAAGATAATTTTATAGTTTATTTTCTTAGTTATTCTTCTTTTATTTTATTTCTTATCACCTTATCCTCAGTCAGTTTCGCATTAGCAAAGAATTCAACAACTTTTATAGATACAAAAATAACTGAATTAGATAATAATATGATAAGCATAACGTCTCAACTTGTTCAGCTCCAAGTTCCAGAGTCAAAAACTAATTTATTAAATGATCTCCAACAAGGAACAGTCGAAGAATCTCTATTAGTTGGCTCTTATCAATATTCACCAGTTGTAGGCCAAGCTGTAGATGTATATCTAGTGGATTCTTCAAATAATCATTTAAAAGTATGTACGAATACAACTGATACAAATGGTAGATTTTGGTGTTTAGTCCAATTACAAAATCCAAATGTTTTTGTTAATATCAAATTTAATGGAACTGCCAATCTGTATAAAACTGAAGCGAATTATCCAGTATCTATCACGCCGCAATTTCCATCTTTTCTTGGTTTAATTGATGAAGGATGGTTCATCATATTCTTTATTCTTGGTGTTTTAGTCGCCGCGTTATATGCAGCAGGAAAGAAACCACTCAGCGCATTTGACATTACTACACCTAAAAAGATAAAAGGAATAAAAACACCAAAGGCAACTAAATTAAAGTCAGCAGTTGATTTAAGTGGCAGTGGTGTAGTATCTAAATTTTCAGAATCAGTCTCAAGATTATACAAGCTTGGTAAAAAGGACGTTAGATTGCTTCCAGCAATAGTTGTAGCTGAAAAATACCTACCAGATCCAAAGAATGAATTAAAAGATGTTTACAATGCTAATTCAGATTTTCAGGCAACATTAAAACTTACAGAATTAATTTCACGTAAGGGAATTAGATCAAAGCTCGTAAATATGTTGGAACAGTCAAAGAGCAACTTAAATAAGTTACAGATAGAGAAACAAAGGATAGAGAACAATAAAGGTAAATATAAAAAGTGGCAAGATCTCGAAAAAGTTTCATTGTTAGAAAAAAGAATACAAATGAGAATTAACGAAGAAACAGAAAAGATAAAGCAGTATGAAAAGGATCTCAAATCACTTTCTGAAGAGAGTCTAATTTCTGTTGCAGGACTAAACACAGTAGATATAAAGAAATTTAAAGAAACAAGAAGAAAAATGAATTCGATTGTAATTTCAGATTTGATAAAATGCATTGATAATAAATTAAATTCCATTAATTTTCAAGATGTTAAAAAAGAAATTGAATCCTCTTCTTTAGCAGATAAGAAGGAAACAGAAGATAATCTCAAGTTAGTCTTAAAAGCAAAATTAGAATTGGATAAGATATATATAATTCAGGCTATAAATGCATTAAACAAGATTAATTCAGATCCTGATGCTTTTTCTCATAAAGAATGGCAAATATACCAGAAGCTGCAGGATTCAAAACTCTCAGAAAATGAAACAGCAGAGATATTGTCTGGTTTGTTAGAGATCTATGGAGAGTCGCATTCTGAAGAAAAAGACGAAATTAACAAGTTAACTAATAACATTAAACAAATAACGAAGACTAGGGCGTCTTATGAAAAGTCATTGGAAAAGTTTGAATACGATTTTGAGAAGTATCAATCGTCTAAATCAGAGAAAGAAAAGTATGCATTTAATTCTTTAATAGATTTCAATATTCTTCATAAGAAATCCTCTGATTACTTATCTGATATTGACAAGTATCCTGAATTTGAGAAAGAGGTGAAATTAGATCCAGAGGTTTCGAAGTTCGTTTTCAATATATATTCAAATGGAGTTGAAGAAGATTTGCTTATTGCAGAATTAAGTAGCATTGCAGTAACTGAAAGGATTTCAAGTAATACATTGGAATTTATAAATAAAAAATTATCAAATTTGAAGAATAATAAAAAAGCAGAAAAGGGATAAAATGAAAGAAACATTTATTCTTAATAATCTCTTTATTCGATTCAAGTCTAAACTGCTCTTAGTACTACCTGTACTTTTTCTCTTATTGTTTTTTTCAGGTTGTATCCAACATTCACAAATGACACAGTATGCTCCAGAGAAGTTGACATTTGAATCTCAATCATTTTTTTCTTCTAACACCTGCAAAGTTATGGTTTGCCAATATAAAGAAAAATCATTAGTTGAAAAAGTGATCGATTGGATCGGAAATATTATAGGGCAGAAAGAAACAAAGGTTCCATCTCTTGCAGGTGGAAACTGCTCATTCAAAGAGTTTGATTTGACTCTGCAGCAAGATAAGAAAAATCTGGATAATTTATTTCTTTCTGCTTTGAATGGTTCTTCAAATAGTCTTAATTTTACACAAATAGTGATGATAGGTACTGAAGCTTCAATAATAAAAGGGGAGGAATTCAAATCTTACTGTAATGGAAATCTTGGCTTTATGATTATAGATACAGATTTATCTAAAATGGTAATTGATCCAAACACACAAACAGACGACTATAAAACCAATGCACTTAGGGCAGAATGCATATTGAATTCCAGCACTATACCTTTCTATAGGATTTATTCATATAAACCATCCTATCCCTTATTTGCAGAAGCATTAAAAGACAAAGGACCAGTATTTATTGCACCAGGTTATGGATTCAGCACAAAT
>Ga0123519_10008621_pt1 | contig 15520 bp, 14 predicted proteins | sample YelNatPaOPRAMG02_FD_87396 | JGI IMG/M metagenome (GOLD analysis project Ga0123519, IMG submission 87396) | Hot spring microbial communities from Yellowstone National Park - Yellowstone National Park OP-RAMG-02 (version 2) | ecosystem: Environmental > Aquatic > Thermal springs > Hot (42-90C) ...
AACAGGCGAGTTTGACAGAGTAGGAGATGGTACTGCTGAAGAAATTTTGAAAACAGCAGGCCTAGACCCAAAAATAGCCCCAAGATTTTTGTCTCTCGAACAAGCAGACAAATTAATAAAAGCGATGCATGGCGCAAAAGTTATGTCACCTACAACTACTTGTCTAGTTCCTATTGGAGCAGAACTAATTAAGAAAAGCTTAGAGGCTGAATACAATGTCGAGTTTGTGCACGCAGTAACACGACCAGCATCCGTTTATAGGGGAAATCCTTTCTTAATCGAAGCGGCAATTCTACTTTCACCAGATTTGCCGGCTGACCAGCCAGTAAAGCTGTTCCGTTTTGCTAATAGAGTTCCGTTGTTATACCAACAAGGCGCATGTGCGCTAACAGAAGCAGTAATGTCTGTGGACTGGAAAAACTATGGCTTACAACAATCAGGAAAAGCGCTGCCAGTAGGCCCTGCTATAATATTGCTTCACATGGCGTCTGTTTGGGCGCCATTTACATCAGAATCTAAAGAAGCAATAGCCCACTATCCAGAAATAATTAAAGAAGCAAAACTCGCGCTACAAGAAGTTGGTAGAGCCCTACAACTTTATTTAAGCAAAAAGAGAAAAACACAAGCTGCTAAGCAAAGAGTAGATTTGTTTAAAAGCATTTCAGAGGAGTTAGCAGCAGCTTTAGCTAATATAACAAATAAGCCAAAAGAGGAACTAATTAGCAAAATAACTGCTGCTGTCAGCGAGTTGGCAAGCACTATCAAAGAAGAACCGGAGGAAGTTGCGGAAGAAGAGAAAGCTCCAATTAAGAAGAGAAAAATAGGTGCGTTCCGCATAGAGGAGGGAGAGGAAAATGAGTAAAGATGCCGAGATATTAAAGAAATTTAAAGAAGAAGCAGAAAATGTAATTAAAACTTTTGAAAATAAACAGAACCCTAAAATCAAAATACCTTTGCGAACGCTTGCAAACGTTTATTTTGATGAAAAAGAGCGGCTAATAAAACTAGGAGAAAAACAACAAACTAGGAGTTTCTTTAACATTGCCCAAACGAAAAAATTTATGCAAACTTTCTTAATAGCTTCTGCAATAAAAGAACTTATTGAATCTGGTAAAACAACCTCTATTAGAGACATATTTTATAGAACTAAGCATACTATTTCTGGGCTGCAAGAGTCGACTTTTGAAGAACAGGCCGAGAGCGATCCAATTATAGAAGATATAGAAGTTGCTTTTGATGTTTTGCGTGAAGAGCTACATCTTTATGCTTCAACGAGAGGAGCTATGGTCGGCAATTTAACAATTGTCGATTCTGGAGATATCATAGATTTGAGAAAAATGGGTTCTGGAGGTTGGGCAGTTCCATCTATTGTTGGCCCAGATGTTATTCAATTTAAAGATTGCGATGCAGATTTCGTGTTATTTATCGAAAAAGATGCAGTTTGGAGAAGATTTAACGAAGATAAATTTTGGAAAAAGCACAAATGTTTGATAATACATGGTCAAGGAGTTCCCCCAAGAGGCGTAAGGTTGCTTATGCGAAGACTACACGACGAACTCAAATTGCCAGTTTATGTTTTAGTTGATGCAGACCCCTATGGGCTTTATATTTACTCTGTTATTAAACAAGGCTCGATTAATTTAGCTTATGAATCCATGCGAATGGCAATACCAGAAGCCCGTTTTATTGGGCTTAGTATTTTTGATTATGAGAAGTATAAGCTGCCTAAAGATGTAATTATTAAACTAGAAGATGTAGACAGAAAGCGAATTTCTGAGATTTTGAAATATCCATGGTTCCAAAAGAAGGAATGGCAAGCTGAGTTAAAGAAAATGTTAGAGCTTGGCTTTAAGCTCGAGTTAGAAGCGCTATCTGCAAAAAACATTTCTTTCATAACAGAAAAGTATTTGCCAGAAAAATTGAAAAATAAAGAGTGGTTAGATTAATTAATTTTGAATCGCGCTTTGTTTTTCTTGATTTTAGCTTCGAGCTCTTTGCTTATATCGATGTTAAGTTTTTTTGCCAGTAAAAGGGAATAAAGAATAACGTCTATTAACGTTGAATTTTTTGTCTATTTTGTCAAAAACTTTCTTTGCTTCATCAGCGATTTTGTTTATATCTGTCATAAGGAGTGCCCCCGACGGGATTTGAACCCATGCCGACGGCTCGAAAGGCCGTCATCCTTGACCGGGCTAGACGACGGGGGCGATGGGCCGGAGCGGATTTGAACCGCTGGCCTGCCGCTTGCCTAGACAGAAGCTGCGCGCTTCTGCGTCATATAAGACGGCCGCTCCACCAGGCTAAGCTACCGGCCCATTTTAAAATTTGAAGAAATCATTTTTAAACCTTATTTTTACTTTGATAAATGCTACTTCGCGCTGCTGAATGGATAAAAAACTCTAAACCTGAGGAAACAGTCATTGTGTATCATGCTGGTTGTGGTGATGGGATAGCTTCAGCAGCACTGCTTTTACGAACTTATCAAAGCATTTTTGGAGAGTTGCCTAAAGCAATTGCAGCAAGTCCTAACAGATTAAGTAAATTTAACATAAAAAGCAATTATATTATATTCGCAGATATTGCTGCAGATGCGTGGTATGATTTTGTACTAAAATTGGCTGAGGGGTCAAAAATTTTAGTTTTAGACCATCATACTTTGGCTAAGGATTTGAATCCTTTTGGAATTTTACATGTGAACACACAATTTGTTTCCGATCTGCCAGGGACGCATTTTCCAGGTGCAAAACTAGTTTATGATGTTTGTTCCAAATTGATCGACTGCAGCAATTTCGATTGGCTTGCAGCAATAGGTATTGTGAATGATTTGGCTGGAGAGTTTTGGAAACCTTTCTTAGATTCTGTTTTTGAACATTGGCCGGAGCTAGGAGCGAAAAGTTATGGCTTTGAATCAAAAATTGGTTATTTAGCATCTGTACTAAATGCAAGCCAAGATGCCAGGCGAGGCGAAGAGAAAGCCTTAGATCTTTGCCTAAAAGCAGAAAGGCCTGCAGATATATTGGAGCAAAAGCTGCCTGAAGCGAGGTATTTAATAAAAATAATGAGTGCAAGAAAGGCGGAGTTGGATTATTATGTTCAAAATTGGAAAAAAATAGCAGTTATTCACCCGAAAGAAAAGCTGGTTTGGCTCTACTTAAAACCAAAGTATAAAATAGCTTCTTCTGTAGCCACGGTTTTAGCGCAAAAACACCCCGATCAACTTTTTGTCGTCTTAAACGAAGAAGCAGATCGAATTAAAATAAGTTTTAGGCAAACAAAAGCGCTGATTGATTGTAGCTGGCTGGCTCAAACGGCGGCTGAGCAATTTGGCGGTAGGGGCGGCGGACATCCAGAAGCTGCTGGAGCTGCAATTAGTCCAAAGCACTTAGACGCCTTTAAAGAAAAAGTTTTAGAATTGGTAAGGGCTAAGTTAAGTAAAAAGGCGGCTTAAAAACGCCTCGATTTTAGGAATATCTTCTAGTTTTCCGAGATCTAGCCAGTAGTCTTCTAGATAAATAATTTTAACTTTTTTTGCAGCGCAAAGTTGAGTGATCGCATCTGTTAACTCATATTCTCCTCTGGGCGATTTCTCAATTTTTTCTAAAGTCGAAAAAATTTCAGGAGTAAATTTGTAAATGCCTGCATTAATAAAATCACTTACTTTTTTACTCGGCTTTTCGACTATTGCTTTTAAGAAGTCTCTTTCAAATAAAAGATTACCGTACTTCTCTGGATTTTCATGCTTTAGAGCTCCGATGTAATTAAAAGAATCTGAAATTCTGAATTTTGCCAAATCTTTTGGAGAAAATAAATTATCAGACATGGCTACTATGAAATTTTCATTTATTTTCTCTTTTGCAGCTAAAACAGCATGCCCAGTTCCAAGCGGCTCGCCTTGATCAATAACTTCGATTTTGCAACTATTTTCTTTTGCATAGTTTTTAACAAAATCATTAATTTGTTCTATTTTGTAATGTGCAACAATTATGAAGTCGTTATAGCCTGCCTGCCTAAAGTTGTTTAGAACGTATGTCAAAAAAGGTTTGCCCAGGATTGGTATGAGGGGCTTTGGAATTTTATATGTCAAAGGTCTTAGGCGCGTTCCCAAACCTGCAGCTAAGATAACTACTTTCATAATAAAGCTTTATAATTGAAATTTTAAAGTCTTTTTATGGGCAGGACATTTATACTTTATTCCAGAGCGACAACAAGCCCAAATTTTTCCTTGCAGAGCCTTTATTCTTATGGAAGGTTAGATTTGGTTTGCAGATGCGTGCTTTCGGCGCTTTGGCTTTCTGAAAAAATTCGTCAAGATACGCAAATAATTGTAAGTCTTAACGGAGGACCTAACCCGCCTGTTGCGATTAGATTCGATGGAACGCTATCAAATGTAGAGCCTTCGGAGCAAAGTATCGCCTTTTTAATTAAGAAAGCTCTATTTAAAGCCAAAGATGGTGACTGGCACTCTATTCAAAAAGGCCTTGCCGTTTCAAAAAAGCCATTTCAAGAGCTCATAAGAGAGTCAAGAAATGTATTTGTGCTAGACCCTTCGGGAAAACAAATAGAGGCGCAGCACTTTGAAAGTCCAACATTTGTTTTAGGAGATAACAAGGGTTTGCCAAGTGGCGAACTTAAATTTGCTCTCAGAAAAGGTGAAGCAATTTCACTTGGCAAAAAAGTTTATTTGGCATCTAGCGTAATTTCAGTAGTAAACTGGATATTGGATAAAAATGCCTAAGGTAATTATCCCGAGAAAATTTAGAGAGAGATATAATAAAATAGCGCCCAGTCCAAAAGAATTTTTTAGAATTTTAGAAGAACCTCTAAGACCTTCTTTTAGGATTTGTACTAATAAAATATCTCGGGAAAAAGCAATTCAAAAATTGGTCGATTTAGGTTGGTCTTTCGAGAGCGTTCCTTTTTATGCGGATGGCTTTATTTTAAAATCTGGAATTAAACCTGGACATTCCATCGAACATTTTATGGGTTATATTTATATGCAAGAAGTCGTTTCTATGATACCACCAGTTCTGTTAGAGCCAAAGCCGTACGAGCTAATTTTAGATATGTGCGCAGCTCCTGGTTCGAAAACAACTCAAATATCGCAGATGATGGAAAACAAACCACTAATATTGGCAAATGATGTAGATTGGAGAAGGCTAAAACCCTTAAAACATAATTTAGAAAAATGTGGTTGTTTGAACGTCGCCATTTCTTTAATGGATGGACGTTTTATTTCAAAAAAACAAAAATTCGATAAAATTCTGCTAGATGCGCCATGCAGCTCAGAAGGGCAAATAAGAAAAGACTGGTCTGTGCTTTCCAGGTGGTCTGAAGACTATGTTAGGAAGTTTTCTTCTTTGCAAAAAGCCTTGATAGCTTCCGCTTTTCAACTTTTGAAAAACAACGGGGTTTTAGTTTATTCAACTTGCACATTTTCTCCAGAGGAAAATGAAGAAGTGGTGAGTTATTTGCTTGAAAATTTTAAAGGCGCAAAGCTTGAGCAAATAAGCTTGCCAAAATTTAAAACTTCAAAAGGGCTGGAAGAATTTGAAGGAAAGAAATACGATCCAGAAATTAAAAAATGTGTGCGTGTTTGGCCGCACATAAATGATACTGGCGGATTTTTTGTAGCAAAATTGAGAAAAAATGAAATTTAACTTCTTATCAGGAGATGAAAAGAAAAAAGCGTTTAATTACTTGATAGAACGCTTTGGCTTTCCACCAAGCTTATTTGAGAGATTTGATTGTTATAAAACAGCAAAGGAAATTAGAATTTGCTCACTTGGTTGCCAGGAGTATTTGAACAAAGTGTTAAATGTCTGCGATTTGGGTTTTGCGGCCTTGAGGATAGGTAAAACTGTTAAGCCAACAACAACTTTTGTACAAATGTTTGGTCATTTGGCAAGTAGAAACATAGTCGAAATGTCTGAGCAAGAGGCGAGGAATTTCATAAGTGGCATGGATTTGGAGCTACAAAATCTCAATGGGGCTAGCGATGGTTATGTGATTGTGCGCTACGGAGAAGATTGCTTGGGCTTGGGGTTGTTGCGCGGAAAATTTTTGCTAAATCAAGTGCCTAAGAGAAAAAGACTAAATTTAATAGAGGAATTTGAGCAAAAAGATTAAAAAAAGCCAAGGAGTTTTTAAAATATGCTTGAGGAGGTTAAAAAAGACATTTCTGAAGCCGTTGCAAAAGCAATAAAAAGAGCACCACATGAAATAGCCGCTTTGCTTGAAATACCAAAGGATAAAAATTTGGGCGACTTCGCATTACCTTGTTTTAAATTAAAAACAGAACTTTCGCCAGATCCAATCGCGATCGCCAAAGATATTTATTTAAAATTACAAAAACCTCGTGCTATCGAAAAAATACAACTTGCTGGCCCATATGTTAATTTCTTTGTTGACAAAAACTATTTGGCAAGCAAAACAATTTTTGAGATTTTAGAATTAAAAGAAAATTTTGGTTCTGGTTCAAAAAAAAGCGAACGCGTTATGATCGAAGGGTTTGGCCAGCCGAATACACACAAGGCTTTTCACATAGGACATTTTAGGAATGTTTGCTTAAGCGATGCCCTCGCCAGAATATTGCGTTTTTATGGCTACGATGTATTAACAGCCAATTATTTCGGAGATATTGGAATGCATGTTGCTAAGTGGCTTTGGTTTTACTTAAAATTTTACAAGGGGAAATTACCAAAATCTCCAACTTCTGAATGGTTCGGAAAAATTTATACAGAAGCCAACAAATTTTATGAAAAACACGAGGAAAGCCACCAAGAGGTTTCCAACATCTTAAACAAAATCGAGTTTGGAAAAGATGCGCGCTTAAAAGCCCTTTGGAAAAAAACGAGAGATTCCAGCCTAAAAACTTTCTCAGAAGTTTATAAAAAAATAGGTGTAAAAACAGACGTTATTTTTTACGAGTCTAAATTGAGCAAAATTGGCAAAAGTTTAACAAAAAAACTTGTAAAGGAAGGTGTGGCAAAATTAGATCAAGGAGCAATAATCGTAGATTTAAAAAAATATGGCCTTGGCGTACTTGTTTTGTTAAAGTCTGATGGCGGAGCACTTTATTCAACTCGAGATTTAGCCTTGGCTTTTCAAAAATTTACAAAATATAAAATAGATAAATCTATTTATGTTGTTGCAGCAGAACAAAGTCATTACTTTAAGCAACTTTTCAAAACGTTGGAGCTTGCAGGTTTTAAACAAGCAAAAAACTGCCACCATGTTCCTTATGGTTTGGTGCTATTACACGGAAAAAAAATGGCTAGTAGAGCCGGAGAAGTCGTAGCATTTGAGCAGCTATTCGAAACTGCAAAAAAAAGAGCAGTTCAAGAAATTTTGAAAAGAAATAAGTCTCTGAACAAAAAAATTGTTGACAACATTTCTGAAAAAATTGCTTTAGCCGCATTAAAATTTGCTATGTTAAAGCAATCTTCAGATAAAACAATAGATTTCGATTTAAATAGTATGCTTTCATTCGAAGGCGAAACTGGTCCCTATTTGCTTTATTCTTTAGTGCGCGCCAGGAATATTTTGAAAAAGGCAAGAATAAAAATTAAGAAAAACTTTGTTCCAAAGTTTGAACAGAGCTATGAAATCGATTTAGTTAAAAAATTGTGTGAATTTAGAGAAATAGTTTCAAAGGCAGCAGTTCAATATGCTCCGCATATAATTGCTAACTATGCTTATGATTTGGCCAAATGCTTTAGTGAATTTTATGAAAATTGTCCTGTTATTAAAGAAAAAGGCGATACTCTGCAGACAAGAATCGCTTTGGTACAAGCCTTTTTTTATGTCCTACGCACAGCTCTTAATTTGCTTGGAATCGAAGAAATTACTAAAATGTAAAAGTTTTTAAAACAAATTTTAAGATAAGATTATATGAAACGTTCATCTCGAAAGTGGAAGAAAAAGAATAAGTCTGGGTATAGAGGACGATGGAAGTGGTATCGAAAGAAATTGAAAGAGCGAAAGAGACTCAGAAAGATGAAGCGCTTAGGAATGATAGGACAATCCTAAAATTTTTTAATTCTTTTCGAAATGTATTTTTGCGGGGATGCCCGAGCGGTCTAAGGGGATGGTCTCAAGAACCATTGGCTTAGTGCCTTCGGAGGTTCGAATCCTCCTCCCCGCATGTTGCTTATTACGACGATAAGTCAAAAAGCGAATATAAAGCCAGCTTATTACTTGCCTTTTGATCAAACTTTTTCTAAAAGTTTGGTTCGAATCCTCCTCCCCGCACTTTGAGCAAAAAATTTATAAAGCAACCATAATTCTAATCTTAAGTGGGCGATTTTTCATGAGCCCTTAGATTAACCGGAATGAAGGGCATTTGGTTCAAATGCTCTGAGTGTTTGCTCGCTCGCATTTTTTGTGAGCGGCTCCGATACTCGGGCGAAATCCGTATCGGAGTACATTGCATGAATTCCAATTCGTAGGAATTGGGATGAGTTAGGAGATAAGAGTTTGAGTTTCGGACATAGCGGCCGATAATCTGAGCAAAAGCTATGAGGATAATTCCCGTTGATCCTGCGGGAGAGGACTGCTAGTGGGGTCCGACTAAGACATGCAAGTCTACTGGGGAGATTACATCAAACCGGTGGCGCAAGGCTGCGTAACACGTCGAGAACCTACCCTAAGGAAGGGCATAACCTCGCGAAAGTGAGGCTAATTCCCTATAGGAGATAGAACTTGGAAAAGCCTATCTCTGAAATCCTTCGGGGCCTTAGGATGGCTCGGCGGCGGATTAGGCTGTTGGTGGTGTAATGGACCACCAAACCTGAGATCCGTAGGGGCCATGAGAGTGGGAGCCCCCAGAGGCACACTGAGAAAAGGGTGCCAGCCCTACGGGGTGCAGCAGTCGCGAAACCTTCGCAATGCGCGAAAGCGTGACGAGGGGACCCCACGTGCTAACTCTTTGAGTTAGCTTTTGTCGTGTTTTAAAAGCACGGCGAATAAGTGAGTGGGCAAGACCGGTGCCAGCCGCCGCGGTAATCCCGGCGCCACAAGTGGTCCTCACGTTTATTGGGTCTAAAGCATCCGTAGCCGGTCTGTAAAGTTTTCTGTGAAATCCGGCAGCTTAACTGTCGGGTGGGCAGGAAATACTTACAGGCTAGAGAGCGGGAGAAGTGGAGGGAATGCCCTGGGGAGCGGTAAAATGTTTTAATCCAGGGTGGACCACCAATGGCGAAGGCACTCCACTAGAACGCGTCTGACGGTGAGGGATGAAAGCTAGGGGAGCAAAAGGGATTAGATACCCCTGTAGTCCTAGCCGTAAACGCTGCCCGTTTGCTATTGCAGTGCTGTATAAGCATTGCAGTGGCGTAGCGAAGGCGTTGAACGGGCCACCTGGGGAGTACGGCCGCAAGACTGAAACTTAAAGGAATAGGCGGGGGAACACACAAGGGGTGTATGCTGCGGCTCAATTGGATTCAACGCCCGGAACCTTACCAGCAGCGACTGCAGAATGAAGGTCCTCCTGAATGGGGCACTCGACACGCAGAGAGGTGGTGCATGGCCGTCGTCAGCTCGTGCCGTGAGGTGTTCTGTTAAGTCAGAGAACGAGCGAGACCTGCGTCCTTAATTGCTAACCTTTTCTTGCGAAAGCTTGAAAAGGTGCACAATAAGGAGACTGCTGGCGTAAGCCAGAGGAAGGTGCAGGCGACGATAGGTCTGTATGCCCCGAATCTGCTGGGCTGCACGCGGCATCCATTGGTTGAGAGAACGAGCTGCAACCCCGAAAGGGGAAGCTAATCTCTTAATCTCAACCATGTTCGGATCGAGGGCTGCAACTCGCCCTCGTGAAGGCGAAATCCCTAGTACACGTGTTTTAGCATAGCACGTGGAATACGTCCCTGTTCCTTGCACTCACTGCCTGTCAACTCAACCGAATCGGGTCAAGGTGAGGACTTTGCTGAAAAGTTCGAACTTTGGCTCGGTGAGGCGGGGTAAGTCAACACAAGGTATCTGTAGGGGAACCTGCAGATGGATCACCTCCTAAAACTCTTATCTCCTATTTGGACTGGTACTAACACAAATTTTTTAAAAGCCGTCTGAATGTAAATGCAGGGCCGGTAGATCAACAGTAGATCGCCGCCCTTGCAATTTTACAAGACAGGCGGAGGCTTCGGGTGCGAATCCCGACCGGTCCACTACTGTGTTGAGGTTCCCAATCGAATGATGGGGACTGAGCAGTTCTCATACTGAGAACTGTGCATAGTTATGGCCTGTTCGAGAACAGAAGCCTTTTGGTGGATAGCTTGGTTTGGGAAGCCGAAGAAGGCCGTGGCAAGCTGCGAAAAGCACAAGGTAGGCGCACGCAGCCTTTGAACTTGTGATTGCCTAATGGGTCTTCCTTCTCTCTTCGGAGAGAGGTCCGAGAGGATCGGGAACCCGCTGAATTGAAACATCTTAGTAAGCGGAGGAAAAGAAACCAATAGGGATGCCGTTAGTAGGGGCGACCGAAAGCGGCAAAGGGCGTACTGAATTCCTTTTGGTAACAAAAGGAAGATGTGGGTTGTTCAACAACCATTTTAGGCTTTACAAAGTGCTCTGGAAAGGGCTGCCGAAGAGGGTGATAGCCCCGTAGTAATGTCTAAAGTGGTTGGAACAACAAAGAGTAATGCAGGTTGGGATTCCTGCATGAAGATGGGTGTCAGCAACATCCAACCCTAAATACTTCCCAAGACCGATAGCGTACCAGTACCGTGAGGGAACGCTGAAAAGCTCCCGTAGCAGGGAGTGAAAAGAGCTTGAAACCAAAAGGTAATAGTAAGATGCGGCCCTTAGGGGTTGCATCGTCCGTTTTGAAAAACGGGCCGGCGAGTTTACTTCTGTGGCAAGCCTAATCTTAAAAAGAGGAGGCGTAGCGAAAGCGAGAAGCCTGCAGCGTTGAGCGAGAGGCGACGTGTGCTCGCGTTAAAGTCACAGGAGTAAGACCTGAAGCCTGACGAGCTAAGCCAGACCAGGCTGAAGCTCGGGTAAAACCGAGTGGAGGGCCGAAGAGGTTCTGCACATACGCGTTCTTCTGTGTCTGGTTTAGGAGTGATATGCTCATCGAGTCAGGCGCTAGCTGGTTCCCACAGAAACAAGCCAAAGTTTGGCCTCGACAGAGCTATCATAAGGGGTAGAGTACAGATTGTGGAATTGGGGCTTCGGCTTCGTTCCACTGTCTAACTCCGAATCCTTATGAAGCAAAGAAGTCGGGAGTAAGTAAGCGCGGTTAAGCTGCGTGGGCGAGAGGGAAACAACCCAAAGAGTGGTTAAGGCCCTAAAGAGCTAACTGAGTGCAAAGAAGGACTCCTTTGTCGTAGACAGCTGGGGCGTAGGCTTAGAAGCAGCCATCGCCTAAGCAACGCGTAACAGCGGACCAGTTGAGACATTGGGGTTCGTAAATGGACGGGGCTAAGTTAGCCGCCGATACCACTCCCATCCGAAAGGATAGGGGTATGTGGGCGCGACCGTAGGGCAGAAGCACGTTCGTGAGAATGTGTGGACCTATGGCCGATGTGAATGCCGGTGTAAGTAGAAGCTAAGCATGGTGAGAAACCATGCCAGCGGAAGGGCCAGGTTTTCTCGGCACTGCTCGTCAACCGAGAGTTAGCCGGTCCTAAGTCTTGTGCTTAACTGTGCAAGACGAAAGGGAAGTCCTTTAATAATAGGACGCTATCGAGTCGCGTGCGGCGACGCAAGTTGTTTGCCGAAACTTCGGGATAAGCTAAGGCACACTGTCGTGTGCTTTAAGCGCCGAAGTCTGAGGAATTCCGTAATGGATAGAATCAGATGAAAGCGCGAATAGCGCTCGCAAGAGCGTTTAGCCAATTCCTGGAGTCGGTGAAAAGGCAAACAAAAGTGGCTCGATAACCGTACTCAGAACCGACACAGGTGACCCTGGCCGAATAAGCCGAGCTGTGACGGGTTGACCCCTTCCAAGGGAACTCGGCAAATTAGCCGCGTATCTTCGGTAGAAGCGGTCTCTGCGACACTGCTGTGAAATATCAGTGGAGTTGCAGGGTGCAATGACAAGGGGGGTCCGACTGTTTAACAAAAACGTAGCTAAGCGCAAAGTCTAAACGGCTTTGTACGCTTGGTGATTCCTGCCCAGTACGGTTACCTGAAACTCCGGTCCAACGGAGCCAAGGGTCCGTAAACGGCGGAGGTAACTCTGACCTTCTTAAGGTAGCGAAATGCCTTGTCACTTAATTGGTGACGTGCATGAAGGGCTAACGAGATCCCCACTGTCCCTGGAAGGAACCCGACGAATTTTCTCTTCTGGCGAACAGGCCAGAGACCTCCAGCGGGAAATGAAGACCCCGTAGACCTTTACTGCAGCCTGTTGCTGTGGTTTGTTTGAGGTTGCATAGAGTAGCTGGGACCCGTTTGCAGCCCTTTCTTTCGGGGAAGGGTGAGGGGAAAGTGTAACACCAGCCTTCTTTAGGCAAATCACTTACCCTTCGGGGGACACCTTCAGGTGGGCAGTTTTGCTGGGGCGGCAACCTTCCGAAAAGGCATCGGCAGGATCTAATGATCGGCTCACCAGGCTTGGAAACCCTGGGTAGAGGACAAGGCTAAAAGCCGGTCTGACTCGGATCTAACCAGCGAGGATCCGAGACGCGAAAGCGAGGCCTAGCGAACATAGGCGTCACTTTTGCTGAGCGCCCTATCTGATAGAAAAGGTACCTCGGGGATAACTGAGTCGTGCCGAGCAAGAGTACACATCGACCTCGGCGCTTGCTTCTTCGCTGTCGGCTTTGCCTAGCTTGGCTGTGTACAAGCAGCCAAGAGTGCAGGTGTTCACTGATTAAAAGGCATCATGAGCTGGGTTCACAACGTCGTGAGACAGTTGGTGTACAATCTGCTGGAGGTGCAAAGGGTCTGAGAGCAAGGCAGTTTAAGTACGAAAGGAACAAACTGTCCGCGCCTCTGGTGTACGGGCTGTCTGATAAGGCAGGCCCGGCAGCTACGCGCGAAGGGATAAGCTCTGAAAGCATCTAAGAGCGAAGCCCATCTCAAAAAGAGACCCGAGGAGCTGCTCTAGATGAGAGCGTTGATAGGATCGGAGTGTACGAGCCAAGGTAACGAGGCTTTCAGCTCGCGATCACTAATCGCTCCGAATTCTCGAACAACCATGACTATGCACAGTTTTCTAATTTTCTTTTACTTTTTTATGGCTAAATCAAAGCACTTTTAAGACTTTACCATATTATAATTGCTTATGGTGCGAGGGTCTAGAAAAATTCAACCAATTGCATTGCATAGGGGTAAACAAACTCTTGAACTGATTCTAAAGTCAGGCGAGCATATTTATGGCCAAACTGGAAATCCTGCAGATATTAGCTGTTTAAACTTAGAAAGATTACTAGGAACGCGATTAGATTATGGCCTAATTCACGAGCATTACGGTAGTAAAAAAGAAGAAATTTTAGAAAAATATAATTTAGATGTTCCTTATATTGCTTTGGTAAGAGCCGATGTTGTTGGACAAAGAATCGAAGATCATCCGTTGATTAAGGCCAGAAGGGTTTATTCAAATTTTCAGCCAGACAAGTGCGATTGGCAGCGCTTTGTTAATTTGCCTACGAAAATCGGGATTGAAGAGGCTGAGCTGTTAGGCATAATTTTGGCAGACGGGGATATAATGTTTGATGTAGGAGTTATGCGCCTTTTGGGAAGCCAAAATCATGTAGAGCTTTATGAGGAAATGGTTTCGCACCGTATGGAGCAAGTTTTTAACATACCTGCCCCAGTAGTTTATGCGAGACGAAGACGAAATCCGAGAATTGAGATTGCTTCGAAAGCGATTAAGACTTGGCTTATTGACGATTTAGGATTTTATGATGTGAATAAAATTTTGAAATTTTTGCCGGAGAAAAGACAACAGCTAGCATTTTTTGAAGGTTATATTGCCGGGAAGGGAGTTATACAAGAAAGAACAATGGGAATAAATAGCTACAGACAGCAAATCTTAGAGCAAATGGCTGAGTTAGCACAATCTTTGGGAATAAGAATTGGAAAAGTTCATGAATATAAATATACCTCGAGCATGGGCAAAGCGAGTACTATGTATAGAATTTACATTCATAGTGGTTTAAGAGAACTTCACTTGTTAAATCCTTGGCATCAAAAGAAACTTGGAATAGACTCTGAATGAGCTGGCGTAATACTTATAAATTGTAGCTTGCAGTATATAATTGGAGACAAGCCAGCGAACTTTCGCAGCGCAAGCTGTGAGGAAAGTCTGCCCATCCAAAAGCTTGAAAGGTCTCGGAAGGGATCTGGTAAGCACAGAAAAACACAAATCGCACCGCAGAATGATGCTTGACGTTGGTGCAGATTTGGTGAAAATGCTTGCCAAAGCGGATGCAAGTTGAAAAAACGCTTAGTAGAATGTTCGCACAGCCATCCTTGAGCTCAGCTTAAGGGGCTGCACAGAAGGCAGCTTATAGGCTTGTCTCCACTAACTTTTTAAATTGTTATTTAGGTAAAATTGTATGGCTCAAGAACGAATAAGGCTGCCAACGTCCGAAGCAGGACTTGTAAGGTATTTTGAAGAATCAAAATCTAAAATCCAACTCAGCCCAGTGACAGTTGTATCGTTTATTATTGGAATGATTGTCGTGCTTATAATTTTGAATAAAATTTGGTGATTAGAAAAATGGCTTTACCAAGCTACGAAGAAATGCTAAATACTCTTTATGAGAATTTGCCAAAAATAGAACAAAAAGAACAAATAAGATTGGAAATTCCAGAACTTAAAAGCACTATTTCAGGAAATAGGACGATAATTTATAATTTAGAAACTGTAGCCAAAGCAGTAAGGCGCGAGCTATCCCACGTTTTTAAATTTCTATTGCGAGAGCTTGCTACAACAGGAACATTAAAGAATGGTGAAGCAATTTTTGTTGGAAAATTCCGAAACGATTTTTTAGCAGCCAAGATTAAAAAATATGTTTCAGAATTCGTGCTATGCAAGCAGTGCGGAAAGCCAGATACGCATTTAGAAAAAGTTGGTTCAGCGACTTTACTTATTTGTGAAGCTTGCGGCGCAAAGGAATCCGTAAGAACTTTGAAATAATAAAATTTTTAAATTGCGTTTTTGAAATCTAAAAATGGCCGATAAAACATCTTTAAATTTGGATGAAAATGTTGAGGGTTTGCTGTGCTACGTCTTGACTTGGCTAACAGGCATCGTATTCTTTGTGCTCGAAAAGAAAAGTGATTTTGTAAGATTCCATGCGGCACAATCAATTGTAGTTTTCCTGCCTTTGTCGATACTTACGATTATACTTGGAATAATGCCATTTTTCGGTTATATTTTGGCGATTTTGGTCGACATAGTTATTTTGATACTTTGGCTAATTTTGATGTTAAAAGCATACCAAGGAGAGCGCTATAAGCTACCTATTGCAGGAGATTTTGCCGAAAAACTTGCCGGGAAAAAAGCCTAATGCTTTGCTACAAAGTACACAAAGGAAAATTTGGAAATGTATTAGCTGTTGCAGATTGTGACTTA
>Ga0123519_10008625_pt1 | contig 15516 bp, 8 predicted proteins | sample YelNatPaOPRAMG02_FD_87396 | JGI IMG/M metagenome (GOLD analysis project Ga0123519, IMG submission 87396) | Hot spring microbial communities from Yellowstone National Park - Yellowstone National Park OP-RAMG-02 (version 2) | ecosystem: Environmental > Aquatic > Thermal springs > Hot (42-90C) ...
ACTCTGGCTGGATTCATCATACGCAACAGCGCTGCGGTAAGCGACGTACGGGTGGCGTCGCCGAACGGGCACAGCGACTACAATTTGGCCGGCGCCGGCATAGCCGCGGTGAACAAATCGCATCTGACGATAAGGGACAACATCATTGAAGATGCCGACTGCGGCGGAATCATAGTGGACACTCTGACAGGCGCAGACGACTCCTTCCAGGCGACAATAGCGCGGAACATTTTCAGGAACAACAACATGGCCGGTCTTGTGATTGACACTCGCGGCGGAAGCGGGACTTACGAGGTCCTGATCCAGGACAATGTCTTTGGGGAGAACGGAGGAACGGGTCTTCAGATAGACGCCAGGTCTTACGGCACAGCGCGGCTCGAGGTGAACCAGGCGACATTCGAAGACAATGGCGGAGACGGGTTGCGGATTGATGAGGTTTCATCTGACGCGTTGGCGGACGGCCATGCCCAGATATTGGTGAATGACGTGGCGGCACTGCATAACGCGGGGAATGGCATCCACATAGAGCGCGGGGCGATTGTCACCGGCGAAGGCGTTGCTTCGCTTACGCTTTCCAACATAGATGCAAGCAGCAACGATAGCAACGGCATATATGTCGGAACCGGAGCCAGGTCCGGCAGGGGCGAGGCGACTGTGCTGATTGACTCGGTCGTGGCGAACAACAATCGCCACACAGAGGGCATTTACATAGTGCAAGGCGCGGTCGTGAGCGAGGGAGACGCATCTCTGGAGATCTCGAATGTTGAAGCGAACGGCAATCATTGGGACGGCGTGTGGGTTGTAACAGGCGCTCAGGCAATGTCCGGCAGCGCGGTCGCATCGTTTCAGAACATCTCAGGATCGGACAACGAGGACTACTCGGCCCTGTGGATTGATACAGGCGCCAAGTGCGTCAACGGCACTGCCGCAACCTATTTGCAAGGCATCACTGCATTCAACAACGGCGATGCCGGCCTCTATATCGGACGCGGGGCCGCGGTGTCCCAAGGCGAGGCGTATCTGACGGTCGCACATGTTTCCGCCGTCTCGAACCACGATTATGGAGTACAGATTCACAATGGCGCCATTGCGGGAACAGGACAAGCGCAAGTGGCCCTCTATTACTTGACCTGCAACGAAAACGGCGAGAGTGGCATTTGGGTCGGGAGAGGCGCGGTCGTGACCGATGGATACGCGCATTTAGCGATGTCGGGCGTGGAGGCCAACGACAATATGTGGGACGGAGTGCGGGTCGGCACAGGCGCCAAGTGCGTCACCGGCACTGCCGAAACCGATATTCACGGCATCACGGCATTCAACAACGGCGATACCGGCCTCTATATCGGACGCGGCGCCGCGGTGTCCCAGGGCGAGGCGTATCTGACGGTCGCAAATGTTTCCGCCGTGTCGAACGCAAATTGTGGAATATGGTTCGACAACACAGCCGCCAAGAGTGTTTCGGACGACGCCTATCTGACGTTGACGGACGTCAATGCCCTGTCTAACGGCAGCCACGGAATAGAATTCACAAGATACGCGGTTGACAGCGCGTCTGGTGAGGCCTCACTGGACTTTGACGGAGTTACATCCAGCTACAACGACCTGTACGGAATATACTTCGCGAACGGAATGTTCCGAGCCGGCGCCGTGACCGATGTTGCGCAGTGGAATGTGACGACCGTGGGCAACGGTTCGGGCGGCGTGTACAACCCGTAACGCGGCTGGCCAGCAGCCGATTTCATCTCCGCCATACAGGCCGGCATTTCGCAAACGCAAAATCCGGGTTGAACAACCCGCTCGAACGCGCTATTTGTGCATTTGTTTCGGCGCCCATTCCATTGCGGGGCCGGCCAATTCGATGAGAGGAGAGCGCGCATGCGCAAATCACGGAGGCTCCTGGGAGCAACATTCCTTCTGCTGGCAACCATGATCACGGGGCACTGCTCAGATAACGGACGCGGACTGCACAAGCAGCTCTATGTGGTTCCAGCCCCCGGGAAAGTCGCTGTTGATGGAAGATTGGACGAGTGGGATCTCTCCGGTATGATCGAGATGTTCGTGGTGCAGGCCACACGCGCAACGCAAAGCGCGAAATTCGCCGCAATGTACGACTCGGAAGCTCTCTACCTCGGCGCTGAGGTCAACGATCCCACGCCCATGATGAATATGCAGGACCCCGCCGTGAATCCGGAAAGGGGATGGGATGCGGATTCGTGCCAGTTCCGGCTGACAACCGATCCGGCGGTGGGTTATCCGATCCTGGATGAGAGCGCATGGAAATACAGCGGCAAAAAGGAAAGTGACAGGCGCGACGATATAGTTCATCTCACCCTGTGGCACTACACGGCCACGGCCGAGCCCCAGCTCCACATGCTGCTTGGCATGACATATCGCGAGCCTCCAAACGCGCCCCGGGGAATGGTGCCGCCCGATCAATACGAAGCAAAATATCTCAAACGCGAGGATGGACGGGGCTACACCTTCGAATACCGCATACCATGGAGGACTCTGAACGCGAAAGCCCCGCTCAAGGCAGGCGACATTGTCGCCGGCACCGTTCAGTTCAACTGGTCGAGGCCGGACGGGCAGCACACGGCGGGAGGGTCGGCCTGGGCGTACGACGTGTTGCGAGCGCCTGGCTTTCCCTTCCAGAGCACCGCATGCTGGGGAAAGCTCATATTCCATCCTTCCGGCAAGGTGGATCGCAAACTCGTGGAAGAGGGAGTGCCGCCGGACCGGCCTCTTCCCCTCGAATTTGCCTATGAACTTCCGGAAGACGCCGAGTGCACCATCCAGCTGTTCAACGACAAAAACGAAAATGTCCGCATTCTGGTCGCGCAACAGCAGAGGATGGGCGGCAGGAACGTGGAGCGGTGGGACGGCTGCGATGACAGCGGCAACATCCTGCCGGAAGGAACCTACAGGTGGCGCGGAATTTACCATCAGCCCATCCGGGCCGAATACAGGTTCTCGGTTCACAACTCGGGCAACCCGCCCTACCCCACCGCGGACGGAAAGGGCGGCTGGGGAGGAGATCACGGCGTGCCCCAGACTGTCTGCGCTTTCGACGAAGGAATCCTCATGGCATGGGATTCCAGCGAATACGGATGGGGCGTCATCCGAACCGATTTTGAAGGCCGCAAACAGTGGGGCTGCAACTACGATGCGACTCACATGGCTACCGACGGGGAGACGGTCTTCTCCGCCGGAGGCCACGGCTTCACGAGAAGTCCGCATATCCAGCTCATGACGGTCAAAGAAGCGCGGCCGCGTCAGCTTGGCGGAAAGGGGGAGCTCGCCGCACCGCCAGGCGGAGACGACAGCAGCAACCGCGTCACCGGCCTTGCATGCGACAAAGGAATCCTTTATGCGTCATACGGCGCGCGAAATCTCGTCGCAAAGTTCGACACCCGCGACGGTTCGCTAATCTCCTCATGGGATGTTCCTCAACCCGGCAGACTCGCTGTCATGTCCGACGGCCGCGTCTCCGTCATCAGCGGCGGCAAGGTGCTCATCCTGCGGGAAGGCAAGGTTGAAGGTTCTATCGCGGAGCATCTGGACGAACCGGCCGGCATAGCATGCTGCGATGGAGAGATATTTGTAGCCAACCGCGGCAAATTGATGAACGTGTCGGTCTTCAAGGAGACTGACTGCAGCTATATCCGTTCGATCGGCAGGGAAGGCGGCCGCCCGCCAAAGGGCAGATACGATCCGAGCGGCATGTTCATGCCCGGCGGAATTGCTGTGGACAAGACCGGCCAGCTCTGGGTCGCGGAGGTCGCCGATGCGCCGAAACGCATAAGTTGCTGGGACGCCAAGACCGGCGCTTTCAAGAAAGAGTTTTTCGGAGGCTGCGACTATTTCGCCTACGGGTACATTGACCCAGCGAAACCCGACGAGATTCTGGTTCACAATGTGCTCTGGAAAATTGACTGGAAAACGTTCGGCGTTACGCCGGTCACGACCGTCTGGCGCAAGACCGAGCCGGCCATGATTCCGTACCTGGGCTCCGGCGCATACTCGGCAAGCCCAAAGATCATCACCGCTGCGAACGGCCGTCAGTACATGTACGGCAACAACTACGCCCACTTCTCGGCTCTGTTCTACAGGGAGGGGGACATTTTCAAGCCGGTCATGAGCAAGATTCACGTCGGATATGACTACATCGGACCGGCCGGCATTCCCTTCATGGATGAGGACAGAGAGAAGTATCCGCAAGGGCAGTATTTCTGGCAGGACCAGAACGGCGACTGCTGCGTTCAACCTGAAGAGATTACGCCTCTCAAGGGAACGCCTCTGGAACGCTTCGATATTGCGTGGGTCTTCCCGGACCTCTCCGTGCTCCTTTCGTGCGGCTACATCCTCAAACCCGTCAGCGTCGAGGCAGGCATTCCCAAATACGATCTGGCAAAGGCCGAGAAATATTCCCTGCCTGTCAAGTACAGCACAGTGCCTGGCGAGGATGGCGGCATCTTCACGTACGAACCCAGCAAAACCGGTCTGTCGCTGGCCCGCTGGGACAGGGACGGCAGAATGCTGTGGGGTTACAATGGAATTCCATCCTGGCCTGAATCTCTGAATCTTGGTGTTACCGGACCCGGCAAGCTCTGGGGAATGACCCAGTGCATGGGCAAGGCCGGAGATTTCCTTGTGTTCCAGACGTACTTCGGCCCCAACCATATATTCCGCGCAGACGGCATCTACGTGGGCGCCATTCTCAGCGACGGTCGGGTGATGACAGACAGGGGCGCGTATGAGGGGCAGCCTGAGGGACAGGGCGGCTATTTTGGCATGCTCAACATCGAGCCCGGCAAACCCGGCCGATATTTTGTGATCGGCGGCGGTCAGGACGCGAGGGTATGGGAAGTGCTCGGCCTGGAAACCATCAGGGACCTGCCCGGGGGAACGTATGAGCACACAGCTGAAAAAGTCGCCAGGGCAGAACAGGCCCTGCGCGAGTACAAGATGGCCATCGCCGCTGCAAATCGCATTGTAATCGGATCGGACATCGAATCTGCCAGAAGCGTGGAGAAGGAGCTGGACACCGGCGCGTTCTTCAAAGTGAAGGTCGCGCGCGACGCGCAGAACCTGATCGTTGATTACGAGGTGAAATCCGACATCCAGCTTGTCAATGGAGTCCCAGACCCGAAACTTCTGTTCAAGGGCGGAAATTGCATGGACATTCAACTCGAGAACAGCCGTGGAGAAGCCGTCCGCGCCCTGATTACGAAACACAATGGCAGGCCGTTCGCCGCCCTGTACTTTCCGAAAGTCAAGGATTTCCATGGAGAGCCGACGGTCCTGAACTCGCCGACCGGCAAAGAGTCGTTCGACGAAATCACATTCCTCGACGACATAGAACTGTCATGCGAGAAAACGGACGCCGGCTTCCATGCGCGCGCCAGGCTGCCGCTGAAGGCTCTCAGGCTCGAACTGAAGAGCGGCCAGAAGTTGAAGATGGACGTCGGTTACATCTTCGGCAATGCGCAGGGAACAGGCAAAGCAGTGCGCCGGGCATACCTGTTCAATAACAGTTTCTCGGCCAACGTGATTGACGACATCCCGAATGAAAGCCGCCTCGAACCTTCGGAATGGGGCGAGGCAACTGTGGAGTGAGCCCCTCCCTGGTCTCAGACCCGTAATACCGCTATTCCGAAGGGTTCAAGTTCGATGTCGCCGCTTATCGGCCGCCTGGACAACGCATCATGGGCCTTGCACGGCAGACTCACAAGTCGAGGCTCTTCCGCATGATTGATGAGAAAGAGAAGGCGTTTGCCGGCTCCTTCTCTCATGCAAACCTCGACGCCAGGGGGCGGCGAAACGAACGGTTTTATCCCGGCTGACCGCAAGATCTCTCCCATCAAGGCGTCGTAAAAACCGTCCTCCCTGATGACCGCGCCGACGTAATAGCCCCATCCCCTGCCGCAGCGGTATCTGGTCACGGCCGCATACTTTTTCATGTGCCAGTCGGTGTAACGGGCGAGCAGCTCCGCTCCGCGCGGAATCACCCAGTCCGCATAATGGACTGCGGTATAGCTGCCGGCAAACTGCTTCGATCCTGCCACTGAATACTCCATGTCCTTTGCCAACGCCTCGTACTCCTGAATCTCTATGCCCAGGCATGATCTCAGCAGACCTGGAAGCGTCCTCGGATGGCACAGGCCGGTTTCATCCTTGACGCCAGTACGGCAGTCGGCCAGGAGAACGCCGCCTTTCCGCACGAACTCGCAAAGCCGGCGCGCAAGGCTGTCCGGCAACAGGTAAAGATCAGGCGCCACCACCACCTTGTATTCCGCCAGATCCCGGGCCGGGCTGATCATGTCCGTCTGAATGCCCAGCCTGAACAGGGCATTGTAATACCTGAACATGGCCTGATGCGGATTGTTCTCCGGGAAACCTGGCTGAATCCTCAAGGCCCACTGGCTTTCGTAATCGTAGATGAATGCAACCGGCGTCCTGACCGTGGTTCCGCTGAGCGACTCACCCAGAGCCTTGAGTTCGCGCGCAGTTCTTGAAGCCTCTCTGTATCTGCGCAGGGGGCGTCCGTCGTGCCCGAGGATGCCGTGCCAATACTGTTCCCGGCCGGCCGTGCACGTTCGCCATCGGAACCATATGATGCTGTCGGCCCCATGCCCGACCTGCTGATAAGCTATCTTGCGAATTTCGCCCGGACGGGGATTCCGGCCGAAGGTCCCCCATCCGCCCGGCCCTGCAGTCTGCTCCATTATCCAGAAGTTCCTGCGTTTCAGTCCGCGCATTACATCAGCGGCCGCGGCCGCTCCGTAAGGAATCTCCGGTTTTCCCCATACAGGGTAGTTGTCCCAGCTCACGTGGTCCAGATCCTCGGCCAGATCATAATAGTTCAGGTTGTTGTACAGGCCCATGAAGTTATGCGTCACAAAATGCCTGGGACACTCCTGTCTCAGGATTCTGACCTGATCCCTCTGAAACCGGACATTCAGCCATGAGTTGAACCTGCACCACTCCAGACACAAACTCGGATTGTGCGCGCCCTCATCAACCGGCGCCTGTATCTGATCCCAACCGGTATAAATGTGACCCCAGAAATGAGCGCCGAGCGCCCGGTTCAGGCGATCGAGGGAACCATACTTCCTGCGCAGCCAGTCCCGGAATTCCGAGCGGCAGGTCGGACAGTAACACACCGGTCCCCCGAACTCATTGTCAGTCTGCCAGCCGATAACGTTCGGAGTATTGCGGAAGTGTTCTGCCATGGCTCGGGTTATCCGCTCTGACAGCAGCCGGTACGTTCCTGACGTGAAACAGTTGTTCTTGCGGACTCCCCACACAATCCGCTGGCCGTTTGCCTGCATGGCAAGAGTCTCGGGATACTTTGCGGCGCACCAGGCAGGCATGACCGCTGTCGGTGTGCAGAGGATCGCGCTTATGCCGTGCTTTCCAAGAATATCAAGAGCCTCGTCAAGCCAATCGAAAGCATAGCGTCCCTCTTCAGGTTCCATGAACGCCCATGCAAATTCCGCCAGCCTGACAACATTGAACCCGCCCTGTTTCATGAGGGCAGCATCCCTCTTCCAACGCGACCTCGGCCAATGCTCAGGATAGTAGGCAAAGCCAACACGCATCATTAAGCACCTCCTGTCACTGACAACCGTCAGCTCCGGTTGACCACAGACGCGATATGCTCCGGCGCGCCGTATCCGCCATCAATCAGACGCAGAATCCGGGGCTACCCAGACCTGTGTACACAACCATCCCTCCACATTTCAAGCAAACCCGGATTTTGCGTTTGAGAAACGGCCGGATTGAATAACCTGCAAAAAGCACGTTGTTCGCATACGGCCTGATCGCAAAATCCCGGTGCATCGCCTCTGTCTCTCAGTCTCGCATGTCTCAATAATCCTGCAACTTGCGATCAAAACTGCACTATGCCGGTGCCATATCTGCTCTCAGTTGACTCAGAAAAACATGACATCGTTTTTGGCGTAAATCTTGCTGCATCCATGAGATGAACGACAGCGAAGAAAGAGATGCAAGATGAGCGCTCTTCACGACATGGTGTTCTCAATATGGAAAACCGCCACTCAGATGGCGCCATACCTCCTATTGGGCTTTGCGGCTGCCGGAATAATGGCGGCTTTTCTCTCCCCCACATTGATAAAGCGCCACCTCGGAGCAGGCGGTATGCTGTCGGTGGTCAAAGCCTCGCTGCTGGGCGTACCTCTTCCGCTGTGCTCATGCGGAGTAATACCTGTGGCCTTCTCGCTGAGAAAGGGGGGGGCAAGCCGTGGCGCAACCCTTGCCTTTCTCATTTCCACGCCCCAGACCGGGGTTGACAGCATAGCGGTCACTTACGGCATGCTGGGGCCAATCATGGCCGTTATCAGACCGGCAGCCGCTTTTCTGACCGGACTCTTGGGAGGCTGCCTGGCCGAAAAGTTGGAGCCGTCAGGAACGTCGCTGCCTGATCCTGAGAAAATGGCGGCAGATGCCGGCTCAGCGGACGCTTCTGCAGGAAGACAGCGCTGGTGGCAAACCGCTTTCCAACACGGTTTCGTGTCCGTTCCGCGGGACACGGCAAAGCCCATTGTTTTCGGACTCATCATCTCAGGAGCGCTCGCCGCACTGCTGCCGGACGACTTCTTCGCAGGCAGCCTTGGCAGGGGGCCCCTGGCCATCCTCGTAATGATACTCGCAGGAATTCCTGTGTATGTATGCGCGACCGCTTCGGTTCCGATAGCCGCGGTTCTCATACTCAAGGGCGTTTCACCGGGCGCTGCGCTTGCATTCCTGATATCAGGTCCGGCGACCAATATGGCAACCGTGGCAATGATCTGGACGTCTCTGGGGCCACGCTCTCTTGCCGCATATCTGGCTTCCATCGCGGCAAGCGCATTCGGGCTTGGCCTTCTGCTGGACGCGCTTCCGATCACACAGCAGGTTCAGACTGCCGCAGCCATGGCCTGCCATGGCGAAACATCGCCGGCAGGAATCATTTCTGCGCTCCTGCTCGCTGCGGTCCTCTTTCCCGCGCTGTGGCATAATGGCCGCCGTCTTCTCCCGCGCCCCTCCGCTGCGGGCCGTTCTTCCGGCCGCCGCATCATCCTTGAGATAGAGGGAATGTCCTGCGAGCATTGCGCCTCCACGGTCAGAACCGCGCTTCTGCGCTGCTCCGGGGTGGCGCATGTCGAAGTTGACCGCCTCGGAGGAACAGCATCAATCGCCGGCGGAGACATGAACATTGCGGAAATGACCGAAGCTGTCAGGAAAGCAGGCTACAATGCCAGGCCTGTGCCGGCGGACAGGGAGTGAACCGCGCATCACTCCCATCTGAGGGATTCGGCCGGCCGGATACTTGCGGCCAGCCGCGCCGGCGCCCAGGCTGACAAGCCTCCCAGCGCGACGCCGACAGCCATCGGAGCCATTACCACAGGAAATCCGAGCGGGAGCGGCATCGAAGAAGCGCCCCTGGCCGCTGCTATTCCCGCGCAGCCGAGCAGCACGCCGAGCAGCGCGGCGACAAATCCTGAAACGCACCCTTCGCATATGAAGAGCGCAAGGATGTCCCGGGACGTCGCGCCGAGAGACCGGCGCAATCCGATCTCCACGACTCTTGACCTCACATTCGCCGCCATGAGCAGGGCCAGCACAACCGATCCCAGCCCCAGTCCCAGAAGCGCGCCTCCCCCGGCAAACGCGACAAGAGAGTTACGAACAGAACGCAGTTCCTTCAGCAGCGCTTCAGGCGTGACGATCGTCAGATTCCCAGGTCCGCCTTTCCTCTGTTTCAGAATTCGCGTCGCAGCCCTGACAGCCTCATCCATTGCGCCTTCATCCTGAACAGCGACAAGCATGCTGTCGAACGCCTCAGAGTCCCAATCCTTCCCACCCAGCCAGAATCTGGCGGCCGTGTGCGGAATCCATGCCTTCATGGCCGACCCCTGCCAGGATTCGCCGCCGGGTTCGTCAGGCACAATACCCACAACCACAAACGGCGTTCCGGCAATCACCAGGGCGCGTCCCTCCTCGAGCGACAACTGCGAAGCAAGGCCGGCGTTCACCACGCAACATCGGGCGGCCGTCAGCACATCCATTCTGTCCAGCAGCCTGCCGGACAGCGGCTTGCGCCTGCCCCATCGCGGATGCCTCTCGTCGGTCCCGACTATTTCGACCATGCCAGCCGGATCAATTCGCTCAATCGAGCGGAACACCACAGATACAGAACAATCCGCAAGGTTAGCCGACAGGATCCTCACATCAGCGGCATCAACCGCCCTTCCCTCCTGCAGGGGATTCCCACGCGCTCCCCCGCATATCTCAAAGACATTAGCGCCGAAATCCTCTATCAGGGCGTCAGCGCGTTTGCCAAGCCCTGCAAGACCGGAGAGAAGAACCGTCAGCGCAGCCATGCCCAGAGAGGCGACAAGAACCGGCATAACGGCATGCACAGGTCGGGCAGCCGCGTTCTGCCAAATGTCCCGCAACAACCCCGCCAAATAATCAGTCACAACACCAATCCCCGCCTCATGCGACCTCCTGCATCCGGCCTCCGGCGCAAGCAATGTGCCTGGTGGCGTGCCGAAGGAGTCGCTCGTTGTGCGTTGCCATCACGATTGTAAGCCCCTTCCTGTGCAGCTCTCCCATGATGTCCATCACACTGTCGGCCGATTTTGAATCCAGATTCCCCGTCGGCTCGTCGGCAAAAAGCACAGCCGGCTCGAGGACAACCGCTCTTGCAATTGCCACACGCTGCATTTCGCCGGCCGAAAGGCTCGCGGCCCGAGTTGACGACAGCGTCTCAAGACCCATTGCCTGAAGCATCCTTCTCGATCGGGCCAGCGCATCATCCCTCGGCACATCAGTGTACCGGAAACGAAACGCGACATTCTCCAGAGCGCTCAGATGCCCAAGCAGATGAAATCTCTGAAACACCATTCCTATCCGTTCGGCCCTGACCCGCGCAGATGTCCGCTCGTCCATATCCATCGCATCCCGGCCCTCAAACACGACCTTGCCGGATGTGGGGCAGTCCAGAAGCCCGGCAATCTGGATGAATGTGGTTTTGCCCGAGCCGGACGGGCCGGTGATCATGACAAACTCGCCCCGGCAAATCCCAATGTTCACATCGCCAAGCGCATGCACAGGGCCGCGCGGAGTCGGGTACGACTTGGAAACATCTCTCATTTCGAGCACGAGCTGCTTCATCTGACGAGAACGCGGTCTCCAGGCGCCAGCCCGGCTCCAACTTCATAGTTGCGGTCGTCAGCAGCGCCGAGGTTGAGCCTGACCTTTTCGACCCGCCTGTTCCTTTTCGCATAACAGTACGGAGTGTCGCCCTCCCACCAGACCGCAACCCTGGGAATGAGCGGAACATTTCGTTTCCTTTCGGACAGAACGCGGACCTGAACGCTCATCCCCGGCCTCAGAGCAGCGTTTCTTTCTTCCATCCCCACCGTCATGGGGAAGAACTTCTGCCCTCCCGACCATCCAGGAACGCGGCGAGCCGTGGCGCCGACAGTTTCGACCCTTCCTCTTATTTCCAGTCTGGGCATCGCAAGCGGAGTTATCACCGCTTCCGCGCCCGGCGCCACTCCTGTAATTTCCGATTCGGCGACTTCGCATCTGACCACGAGATTGCTCATGTCCGAAATTGTGAGAAACGGCTGATTTCGAAAGATGGTGTCCCCAATTCGGGCTGCCCGGAATTCCCCGCCGATCGAGATGAGTTTCCATGTCATGGTTCCGGCGACCGGCGCCCTCACCACAGCATTCGAAATCTGTCTTCTCGCCAGATTAAGTTCCTGTTCGGCTGATGTCACGGCCGCGGCCGCGCGTTCGATCGCCGATGGGTGCAGATAAAGTCTGGTGAGACGCTCCTGATTCCTGACAGCGGCATCCTCCTGCCGCGCGGCGCGGCAGCGCGCCTCCGCCTGCTCCACCTCGTTGGAGGATGCCATATTTTCAGCGGCGAGCTGCCGGATATCCTCAAGGGCGCGCTCTTCCTGGGCCAGGCGGCCGGAGACTTCGGCGATTCTGTTGGATATCTCCTGAAGTTCGAGAGGCAGCTTTGCGCTGACCAGGGCGTTGTATTCGGCGACTGCGAGCCTGTAGTCTCGCTCAAGCCGCATGGCCTCGCGCTCCCACTGCGAAGCGTCGAATCGCGCCAGGATGTCTCCTTCGCGCACTGCCGCCCCGTCCGGACAGATCTCGATCAGGACAGCAGGCGCGTCCAGCGCCGGGAAAACATCCCTGACATCGCGCGACTCAAGAGAGCCCCGAAAGAAAAGCCAGGCCTCTATGTCGCCTGTCCGTATCTGGTGCTCGACCTGACGGCCTCTCGCGCAACCCCCCAGCGCGAGAGCAAACATGATCTTGGCAAGGCCGAGCCACAACGATCCATGCCGGCCGGTTCCGGCGCCGGTCTCGCAAACATTTTTTTCGCCGCATCTGGAAAACAAGGCCATTCCTCTCCGGCCGAGGCGTTTGAGCCTCCGCCAATACTATCGCGCCGCGGCGGGCGGTTTCAACTCCGGCGGGTGATCAAGCAGCGTCCCCATGACATGCATCAGCCTGTAAACGGCGACTGTCTCACCGGAAACCGCCTCCAACCATTGGCCTTCCGCCTCCTGAAGTTCGTCTTCAGCTTCCGCCACCGAGAAGCTGTCGGCCCGACCCATTTCAAACAATTTGCGCGCCAGAACGAGCCGCTCCCTTGCAAGCCTGTAAGTCTTTTCCGAAAGCTCAAGTTGAGACCTTACGCGGCGGCACTCGGAAAGAGATTCGTGCGCCTGCCGCGAAATCACAGCCGCCAGCGCGGCCACTCTGAGATCGGCTGATTGTCTCTCGATGATCGCTGACTGGAGAGCGCGCCTTTCTCCATAGGACGGCCACGAAGATCCGGCGGAAATGCCCACAAACCATGTGTTTTCGTCAAGGGTCAATGCTCCGGACGCGGCCGCGTCCTGGCCGCGCTCCTGATAACGCCAGACCAGGTCAATGTCCGGCCATGAGCCCCGGCTGGCGACGGCAACTCCCCTCTCCCTGTCCGCCCTGTCCTGAAGAACCTGAGCATAGTCCAGCCTGTTTGAGAGACAGGTTGCGATTACCGATTCTGCAGACGGCAATTCGGCCGTGAACCTTGGAGAGGGCCCGGCCACCCACGCAACGCCGGGGTCCCATCCCGCCTGTTCGGCGATTCCGGCCCGGCAGGCTCGAGCCTCTTCCTCCAGCGACGCCTCTCTGAAGCGGGCCGCTCCGAGTTGAATCTCGGCCCGCAGAACGTCCAGCCTGGAAGCCCGGCCCTGCCTCTCCCGAACGGCAAGCAGCCTGCAAAGCCCGTCCAGCCTCTTCACGGCATCCCGTGCGCGCTCGGCCCTGCTCTGAAGCCTCAACAGCATCTCGTACCGCTCCACGGTGTCCAGGACCAGATCGGCCTTTTTCGACTCCAGTTCGCGCATGGCAGCCCTCGTCCTGCTGCCGGCAAGTCGTTCAGCTTCAAGATTGACCAGCGTTCCGAACCTGCGAAGCAGGGGCTGCCGAAGTTCCACAAGCGCGGCGTCCTGATAAATCCTGGCCCCGTCTTTCAATTCAGTCCGGCCGGCTGAAAGGCCAAGGCCGACTTCCGTGCCAATCGCGGTTTTCTGGGCGAAGCCGATTCCGGCCTGCATGGCGGTCTGGTCATCAGCGCTTTGAGCGCCCGCAGCCGGCCGCAACACAGGCCTTCGCCCATCCCTGGCGGATTCCTCCGAAATCCTGCTCAAATCGAGGGCCGCCTCCATCAGCTTGAGCTGGCGATTGTTCTTCAGAACCGCCGCAAGCGTCTCGTCAAGGGAAATGGCGCGAATATCCTCGCCCGCAAAAGCTGCAAGGCCGACCAGAAAGAGAAATACGCACAGACGGGCAGTCCATGCGGCCCATGACGCCGGCCTCCTCTTCCTACGGAGGCCACTCATGAAAATCCTCCCGGCCCCTGACCTCCGATTCCCAAAGTTTGCAATTCTTGGCAAAAACCCCGAATGCGTTGATGTATGCGATCATGAAGCCATGCGCCCCGTCAAGGAAGCCGCGCTTGAGAATGTATCCCTTGAGGAAACGCAGGAACGGACGTATCGTGACATCAGTCCACCCGCATCTTCCGCCTTTCACAAAACGCTGCTGAGCCGTGATGCTGGAAAATCTGTTCAGCGTATCAATGCAGTCCCTCACATCGTCGTATGTGTAATGCCACAATGCGCCCTTCAGCCGCTTCACCCTGCCCCTTACGGCAACCCTGTCGTGAGGCTCCTGTCCCTCAGTGCGTCCGTACGCTTTTCTGAAAAGCCGGAGTTTTATATCCGGATACCACTCGCCGTGCCTGATCCACTTGCCAACAAAATACACCTGCCTCGGGAATTCATATCCGACAACATCGCTCGTCCCGCGTTCGAACTCGGCCATAATCTCGACGCGAAGCTGAGGCGAAACTTCCTCGTCCGAATCCAGGAAAAGTATCCAGGGATGAGCTGCCAGATCCCTGATCAGATTCCGCTGGCCCACATATCCCATCCATTCATGCTGATAGACGCGCTCAGTATAGCGGCGGCATATCTCCAGCGTGCGGTCGGTGCTGAAGCTGTCCATTACGACGATCTCGTCGCACCAGGATATGCTTTTCAGGCATCTCTCTATCTTGCGCTCTTCGTTGAAAGTGAGGACGCAAGCGGAGATCTTTTCTCTCATGCCGGACCTCCCATATGCGTCGCCCCGGCTGAATGTCCGGCTCCTTCAGGCGGTGGGGACGCTCTCCCAGCGGGCGAACCGGTCCCGGCTCCCGCCGGGCTGACCCTGCCGCTGTTGCCGGAGAAAACATTGAGCAGGCTGCGCGGCCTTGCTTCCTCATCCTGAAGAGCGCCTTTGTAGTACACCCTCACGACATAACCGTAGAACTGCTCCTCCCGCCCCGCGCGAACCGAAGCCTGGCGGAACCCCTTCGGCACCACGTAGGAGCCTGTCAGCGTCCTGACCTCGCCTGGTCTCCACGTTCCGGATGAGGGAAAAGAGGGCTTTGACACCACAGCGCGGCTCGGCACAATTTTGCCGGATTTCACATCCAAGTCAAAAAAAGTGAGGTCCACCGTCACGGCGTCCGTCGCGACGTTGCCTCCGGCAAGTCCTCTCTTCAGCCGTATCTCAACGACGCGCATCTCGTCAAACTCGTCGCTCTCCTGGAAACGCGTGTGATCCGCGCTCTCTATGGAGATGAGCCCTTCCTCGGCGGGCGGGGCGGACCGCGGCTGAGTCAGTCTTGCAACAGCATTGTCAGCCGTCGCGCCTGTCTGCGGCTTGCCTGTGGGAGCCGCGGCATGGCCGACTGAATCCGCGCTTTTGTGGCTCGCCACGAGTTGCGCGGCCCCTGGCGTCTGCTCAGGAAGAGATGCTTCGGAAACGGCGGGAGTCTTCTCCCCGATTGAAGGCTGGGCGGCAACTGAGACAGGGCCGCTTTCGACAGGCATCTCCTTCCGGACAGCGGAACTCCCTGCAACGGTCTTACCGCTGCCGCCC
>Ga0123519_10008628_pt1 | contig 15513 bp, 16 predicted proteins | sample YelNatPaOPRAMG02_FD_87396 | JGI IMG/M metagenome (GOLD analysis project Ga0123519, IMG submission 87396) | Hot spring microbial communities from Yellowstone National Park - Yellowstone National Park OP-RAMG-02 (version 2) | ecosystem: Environmental > Aquatic > Thermal springs > Hot (42-90C) ...
AGTCCTTAACCATTCTTCAGGCACACAGAAGAGACGAGAGACTCGTGATGCGTATCTTGTGAGTGGTATCTTGATGGTGCTGGCGGATGCCGTTTCGTCGATGGTCACGTACAGAGGAAGATTTGCTTTTCGGCGGAATCGATCATTCGACGTGACCAGCTCAGTGAACATGCGGCACGAGCGCATGAAATATTCATCTGGGGACGAAGTCGAGTTGTTTTCCTCACCAGTCAAACAAGGCGATTTGCCCCGCCCATGAGATGAAACAAATCATAGATCGAAAACTTGAAGAATTCGTGCTTTGAGCAAGCTTTATACGCAAGTCATGGCGAAGCGTGGAATCTTGTACGATAAAATAGGATAATGATATCGCTTGTTTTACGATCCATTGTTCAAGGGCATTGCAATCCATCTTGAATCCGGTGACACATTGAATCCCAGCAGCAAAGGGTCAGTAGAGCCTCTCCACAACAGGCGGCAGAGAATCCTGAAGTTACGTTTGTATTCGTATGCCCTCACTGGTGCGCTTCGAATGTCAAAGCTGTGCATCTAGAAAAGTTTGAGGGAGAAATCGAAAAGTAGGAACAGCGCGAATAGGCCAGTGCTCTATATTAGCCTGACACGAGGGTAGAGCTCTGTTCCCATGGACAGAAGAAGGCGGACGGACCAACTACAAGTAATCCAGCCTCTATTTCTTCGTAGACATTTTTCTTTTTCTCTGAAGACAATACAGCTTCCCTGCAACACTCAAAAACCCTTGTGGTCTTCGAACCTGCTCTCCATTACATTAGTTGCGGCGAGAGCAAGAGCCCTGACGGATACGCACGAGGGCCGTTTCCACTGCCCCGGAGTGCGAACGTGTTAGACACTACCGAGGTACCGCCTCGGCGCTCTGCCAGAGATGTGCAAGCCCCAGCACTTGCATCGGTGGTCGATACCTAAACCAAAGGCAACCTGCTTGTCAGTCGCTGCTCGCGCTCTGACGGGTGCTTACAACCGTTTCGAGCCTTTCGAACGCAGAACAACACAGCTGCTCAATCAAGTCGCAAGTTTTCCGCCCAGGGACTACCGAAGCTATTCATACAAGTCCCGCACTATTCGTAAACGGACGAGAGCTGTTCGCATCAGGCTTTACTGAAGCGCCTCCGCGTATGCAGTGCTACAGCACGCGCCTCTTCAACGACATCCGCAATGTCCTGGTCGTGCGGAAGCGTGCGCAGCGTTTCTCGCCAACCGTTGCCGGAGACTAGAGTTCACCGAGTCGTCGAGTAGGCAGTGCATACCGTGCAACTGGTTTAGAGAGTGCAGCGGTACGCAGCGGCACTGGCTCGGGCACCAATGACAGCGTCGGGACGCCTGCAGCACCAGCGCCTCGTTTCACGTCAAGCGACTGCGTTCGTGTACTGTGCTGGGTCGCGCCACTTTTTCACCAAGCGCTGGTCTGTAAACTGCTGTCAAGGTCGCGAAAGCGAACTTGTTCATCGCTATCAAGTTCGCAAGCAGCAATCTGCTTCGGTGACAGTTCCTCGGTTTGAAACAGTTTCCGCAGTGCCCAGCGGAAGATGCTGTCGTGCTTCGAGGAGCGCGTCTGGCGAAAGCGGTCCGGTACCAGCTGTACAACCACCGAAACTAGGTTTTGTGTGCACCTTTGGCACAAGAATTACCGTAGACTTGTTTTGGATTGGTCTGCTGAGCGAACTCGCCCTCTTTCCCCTAGGACTCGGACTGGGTGCGCTCTTTTCCTTCGATGTTCTTCAGCACACGAACTGGACGGATGTGGAGGCTGTTCGAGATGGCGTCCTCTACACTGTCCCATTCTCAGCGATTTTTTTCAGTCTCGACATATTGCCGATTCCGGCCATAAAGCGGCTGAAGCGTTTAACCGAGCTAACCGTCAGAAAGGTGTTCGGCGAACGCAGTGTTCTCGAGACGCTCCTGTTTTGCATGGCTGCCGGCTTCGGAGAAGAAGCGCTTTTTCGTGGAGCGATTCAAGGCCTACTAGATCGATATTTCGGGGTGCTGCCGGTCTCGGTGGCGGTCGGCGCGCTAGCATTTGGCGCCGCGCACTCCGCCAACGTCGCTTACTTCGTGCTCAGCAGTATGGCTGGTGCTTTCTTTGCGATTCAGTTTGAACTGGCACATCACAATCTAGCAGCACCGTCTATCACGCATTCCCTTTACGACTGGGTGACGATTCTAGCGATCAAGTTTTTTGCACAACCCCCAGATGCGCCGGCCCCGAACATCGATGCAAACACAGCGCAGCCAGACGAATTCAAGGCCGGCACGAAAGATCCCCCGTAAGACGTTTCTTTTTGCGCATACATCAGAAGCCGAACGTCTACGGCGTCGTCGGCGCTTTCGTGAGCACCATTGGATGCTCCAAATCGCTCTGGAAATGTGAGCATTTAATGCAGAAAGGATATATGCATTCGCAGGCAGCGAACTCTCGTGCAGCGTACGGCGTTCATGCCTGCGTGCGTCCATGGCGAGGCGAGACAGAGAGCGAGCGGAAGCGGTACCCCAGCGCTGAACGCGGACCCCCAGAGAGCGATCGCTTCGCGGCACGATGCTGCCGAGAGGAACGCACACGAGGGTTTTAGGGGGGGGCTTTTGTCCTGACCAAGCCACGAAACGTTCTGATTGAGCAATGCGTGCTCAGTTCATGTTCGTGGTCGTGTTGGGCGCCATCAAAGATAACCGGATTATAAATGCAGCGTCCATGATACCAAAAATGACCCAAGACCATGGAGGGTAATTGTATGTACGCACGCGCAGACGCCTCCGAGTCTTTTGTGACCAGCCGCCTGCTGTCGGTTTCAGTTTATCCAGGCACACTTCGAGCCTGAGAGGCTGCTGCACAACCCTGGATCGTGACGGGTCCTCGTGTCTCGTCTGTCGCACCGCACATCGTCTGATATCGATGGCAGCGTCAAAGTCTCGGTTGATGAACTCGTTGCGTGCAGTGCCGCTGGCTGAATTCACCAGTGCAAGGATTCCTCGAATGCGTGCCCTGTGTGCCACTACAGACTCAGCGTCGTTCTGTGGGGCAAACCCCTTTTCTGGACTATCTCCCTACTTTTTCCTCGCCTTTCGCTCTAATTCGCTCAGTGGTCGACGAGATGGGGATTTTTCGGTTGTTGTTTTCCGGGTTGCCGGCGATGACGGCCTTCCGGGATCCCCGACTTACATCTCCATGGCTTTCCCTCGGATTTTTTAATTCTTCAAACGAACGCACTTTGAATGCATTTGCTATAAGCCGCTAAAACGCATTTGATGACCGCACCTGGGGGTGCACAACACCACTGGGGTGAAAGACTATAGGAAATTGGTCGCGGCGTACATGGGCCTGAATACCATTTTCCTTTACCCTGAATGGGAAAGCTCCGCGAAGAGATTCACAAGCACTCGCTGGTGCCTGTTTCGGTATCATATGAAATGAGCAGGCACAGGGCATCAATGGGCATGCTCTTTTGCGTAGGCTGGGCATATCATCCCGCAGTGACGCTGCGAAAACGCGAAGAGATGATGGAGCGACAGGCGCGTCCCGCTTCATTTTAAAATGCGCAGGTTGCGTTCCAGCGCACGTGAGCATGCTATCAAAGAGGCCACCTCCAGCACTACCAGTGGCTTAGGGACGTTCATCTGCCTCCTTGGGACGCTTGCTCTCACGGCTTCCGGTACCAGAGGGTCCATTTCTGTGGCGCTTCTTATCGTCCGCCTGGTCCGCAGAGGTGTGGGCCTTATTCGCGGCCGCAGGTCGGAAAGAGTAGCCGTCGGATGGCAACGCATCATCGCCAACTCGATAACTGCGTTTTTCCACCGGCGGATCATACCGTGACGGCCGTGAACGGGTGCTGTCAGCGTGTACCGTCGCTGGATACGATTGCGCTTGACGTCGACTAGGCGCACGGCTCGACGCTGCGCTCTCCAGTTGCCGGAGACGGCGTTCAACCTTTGCTCGGTTCTCCATTCCAAGCGCTACACGTGCCGCGGACTCATCATCTACGGCTGTGATTTGCTCGACATTTTCATCTCGTTCGGTAAGCGCATCTAGGCGTACCGCGAGCGCCGTCTTCGCTGCAAGGACTCTGGAGATTTTGCCTTTGATTCGAGGTGGCGCTTGACCAACCAAACTCGCATGGTAAATTAAGCCGTACTTTGGTGTAGGGTGCTTGGTCTTCAATGCACGAAAGAGGGCTTTCTCAGCGCCCAAAATCTGGATCGTCGACGCTGGGAACTTGGCCAGGTTCAGCAGGCTACCTGCGTGTGCAATCAGGCGAGCACCGACGATTTCACCGACCATGGCTGTGAGGTTCGGAGCGATCGCCCGCATTCGATTACAGAGGTACGCAAAGAGCTCTGCGCGATATTCAGACAAACTCACCACCTGCAACGCAAGCTCCTCGATGTTCCGCTCATCTTCGTCGCTTATTTCCGTGCCCATGCTCACGCGTGCTGCGGACTCTACAGCTTCCCGATGCACTTGGTCCCCAAACTGCTCCCAGTCGATGCGGCTGACACCTCGTCGAGTGCCCATCTGGGCGATCAGTTTTGCATAGAGGGCATTGTCAGGGACCAGTTTGGAAAGTTCCGGGAAGTGCCAGCCGAACCATTCTCGCAATCGCATGGCGTATGTGTTGATTTCCTTGTCCAGGTCATCAAGGAGCGCAATTGCTTGTACAATCATGGTATCGATCTTGTCGGGTGAGAACTTAAGCTTGTATCGAGAAAGCGAGTGCGCCAAACCGAGCACCATGGGACGCTCCGTTTCCAGTTCCAGCTCCGATCGGAGCAGATCCGAGTACCGCGCACGTAAACCTCGCATAACCTCGTTCAAACCCGGATCATAAACGCACTCCAGATCGAGCTTTTCTTTCACTATGCCGGCGAGTTTCGGTTCGCAAACCGCCACGGCATCGCTCTGCTCCACATTCCGTTTTAAGAACTTTTTCAAACTCTTTGACAACTTGCCCTCCGAGAGCGCAGCCGCCGCGGTCAAAGCTTCAGAGAGATCCTTGAACTTTTGAAAAGCTTTCAGTTTAAGGAACTTTCCGAGGCGCTCCGGATCTGACTCGAAAATGGCGCCGAGATCTTCTTCGGTCGCCGCCCGCAGGCGTGACTCGTGGCGAAGCTTGAACAGGGCAAAGCCTGTGGACGTCTCAAGCAGAACCAACATTGGTGCTACCTCCAAACGGAAGAGCAGCGATAGTAGTTCTCTCGCCGTCACGCAAGTGCCAGCCACTTGTTGTTGACACTGGAACCAACCGTAGTTACGAGCACTCTCTGGGGGAACGCGCCCACGGCAAGAGGTACCGGTGGCGCTGGCAGCGTCGCTGCCGTCCCAGCATGCGGTGAGTCTGAATGATTCATATTTATAGAGATATGACAGTATAATTACATATATGTTTCATATCTAGAGGAGATCATACACAATGACTAATATCGTCCTGGCCACGCGAATGATGGCGATTCGCGGCTTGGCTGCAACAGCGATCAACTGGAAGTTGTACACCCTTCCTTGTGTCTTGCTATCGTCGGCGGGAGCGTTGGTAAACAGCTGTGGCGTTTGTGAAGGACGCTTTCCCGTGTAGCGACTTGTATACTGTTGCTGCGGAACAGGCTGCGTCGCTGCACCGAAAACAGCGGGAGTCCACACCTCAAACCTTCGCGACGTGCGCGAGCGTCGACGTCGAGGCTCACACGCTCCGCGTGGCCGACGAATTGAGCAAAGCGGATCCTGATTAGATATTTTTTGAGTGAGGAAACATCTAGCGCTGGACTGGAGCTGCGTAGCTGTGGAGCCGTGGTTACTTCTGGGTAAGAGCCGAGCCACCGAACTCTCTAACAGATATTTTAGAGCTCAGAGCACGAACGCAGCACTTTTAGGATTGCTTCTCCCGGCGGCTGGCTTTGTGGAACGCGCAATATAGCAGCCATTAGAAGCATCAGTCGATCAGCGACTGTTCTGAAGAAGGCTTTGCTGAGAAGCTTGACGTGGACAGAGAGCTGCAACCTGTGCTCCCGAAGGACTCCAGCGGGTTCTCGTGCCAATCGTTTCCGAGTTTACTCTCACAGTGCATTGTGAGTCTTTGGCTGCGTGCTGGATCGAAATAGGAAGCACACCAGCGCTCCAGACGAACGACGTACCGGAGGAAGACGGGGTTTCGCGCCAGACTCTCCACGTCTCTGGCGCGTCGCGCACGTTCATCGCCGTTGATTTTTCGGGTAATTCCTCGACACCATCATATCGTCTTCATGCGATGATTCTGGAATCACGAACCGCTTCTTTTGACGCGACACCAGAGATCGTGGCTCATCCGAGAAGCCGCAAGCCGACCACGCGTGAGCCTGCGAGATTGGGCGGTTCCGTACGTGCCGCGCGACGACCAACGTCGAGAATGCCGCGAGTACGGCGACCCCAGGAGCGAAATAGACCTGAAATGCTCCAGCAGCCGGCGCATGGCAGTGTAAGGAAAAGGCTGCTTTCTCTTGCACTGGTTCCGCTCATGGTGATTGTGCTGTTCATGGTACAAGCACGCATGACTGCAGCATTACCGGTGAAAAGTCCGAATCCGGTCTGGCACAAGCAGACGTTTGCATCGAGGCCTAGTGGTCATATTGCGCTGGAGAGCACGCACTTGAGCCGCTGGAGCATCCAGCGGCAACTCGCTGTCGTCACCGGCGTGTCCGCGCAGAGCGCACAGAATCGTGGCGCGTCACGCAAAGTGCCGCGGGAAATATACGGTACGATCACTGGGAAATGGATGCTCCCGACGACAGTTTCTCAGTCTGGTGCAAACGAGCCAAGTGCACCGTCGGGGAATGCGTCGCTTGTCGTGGAGAATACCAAGCACACAATTACGGTTCCACGTCGCGACGTCTACCAGCTAGGGTTGCATGAGAGCTCCGGCTTTGCGTCTTTGTCGCTCATCCAACGATTGGCACCGAAACTTCTCGATGACTCGAATTCGGGCACTAGAGGTGGTCAGGACGCGGGCGCCTCTCCTCGAGCAGCAATTGATGTCGTCCTTGGTGATATATTACTGCGAGACGGGCGATATCGTAGCAAAGGCGATGTGTGGATGAATGTGCTGGGTCTGTACAGCTTTCCGGACGGCACGCTACTGCTCGCTGGCGATACCCGAGTCCGACCTCGAGGCGCCATCAAGCAACTCTATGAAGCGTACCTAGACCTGCCTCAAATGAAGGACGAGCGAACCCCGCTAGATCTGGCTACGTTCGAACGAACAATAGTGGAGGCGCTGCAATCGCCCGCTTCCGAGGCAGCGGGCGGGCCCCGCGTCTCCGAAAATGGAACACTGGAGACGTTGAGCCGCATGAAGGACGCCCTTCGTTCAAGAGAGGCGTGCAACTCGGAGTCCGTGTCGCTGGACGCGGCGAGGTTGCGCCTGAACGCCGCGAACACACGTGCCGCCGTGCTCACGAATCGAGAGCGTACAAAAAGTGCTAACGAATCAGCTCAAAGTCAGTGGTACAACCCGGCCATCTTGTGCCCAATCCGAGCTGTTCTGCATGTGGACAAGTACTCGAATGAGCACAATGGCCGCGATCACGAACAGCGGCCCTTGAACTCGGCCGGTCTCGCCGAGGCAGTTCTACCCCAGTTGTCCATGATCGGTGACCTGGACACCAGCGATGCGTGCCGGGGTCGCGCGCGCTTCCAGCTGCGCCTCTCGACGGCAAACACCATGAGAATCCTCTCCGCAGCGCAGAAATACTCGCTTGTGTCGATTCTTTTCGCTATCATGCAGATAGCTGTCATTCTGAAGCAGATGGAATCAACGAATACGCAGGCGTCAGCCGCAAAAATTAGCATGCTCTCCGTCGGCATGCAGGCGATTATGGATGCGTACATGTGCCTGATGCATCTCGTCTTTGGGGTAGTCGTGCAGGCTCTCTTCAACGCTTTTGCAACTGCGTCCTTCTTCTACTTTGTGATATTTAGCGTATTCGAGATGAGGTATTTGCTGATGATCTGGAAGGCTCGAAACTGGCGGGTGAACAATACTGGCTGGGACACCGTTCGCCGAGAGCTTTCGCTACTCTATTCGCGCTTCTACGCGGCACTACTGATCGGTGTTCTTGCCATTTATCACATGCAGAATCACCTGAATATCATCATTTTCGGAATGTATTCATACTGGCTGCCGCAGATCCTTCGAACTGCGTACCTGGATGCACGCCGCTCGTTTCTGCTGCCCTATGCACTTCTTTCGAGTAGTGCGCGGCTGCTGGCGCCTCTGTACTTTTTGGGATGCCCATCCAACTTTTTACATTTGCGACCGCGGCCGCGACTCTGTATTGGACTCGTATGCTGGAGCTTGCTGCAGATTGTTTGGATGGAGAGCCAAGCACGCTGGGGTGGTCGCTGGTTCATTCCCAGGCGTTTGCGGCCGCCAAAGTACGAATACAGTCGGCCGTTCGCGGTGCATTCGCAAGGCGACTGTGTAATCTGCATGCAAAGCCTCGAGGATGAGGAAACAAGTGCGGTTATGGTGACGCCCTGCGACCACGCCTTTCACAGCGAGTGTCTCCTGAAATGGATGGAGATCAAGCTGGAATGTCCCACGTGCCGGAGGGCGCTTCCCATGCCCTGAGGAAACGACGCTCTTTGGTACGATGGGGAGTTTTCCGATTCACGAATGAGCGCCCGTGGCATCCCGCGACGCGGGCGCGTCTTCGCACCTGACAAGATCAAGCATGCAACCTGATCCACGAGTCACAGATATGGATTGGGTCATAGGCACGAGGGTGACATCCGCGACGCCAAACGCGTCGGGCTGCCAACTTTCGCAGAGAATCGTGCCCAATGGAATGCGTCAGCAGCGCTTTTCTGCAGCGAGTCGAATGAATGCATGAATCGGGCCGTTTGCCCTATGATGGGCGCGTGCTGTCAGCAGCCAGGGCCGAGAACAGTGCGCCCCTACACAAATCTCTGCATTTCACAAGCAGCGGAAGAATCTCGGGCAGTTTTTCATGGTGTTCAATCAGAGCGGCGATGGTATTGATGAAGCCCGGACGTGTGCAAGGCTGTACCCACAGCATCTTGAGTGATTCGCAGATGCGACGCAGCAGATTGACGTCGTGGCGGCCTTGGTATGCCACGGGTCCGTGCTTCATTCCTCGTCCGTCATCCAGTCGAAGGGGAGCACTGCAGAGCCGGTGTCAACACCATCTATCATTGAGCAGGTAAAACCCGTTCATGTGGGAGCTTCCGGTACCGATTGATTGCCGCATGCATCTAGTTCACAGCTCGGGATGCTGCTTCCGCCAAGGAAGGTCTTCCGCGTCACCCTCAAAGTCGGAACCGATCGAATCCTTTATACCGGAGTTGTTTCCGAGATCAGACTTGCTAGTGATAAGAGATGAGCGCTATGCAGAAAGATTTGCGGAATCGCCGCTTATGAACTGGCGCGTGTGCGAGGTGTCATCCCCGGTACCTAGTCCTTGCCGTGGACACACGCTCACGTCTTGACTTGCGACGCCCGAGGCCCAGACGCTCGAACAACGTTCAGAAGACAAGCCTCGAGTGCAAGACTAGCCCAGCGACCTCAACGACGATACCGCTGCATACTTAGCGCCTCCGAAGCTGCACTGTCACTCGGTCGCATGTAATCGCTTCACGATCGAGTGCGTCCGCAGACGTTCCAAGTATATCGCTGTCGACCAGGTGCATCGACAAGGCCCTCTATATCGACCTGACTGGACAGCACTGGACTTGGGGCTGGCGCGCGGCGGTCGCGTTGCGCTCCAGTGCACACTCCAGCGCCAACGATAAGCGGTCGCGTGCGTTGCAGGCCCTTCTGGAGCATAGCGCATAATCCTTGAAGGTCCAGACACGTTTACGTGCAAAAGTCTAGTCTAGCAGTTGTGGTGTTCCTCTGCACAGCACGCGCGAGCGGCTTGCTGAGCATTGGTCATACAAGAGCTGCGTAGCGCTGCAGGCGCTTTCCGGGCGAAATGGCAACACCACGCAGGGGGACGGTGCGCTTTCGCAAGGGGGCTCGGTTCTTCGAGAACGACCTGAACCCTTCCCAGTTTAGCGAGCTTGCACAAGTGCTAGATCAAGGTCGCTATGATTCTGAGGTCTTTACGACCTTTGCTCTGAAGACGCTGGACAACTTGCGGTGTACAGCCCGGGCGATCCAGACGCGGTACCCGCCGCGTTTCGCGCTACGTGACCCAACATTGTACACCGGCGGTGCCGGTATCTGTATATTCTTCTATCACGTTTGGCGAAACCTGAAAAGGATCTCGCAAGAGCCGAGTATGGACGAGTCTCTGCGGCAGGCCATGCAGGAGCTCGCAGAGTCGGCGCTTGCCAGCGCTGCAGAGTACGCATCGTTCAGTTTGCAGGGTCTTTCACAGAGTCATCAGCGCGGCACGTTCCGTTGGGATCAGGTTGTTGCCGAACGAGGTCCAAGTGTGTTCTGTGGACAAGCTGGGGTCTATCTCGCAAGCGTGCTCGTGGAGAATGCGAGGGCGAACACGGAAGCCTGCAAGGCGTACATGGAGCAATTTATACGTATGGGACAATATGCTGTACCTGACACGCAACATCAGGCGCCGTCTTGTGCCGACGAGGTACTCTACGGGAGTGCCGGGTATCTCCTCGGCTGGCTCTACCTGCAAAGGGAGCTCGGGCCGAATGCGCAGTGGCTCGGGCAAGATATTGCAGAGGATGTTGTTGAGTATCTGATGATGCGAGGTTCCATTCTGGCGGACAATTGCCAGCCCGGTGCGAATATCTTGCTCTACCAGTGGCACGACAATATGTACATGGGTTTCGCCCATGGACTCATGGGTGTGACTGCAGCGCTCTTGGAGGCCTGTGCGGCACTGCCGGAGAAGGCGCGCCCCACGCAGAGCGACGCACTTTTAAAGAACACGCTAGGGTTCATTTTTAGTCATCGTGAGCCCGATGGCTTTTACGACACTCGGGTCAAGCTTCGGGAACGAAGTCGTTTTCAAGAGCTACGTAGCACTGATAGCAAACGCCTCGTGCAATGGTGTCATGGATCGCCCGGTGCGCTTTTTCTCTGTGCTGCTACACAGCGCCGATACCCGCACTTTCCGAATCTGTCGGAAGAAGCTTCGCTTGCGGCGCGCGTGACCTGGCAAGAGGGATTGCTGCGAAAGGGTCCGGGGCTGTGCCACGGCATCGGCGGCAATGCCTATGCCCTGCTCTGTTGTTATCAGATCGCGAGGTCATCTGACCCGAACGCTATCGAATATTTGCAACGGGCGCTTGCGTTTGCGGACTTTCAGGTATCCCGCTCGAAAGCTGTGCCTGATGCCGGCATGGCAAGCGCCATTGATCGAGTGCCTTGGCTGCTATACGTTGAAGGCACCCGAATCCCGGATAACCCATACAGTTTATATGAGGGCATTGCTGGTTTCGGATGCCTGCTGGTCGATCTTTTATTGCCGCGAGAAGCGCGCATGCCGCCATGTTAAAGCGGTTCGGTACCGATTGCATCGCTGGGCGCGATGCAATCGGCAGCGGAGGCTTCAGCGCAACGCCCAGTGTCCGTCACGACGTCCTTGCATACCCTGGTTCTGGGTGAATGCTCGCTTCGAGCGAGGCGAGGACAGTAGTGCGCTGCCGACATCCTGCTGGGAGACGATCCTGCGCAGTGACCCGCGCTTTCAGAGGATGATGTGGATTGCTTGCCCATCGAGATATTCTGGACGGCATTTGTGAGCATTCGTTAACACGCCTACAGCATAAGCGATGATCTGCTGCTCCGGAGAAGATTCCCGGCAACTGCACCAGCTTTGAGGGCATAAATGCTTCCGGTTCTCGGGCATCATGCCACTGGACGCCACGTCGCCTGTGCTTTTGCCGTGCGACGTCAGCATCCCGCCGGACACGGAAGCTGCGTGGCGGCACGAGAACGCGCTGCTCTCGCCGCTGGTGATTCCGAGCCTGAATCGCAGCCCGCGTACTACACCTGCGACTCGCCTCGACTATTCGGTGTACAGCGTACCGGCCAGAAGCGATCGCATCGAAGACATCGAGCCCAGGTCACGCAAGCTGCCCAGAGACTGTTGCACAAAACTCGACTTGGCATCGCTTTCGACGGTACCATACGATACGCGTTTTTCCGGCGGGTAAGGGCAATGAATGTTTATATTCGGTAATACGTAAAGGTGGAACAAGATTATCGTTTACCAACTGGACGTGGAAGCGTTTTACGGTGCGTGTACGCAGCGTCCCGGTCTTTCTGGAATTTCGACCCCTACCATACCGCTGCCTTGCTCCATACGAGAATGCAATTGCCTCTCCCGTGGCCTCGAAGTTTTTTAATGCAAGTCTTCATCGCCTCGACAATTGGCACACTCTCAATTCTAGATGCTTCTCTCTAAAATTTGCCTGCCATACACCCACTGGACGCTACTGGAGTAAAACATATTTCGGACTCTTGATCGAGGCGTTAAACATTCGGTGTAAAACAAGTGCTTGCGCGCAGAATCTCTGGTGGAATCACAATACACCAAGCCGCTCGTTTTCGATCGCCTCGCCATCTGAAGTTCGTTCAGTTTACCGTGTACTATCTCATGCATTCGGCTCTGTCAGACGCTCCTCTTCTCAACTTTTTTCATCATGCACAAGTGTTCGGTATGCGTGGATGCCATCTGGAACTCTTGGATGGGAATCGTGCGGAACCGATTCCTGCACTCGTTAAACGCTCGGCTTGAACGAGTGAGAGTGCTGCTCTCGGGTATCACAGCACATAGAACGCCACATGCTATTACGGAACAACGCGATTTTGCGTTCGCATGCTTTTCCAATTCACAGACCGAGTTACGAATGCACGATTCTTGCCTTCGTGGAACAGAGAGCATTGGCGAGCGCAGCGCAGCGCAGTCTCATCTGCTTTCTCCAAAGATCGTTCGTGTGAGACATCTGGACGCTGATCTACTGCATGAATGAAGCCTAAACAAACGTGCTTCTCCGCTCGATGTGGTGCTCAAAGCGTCGAGATGGATCCATGGACAGGCACTTTGTATTGTTTGTGTGCCTCCCAGAGTCTGAAGCGTCCGACTCGCAATCATCGCGAGTCCTGGAAAATTTGAGCGACTTCATCTGCTTTCCGTTCAGGTCTCTGGCACCGTCCTCTTGACTTGGAGGGACGGCGACGCCCGAGAGCCCTTGGACTCGGGATTCACGCCCGCCACATTGTCTCCATATTCGTCAACCTTGAATGAATGAGCATGCGTCCCGGTGCTCGATACAGGCCCAGATCTTTGCCGCATGAACGCAAATCGATATTCTATCGATCGCTATCGTCCATGAGAATTTCTTTCCATGTAATTCGCTGCAAAAGGGATCCCTTGAACGAGCTACGCGAACATTCTTCACAGAGTTTTCTAATGCTTCATAGTTGCTTGTGGAGACCATGGTTAGCCATTAAAGAGCATATACAGCACAGAATCACTCGTAATAGTACCATATGTGTGGATTGGCCATATCTGGACCACATCAAATGGACGCATGTGGAGACTTGGGCGCACGGATCCGGGTCGGGCGTGTCCCATGCTCTGTAGCGCCATCATCGCGATAACATAGTCGATCAAGATCAGAGGAAAGCAGATATGGTATTCCAATTACGCCTTGCATACTTCGTTCGTAGCTTCGGGGTTCACAGCTGCGCGAAGCGCTTGGACGATCCAAAGCGACTCTCTCGCTCTCGCTGTGGCTCCGCTTCCGAACTCGATAGCACACCGAGCCCTCCCGCCATCAGCTCGTTATTTGCGCCCATGAACACCCCGAGCATCGCTCTGTCAGTCCCGATTTTTCTTTGCCAGCAATATGAAGGTGGCGTGTCCAAATGCTGCACCTCATGAAGTGCTCGAGACCGACCTGCGAAAGATTCTGGTATTTCAGGTTCGTTGAATACTTGCTGGAACCTGCGCTGTCTATGTGCCGATTGCCGAGGTGGCACGGCGACATTTCAAGGGATTCTTGGAAGCGTATAGGCAACGCTGTGATGCCCCAGTCAAGCAGTACTGCTTCTTGTTTGCCGAGGAGCAATTATGGCCGTGCACGCAGCTTTGCTCCAAAACCTACAGCGAAATGTGTACTGCGGATAGCCCTGCGTGGGGAACTCCTAACATCCGCTGCGCGATGAGGTCCATCAAGGCGAGTGTAGAGAATGAATTGTCACAGAAGCGCCGTTTGCGCTTCCGTGTCACCGGTGCGAACGAATCGTCTACGAATCCGTAAGCGCAAAAACGGCGTTTCGCAGCAGAGAAATCGCCTTGTACGGGATTGAACCAGGGAGGACTCGCTCCCATGAGGTCGAGCTCCGCCTTCTTCTCAACCGCGAGCTGCTTTACCGCTTTTGAGTGATGGAAAACCACGTTGTCTGTGAGCAGGTCAGAAATAAGGCAGGAGGCTCCTCGAGGAAGATTGAGGTATTGAAGAATCCTAACCGCGTAACAGTCTGTAGGCGACCACGCGATTGAATTCCCGATAGGGATGATGTTGTCCGCGTGCCCGCATGTCTCTTCTTTACCAACAGCACATGAAGGCTCTTGGAGAATCAATGTACATATCTACTATATTTGCTCAACGATATTTCATCGAGTGAGCTGAAGACGCATCTCTCCTGTAATCAGCGTTCTTGTTTAGTAAGAAAGAGATAGAGATTTTGTTCAAGGTGCCATGGTCTCATGTAATGGCGGGCGCTTCTCGTTGAGCATCGTGTCTCCTGATTATCGTTCGTATGCTCCGTAAAGAAACTTCATGTCCTATAGATTCTTTCGTGGTACTTGTACGAGAACTTCGGGGTGAACTGGATTGACTTGGATGCAGTCTCGTAGAAAGCGTTTAAAACATTCTGTTTTGGGTGCGCGACATCCAGCACAGGGACTAGTCGCGGGTCGTCGATCTACTTGCTCAACGTGGAAGCACTGACTTGCGTAACTAAGGCCGATTTTCGTACGATAGCAGCGACAGCATCGAGTCTTTCCGCGACAATTCTCTTAGGCACAAGATATGATGCTTTTATTGCGTACACGCGAGGAAAACAAACAAAATCAAAAAGGCGTGTTGGTGCACGTGTTCTAGAATTCGCTGCTCGGAGTGGAACGCACTCGATTCGTTCATATCGATCATGCAGATAGATGCAGCGATAACGGCGCCGCCGGAGCGCAGCGGATGCCGTGGCGTTCCATTTTGTGCATAGCGTCGTCCATTGGACGGTTCGTATTGGTTCTGACCCGCCACCGACATTGGCAGCGCATCAGGCATGGCGCTCGAGGCATCAGCGCATCGTTACGGGCATTGGCATCCACGCGTACGCTTCCCAGCGCTTGGGTGACAGATTCGATCGCGTGCGCTTCCACTAGTCAAGCACGTAAACGGTTCCCGCCTTTAAGCGATGAGACGACGGCATACAAAGCAGAGCCTGGAACGCCTACAACGCAGTTCGCGGTGCTACTTCGGATGCCGACGCTCGCTGCAGCGCGCACGATGGATCG
>Ga0123519_10008633_pt1 | contig 15511 bp, 18 predicted proteins | sample YelNatPaOPRAMG02_FD_87396 | JGI IMG/M metagenome (GOLD analysis project Ga0123519, IMG submission 87396) | Hot spring microbial communities from Yellowstone National Park - Yellowstone National Park OP-RAMG-02 (version 2) | ecosystem: Environmental > Aquatic > Thermal springs > Hot (42-90C) ...
TATTATAAATTGATAAAGATTTATTTTGAGGTTTAGAATTTGCTATATATAAATCATTTTTATTATTAAAATTAGCATTTTCTATTGTTGAATTACCATTATAATTATAAAATCTAGAATCAAAACTTTTATTTTCATCATGAACTATAGTTAAATTCATAGTTATTTGAACTCTAGTAGGAACAAAATTTTGTATATCCCAATTATTTTCATCAAATTGAAATTCCATTTGATTTATTATAGCAGGTAAATCAATAAATAAATTACCTATAGAAATATATATTACATTTCCATATTTTAATGAAAAATCAGTAGAATTAGCCACTTCAGATCTTCCCCAATTTAATTTAGCTAATGTATCTAATTTTTGATAAAAAAAATCTAATTCTCTTCGTGAATAAGCATATTCGTGAAGAATTAATGGCATACTTCTATCTGTTTCAGAATAAACATAATTTTTTTGAGTTCTTCCGAATGCAGAATATCCATTCCAATTATTTTTAAATGTATCAGTTAATTTATTATCTCCTATAGTAGCTCGTAATCTTAACATCCACCATTTATCAGATGAATCTTTGAATTTAATATATACAAACATTTTATTTGAAGATTTTCCTGCAAAATCATTATCTAAATCTGATATATTTCCTCCTCCAAAATATAAAGCACTTTCATCTAAATCTAATGGTATTTTATTTTCTGATATAGGATTTCTTTTTGGAGTTGGATTAGTTACTGCATTTATTTTTGCAAAATATCCTGGTATAAATGATTTTTCTACAGATAAATTATCATAAGATTTACCAGATAAATTCCATAAAAAAATTTGTTGAGCTTTATAAGTTAATGTTGATACATTCATATCTATTTGATTAAATTGTTTAATTAATGTAATTCCAGATTGTAAGGCACTTCCAATTGTTTGACTAAGTATATTATTTGCTCCAAAAAAAGAAGCTATAGAACTAGATACTTGATTTGTTATATTATTTATAAAATTTATAGGCATTTATTTTTTTCCAAATTTAATTTTAACCATAGCTCATTGATAATTTAGTTAAACTTTCTCCAATTTTTATTCCATCTAATTTAACATCAGATTTAATACTTATTATTTTTATATTATCTGCTAAATTTTCAGAATATTGATTTATTATATTATTTGTAGAACCTCCATTTGAACGTATCATAGAAATGGTATTTTGTAATAAACCTTCATTTGTTTTTGCAAATACTGCCATATCAACAGGACTTGTTTTTACTACGTCTCCTTTACTAGTTATATATCCATCATTAATATTAAAAGTATTAGGATTATTTAATTTATTTTTTAATTCATTCCATTTATCAGTTGGTATATAGCCTTTTATAGCATCTGCATTAGCTCCTATTGCTGCACCAATTAATCCTCCTCCTAAAGTTCCTATTACTGGAATTAGACTTCCCATCATTCCACCTAAATAAGCAAACATTATAGTATATATATTATTTGCTATAAATATTAAAGCATCTCCTAATGCAAATACGGCTTTTAATATTACTGGTATAACAACATCTCTAATAGTAGAAACAAAATCATCTATCATTTTAGGTAATTTACTTGCATTTTTTGTTATCCAATCTAGAGCTTTTTGAAAATATGTATTCATTAATTTATCTTTTATTATTTTCATTATTTGAGATAATCCACCTACCATTCTTTGAAATCCAAATGAATTTATTATATCATCTAATGATTTATATTGTTGTTTATATGCAGATTCTCCAATTTTTTCAACTAATTTTAATCTTTGAGAAGCTGTAGCCAATTCTTGAATAGACATACCAGTAGCATCTGCTAAATATTTTTGTTGTAATCTATTCATATTAGCAAAACTTCCACCAAACATATCTAATACATTTTTGAGTATTTTATCAGGACTTCCATATGCATATTGAGTAAATTGTTCTAATGGATTTATAAATTTTCCTGTTACTAAACTTAATTTATAACTAGTTTCTACAGAAGATGAAACTGTAGAAAATTTTTCAATTAATCCAGTAGCACTTTTAATAGATATATTTAATTTATTAGATAATAAACTTAAATTTTCAAAAGAATTTTTCCCATATAAAATAAAAGTATCTAAGTTTTCTGTCATATCTCCTATAACTTTGTTAAAAAGTATTCCACTTTTATTAAATTCTTTTAACATTGCTGTATTAAAATTTAAACCCTGAACATTGGTCATTATATCTTTTAATGCAGATATTTGTTGAATATTTGTTCCAGAAAAATTAGAAAGAAATGATGAATATTTATTATCAGTTGGAGATTGAAATCCAAGTATTTTGTTTCCTCCCATTCTTGATAAATATGCAGCATTGGCAGATATTAATTGTTCTTCTCCTCCTCCTATAGCAAATCTTTCTAATAAAGAAGGAGATTGTGTTATCATAGAACCTGCTTTAAATGGAAGAAGATTTAATTTGTTTTCTGATGCAGCAGATATATAAGCTTTTTCAAATTTTTCTACTCCTTGTAATATATATTTCATTGCTGCATATAGTAATGATGCTGCACCAACAGCCGCAGTTGCTATTCCAAGTATACCTCCAGATAATTTTGAAAATGAAGCCATTATTTTTTCATTAGGTACTAACATTTCTATTTTTCTTGCTAGATTTGTAAATAATCCATCAAATAAATTATCTAATGCTCCATATAGTATTCGTGAAAATACAGTTATTTTTTCTATAAATCTTGTTAATATAGGAAATTGTGTTCTTAAAACATCAAATGCAGCTACTATATAAGTTAAGTTAATATGATTTCTTCTTTCATCTAATATTTTTTGTTCTTCTATAAGTCCTTGTTTATAAGCTTCTAATGATACATTTGCCATATAAAATTGAGGATTAAAAGCAGAAGATAAAGTAGTTTTATTTGATTTATTTGGAGTATATTTAGTTCCTCCTAATATATCTATATTTTCATTTATAATTTTATTTATAGCATTTATATTTTTAGAATCAAATCCTAATGTTTTTAAAAGTGATTGTGTAAATTTTTTAGCAAATAATTGAGTAGAACCAACAGAACTTAAATCTGCTTTAGATAATAATGTAACTAAAAATTCTATCATATTTTTATTTATATTAACATTACCTTTTAGATATTTTTCAAATTCAGCAGGATTAAGAATATTAGAAAAAGCTTTATCTAATATAGTTCCTATATTTATTTGTTCTTTTGTAAATTTTTTAGATACATTTCCATAATTACCTAATTCATTGAATAATTGACTTTGAATAGCTGTAAAATATTTTAAAAAACTATTAGCATCATTTGAAAAATTTTTTAATTGAAATTTTGCAGAATTTAATGATTTATTATCTATAAGTATTTTTAATAATTCTTTAGAAGTATATCCTAAAGCTTTAAAGGGGAATAACAAATCTACATCATTTTTTGTTAATTGAGAATTAATTAATTTTGCAGAATTATATAATTTTTCTTTTTTTGCTTTTAAGTCTATATTTATAGCGTTTATTTTATTTAAAAATTCATTTGATATAACTTCATTTTTATAAAAATTGTAAATTTCATTTATTTTTTTATTTGATACTTTTCCAGTTTCTTTTAATTTAGTTAAAATTTTATCTAAATCAGAATTTGCTTTTTTTAGCATAGTATCATTATCTAGCAGATGTTTATTAATATATTCTACTGTTTCTTTAAATGCTTTTAAATTAGTATTTAATGTATCTTTTAATTTATTGATTCTTGGAAGTTTATCTAAATTTAATTTTCCAGATTCATCAAGACTACGATTAAAATCAGTTACAATTTTATTTATAGTATTTTCAAAATCTTTTATTTTTGATTCTAAATCTGCCATTTTATTCTCTTTTTATATAAATATTAAAATTTTTAAATAAAATATTTAATAAATATATAATTAATATGTTTTTATTAAAAAGAATGGATTATTTAATTATTGATGATTATAAATTAATATTTATTAAAATAAAAAAAGATTAAAAATTGATATATTTATAAAAAATATAAGTTTAATTATATATTATTAAAAAATAATTATTTAAAATTTATATTTTTTTTATTTAAATTTCTATTATTTTTTTTAATTTCTTTATTTTCAACTTCTTTTTCTAATGTCTTGAAATAATTAAAATTATTTATAAATATTTTTCTTCTTACAGTAGGAAGATTATAAGAATCTGAATAAGGCATTCTTCCATAAATAGTACATAGATCTACTTCTTTATATAAATTATCTTTATATTGCAATAAAATATCATCTGCAGTATCAGGACTAAATATCAGCCCAAAAAAAGTTTGAGTTAAACTCTAATTGCACCTCCTCATTTAATTCACCACATTCTAAACAATAAAAAGATGATACAAATTCTATAGTAGGAGTTATTTGTTTTATATATTTTTTAAATTCCATACTTTCTTTTACAGACATTTCATCAATATATTTATTTATATATTGTATATCTGAATTATCATTAACAGATTTTATTAAATGTTTATATAAAGTAGTTACATTAGTTTCAATAGCATTTAAATTACTATGTTTTTTATTAAATTTTTCTTTTGCTTCTAAATCTTTAGAAATTTCTTTTGCCATTTGAACTGTAATTAAACTAAAATCTATTTTATTTCCTACTGATGTTGTAAATGAAAAAAGATTTTCTCCTTCTATTATAGGAACAGCATCAGAATATTTTATAGGTATTTCAGAAAGATCAAATGTATATTCTTTTGAAATTTTGCAAAATTTGCATGTTGCTATTGCTTTATATTCTGTACCCATAGAAAGTAAACGTGTATATATTATTATTGCGTCTCTATCCCCAGAAAGTAATGTATTTACATCAACAGATTTATCTATTAATATCTCTTTTGTTAATATATTTAATATTTCTCCAGATTTAAGAATACTTTTACTTGTTAATAAATCTTCGTCTCGTGCAGTAAGTAATCTTATTTCAATTTCTTCTTTATTATAAAATGGGTGAGATTTAGGATAATATCTTCCTCTAGAAGGTAATTTTATAATTTCTTTTGTATTTATTTCTGACATAAAAACTCCATTTTTTATATAAATATAATAAATTTAAAAAAACAACATTGTTTTTATACGAAAATAAAATAAAATTATAAAAGTAAAAATTAAAAAAAAATTTATTTTTAGAAATGTTATATTATTAAAAAATAATTATTTATGCACCACCAGTAATTAATTCTGCAAAATTATAAGTAATTTCAAATTGTATTTTTAATCTATCTGTAGAATCATAATTTAATTGATTAGCATTCCAATCAATATTTCCACTTAAAAATGCACCATGTAAAATCCAACTTTCGACTATTACTCCATTTGGGTCTAATAATTTTAAAGTTAAATCTTGTTTATATTCTGATGGATAAGCACTATATGCATTCAAATAATCCCATTGATTAGATGCCATATTAAATATCTTTTCAGCAACACTAGGTGCAATTATATCATTTAATGTACAATTTATAGGAGACCATTCACCAACACCTTTTTGAAATTTTTCATAACTATTTGGATATTTATATATTACTGGTTCACCAAGATTTAATTTTGGTCTATCAAAACTTAAAACTGAAATTGCGTCTATTTGATTCATTTGAACAATAAATAAATTTTGACGTTTATATTCTACAATCCTATGAATAGATAAAAATGGATCTATTTGTGTATTAGAAATTACTGGAGATATATAATCGGTTACTGCTCCTCCAATAGTATTACTTATTAAATTATTTAATTCAGGCATTAATTTCCCCTGTGATTATGCTTTAGCTAATGTTGCATAATCATAATTTAAAGTAAAACTAATTGTTTGTCTATCAGTATTGTCATAATCTAAATTAGATGCATTAAAATTTACATCAGTAAAAAAAGCATTGTGTATTGTCCATATTTCAGTAACCGATGTTTGTGTATTTGTAAGATTAGTAGTATCAATACCAGGAGCTAATAATTTTAATAAAACTTCTTTTTTCATATATTGACTTTTTAAACCAGCTCTTCCATTTTCATAATCCCATTGTGCAAGTAATAAATTAGTTATTTCTAAACTAGCAGACGGGTCAAGTGCATCATTAAGAGTTATATCTATAGGATTCCAACTTCCACGAGTAGATGAATATCTGGAATAAGTTGCCACATAATTTACTTGCATACTATCTCCAAAAGATAAATGAGGTTTACTAGCACTTCTTGCTAACCATGCATCAACTCCATCCATAGATAAAATCCAAAGATTCTGTCTTTTATATTCAGCATTTCTAAATGCAAGAGCATTTAAATCTAAAACTTGTCCCATATATTATCTCCAGTTATTCTTTCCTTTTTTATATAAATATAAACTTTTTATAAATTTAGTTTATTAATTATTCTATAATTTATATTTTATTGCGTAAAAACAGCAGATTGTCTAGTAATCATAAATCCAATATTTATAACTTCATCTACTTTAGTTGGTTTTATTATAATATTTCCATTAACCTGATTAAGATCTATATCTGCTGGAGAAGTAGTAGTTGAGTCCATTATAATAGAATATTGATTTAATCCTCTTAATGATTTAACTGTATCAAAATAAGGAGTAGTCATTCTTCTAAATTTATCAAATAAATCTTGATCTATAGGTTCAAATAATAATTTCATTCCAACCGAAGCTACAAATTTTTCAGCTTCTATAAGCATTCTTCTAATGTTAATATCTGATAATGCAGATCTAGATTTTTGTAAAGTTGCATTTCCAAGTACAACAATAGTTTGTTGACCATTTGAACTAAAAGTAGCAATAGGATTTATTCTATTACTATATAATAAATTTCTATCTGATAATTTAAGTTTTTTAAATGCAATATATGCAGAATCTAATTTACCTCTATTTAATCCAGCAGCCGCAAACCAGGGATATGCTACATTGTCATTATATGAAAATACTTCACTCATTAAAATTGAACTATCTAACCAATTATATACATTTGTATTAATATCTTTTTGTTTAATTCCTGGATAATAACAAGCAGCATATGAAGTATCATAATTATTTGCTAATGATATTATTGTATTCATATCACCTGTTGCAGATACTAAATCTGGAATATATAATGCATCACGTCTATCCTCTACCATAGCTAAAGCATAATTTATTGCTTCTGGTTGATAAATACCAGGAGTAAATAATAATTTAAAATCTGCATAATCTACATCAGCTATAGTTTTTATTGCTAATGTAAAATCAGCATATCCAATAGAATTTAATACATTTGTAGTTGGAATTATATTTCCACCAGAATTTTGATAATAAAATTTTAATTTATTAGCAGTAGGTACTTCTTCATCAAATCCATCAAATCCACCAGCAACTGCAAATACAAAATTATCTAAAGCATTATATGCAGCCGTAGCAGAAATATAAGTATTAGAATTATATGCTGTAGAATTATAACTTCCTGTTGATGTTCCATAAAATTTGGATGAAAGAGAAGTATTTTCTATACCTTCATATAATAAAAATCCTTTATATGCAGTAGTTGAACCTAATGTCATAGATATAGGTTTAATTTTTAAAAAGTCTTGTATATTATTTTGTGTAAAATCAATTCCAAATGCTACTTTACTATTTACTGTTCCTGTAGAATCATATTGATTTCTTTTTATAGGTAAAGGAGGTTCAATATTATTACCATTAATAGTTCCAATATATCCTTTAAATCCGCCAGGAGAAACAGTTAAACCATTAGGAAGAATAGTATTTATATTAGTTAAATAAATATATTTAGAATTATTAGGATAATCTCCTAATTCAGCAATACTTCCATCTGAATTTGTAGTTATAACACTATTTCCTATAACACTTCCAATAAAACTATCATCAGTTGGATCTAAACTTAAATCATTCCATTGTTCTAATATTATTTGATTTCTATCGGTATCAGAAATATCTCTTACTACTAGATTAAATCTTCCAGATGTAGTATTAATATTTGTTATTGCTATTTTATATTGTGTAGAAGTATCTCCATCAGAAATAGTATTTACTGTAAATAAATCATATACGTGACCATTATATACATTAGATACAACAGTAGTTGATTTAGAATTAGTGTAACTAGTTAAAAATGAACTTGCAGAAGGTACTGGAACTAGTCCAATAGAAGCGGAAGAGGCTAAAGTATCAATATAATATTGATATAAATTGCTTATATATATTCCACCAGTAACACCAGCATTTTTTAATGTAAAATTATTTGCAGATGTAGATTGATTATTAGGAACAGTAGAAATTATATTTTCAATATAATTAGAAGTATCTGTAATTAATAATGATAAATTATTAAAAGTAGCAACAGATCCTCCACTTATACTGAGTGAAAATGAACTTATTGTGCCTCCACTTGCTACAGTAGGTATCATATTAGTTCTAATATATCCTAATAAAGTGTTTCCAGAAGTCAATGCATATGCATTAGAAGCGATATATCCAGTTTGTCCTAATATTCTAACTACAGCTACATTTCCATTATTATTCATTCTAGATTGAATTGCATATCCAGTTTTATATGTAGAAGATGGCGCTCCAAATTGTGACACATAATCATCATATACATCTATATATGTTGGAACAAATGCTTTGCCCTTTTCAAATAAATTTACATACATATAAGGAATTTCTTGTATTGCTTGTGGAATATAAGAAAGGTCTTTTTCAAAAATATTTACTATTGGACTTATCCTTGTTGACATTAAATTTTCTCCTAAGAAACGCTTTATTTATCTATTTTTATATAAATATAAAATTATTTTTAATTTTTTTTATAATTTTTATATTTATAGTTTATTATTTTATTAATGTTTCTGTAATTTTAAATGTTGAGAAATTTCTTCTTTTTATTATAGAAGAAGAATCTATAAGATATCCTTCAAATTCAAGATTTATATAATTTTTAATTAATCTAGTATCATCATTTCTATTTCCATAATTACTTTCATCTCTCATTTCTCTTATATATCCAACAGTTTGATAATTTTTATTATTAATTATTATCATATTTGCTGAAATTAAATTAATTATTATAGATTGAATAATACTGTTTTGATCTTCTATATAATCTGTCCATATATTTAATTTATAAAATCGTCTATAAAATGTAGGAGGTTTTATAAATGTCCATTCATATACTGGAATAGAATTTGGTTTTTTTATTGTTTTTTTGGGAATAGCATCAGTTTCTAGTGTATTTGGATTTATATAAATTTGTTTATCAATTAACATTTTTAATTGTGGTAATCTATTCCATTCTTTTATTGCTTCTATTCCATTTGAATATATAGTTATTATAGGTTTTTGTAAATTAAATTCTCCTCTAACTTGTTTATTTTGAATCTCTTTTACTTGATTCCATGTTTCTCCTACATTATATAATATTTTTATATTTTTTTTATTATTTTCCTGATCTTTAATATAAATAGGAAATTTATTATTAAAGTAATCTACAATAGATTTATCTAAATTTTCTATTTGTAATTCAAAATTATTTATTACTTTATTTGTTGTTACATTATTTGGAAATAATTCTAATTGTTCCATATTAATTATTCTCTAATTTTACAGTTACAAATAATTTCAAAATCTGAAAACCTTTCTTGTCCAAAAATCATTCTTTGTCTTTCTATACTTATTATTTCATATATCATTTTATTCCATTCTAAAAAATTTCCCTGAATTATATTATTAACTCCATATGCTTCATTTAATCTAGAAAGAAAACCTACTCGTAAATTACGGTCATATCTTATTCCATTTTCATCATTAATAGGTTTAACTACTTGTTGAACAATAGCTGGAAGTTTAACTTTATTTCCTTGTACAATTTTTTCTTTACTTTCACCATAAAAATTAGTTTGAGTTCTATCAATATCTATTTGAATATAATATACATATTGACCAGAAATCTTATTCATATATTCTGCTGCCATTTTATTTATCAAATCAACTTCTTTTTGCTGAACAAATAAATTAGATATATTGTCTGCTGTAAGTTGTGTTGAAAAATTTGCTGTTAATGATGATACTGAAATTGTCATAGTTATTTTATAATATTCTTATTTTTCCAATAGGAGTACCTTCTAAATATTTTTTAGATACTTCTAATATTTTTTCTTCTCTTGTAACTGCTTCACTAGAAACAATACTGTCTAAAAATTCATCAAGTTCCCTTTTTAATTCTACTTGAGATGTTTTTCCTTCATCAACTAATTCAGCTCCATTTAATATTATTTCTGTATCTGGTATAGGATTATTTTGAACTTTACTTCTAATTAAACCTAACATTTCTTTACATATGGCTAATGAATATTGTCTTATCCAATTTTTTGAAAAATCATTTAATAAAGAATAATCTAAATTATTTAATGGTATATCAGTTATATCAGATGTAAATGCTGATAAAGAAGAATCTGGTATATCTGATAATCTATTTCCATATACAGCATCTAATTTTACTGAATCTATCCAATCTATATATAATTTAAATGATGTAACTGGTTTAGGAGATAATGTAAGCATAGTTCCTATTATATTCCACTTATATTGTGATTTAAATAATTTATTAAAATTATTGAAAAATTGAAATCTCATTAAATGTTCATATAATGGCATTGCATATAACATTTTAGAATTAATAGCCCACGCATCAGTATTCCCAAATTCACTGTATAGTAAAAAATTAGATCCATAATATGGATCGAAATACATTAAATTGGCGTTTTGAGCATTATGATATACTTGTTTTGGAATTAACATTCCTGTTAATGATACGGGGCTATTGGTATTATAATCCATAAGTGCAGTAGATAAATCATATTGAGTTTGATTTGGTTGCATAATTATATAACCTTTATTATATGTTAAATCTCCTCCTCCATTTCCATCAGTTCCAAATTGAAGTATATATCGTTTAATAAAACTTAATGATGGCATTGGAGAATATCCAGGTTTAAAAGAATCTTTTCTAATTCCAATCATAGATAAATAAGAATTTTTAGATTTAAATTTAGAAATAGAAGAGGAAAATTGTATAATAGATTCTTCTACTGCTGCATCTATTTGACCATTATCTAATTCTACATTTAATAAAGGTTCTCCTAATCTATATTTAATCCATGTTTGAATAGATCCAAGTTCTGCCGAAATTGAAGCTATAGAAGATGAAGATGTTAAAAATAATGCATTAAAATCATTTGGAATCATTATAAGTTCCTATTTTTATATAAATATAAATATATATATAAATTTATAAATAAGTTGACAATATTCTATTTTTTTACTATATTTATATATAAAATTTTATTAAAGATAAATTAAATTATAAATTAATATTTTTATATTTATATAGAAAGGAAAATTAATGAAATTATTAACATTAGATGATGCCCAAAAAAAGAAAATAAAAATAATATTTGATACATTATTTTTTACATTTTTTGGATTATTATTTTTAGCATTTATTTTTAATATAAATTTAAATATATTTAAAAATAATAAATATGATACAGCTATACATAATTATGATAAAGTATCTACTGCTATAGATGAACGTGGAGAACTTATTATTTTTAATAGAATAGATGGAACATATAAAATATATTCAGATTCTGTTTGTACTGGAATTTTTAATTTGAAAGCAAATAAAATTTATAAAGATATGCAAATAAATAATAATAAATAATAAATTAATTTATAAATTTAAATTGGAAAAATAAATAATGAAAAAATATATAATAATATTATTAATACTTATATTATATTTTAAAAATGATTTATCATTTAATAATTTAAAGGATAAAAAGAAATCAACAATAACTAGTATAAATACTACTGATATAGCTCCTCCGTCATTAAGAGTATATTATGCTATAAAAAAATATTCTAAATTATATAACATACCAGAAAAAATAGCATTTGGAATAGCGAGAAATGAAACATCTTTTAAAAATCCAATGAATTTTAATTATAATCATATTCAAATATCTAGTGCAAATGCAAGAGGAACAATGCAAGTACAATATAAAACAGCAAAATATGTAGAACCAAATAAAGAATTTACTAAAGAAGATTTATTAAAAAATATAGATTTAAATGTTAATATATCTTTAAAATATTTAAGACAATTATATAATAGATATAAAAATTGGAATATTGCTTTAGGATATTATAATACTGGACATCCTATAATAAATAATTATGCCACATCTATAACAAATAATAATTAATATTTGACTTTTAAATTAATATTTAATATATTTAATATATAGTATTTTTAAGAACTCATAGCTTAATTGGTTTAGAATTATAGATTTATAATTTGAAATATATAGATTTAAATTTTATTGGGTGTTCTATAAAACATAATATGGTGTTTAAATGATAAAAGATGAAGAAGGTCCATTTAAATTTATTCAAAATAAAAAAGAAGTAATTGTTGATAGAAAATTAAAATTAATAAATATAATGTATTGTAATTTATGTGAAGAAGGAAAAGAATTTAAAATATCTTTAGATTATGGTACATCTTTTTCAGTAACAATATTAAAACGACATTTAAAAAAAGAACATAATATTACTTTTGATAAAAGTATTAAAAAAGAAGATAAAATAGCTAGTAGTATTAAATTATTATTTTATTTTAATACAAAAAAGTCTATGGAATTAATTTGGACTTGCCCAATATGTAAAAAAGAATATCTTTGGTTTAAAAGTTCTTTAAATCCAAGAGAAGGTTATAGACATGTAAAAAAACATATTCATTATTGTGAAATAAAAAATAAAAAAAGGAATAATAATGAAAAAAAATAATATTGTTATTTCTGATAAATCTGATAAATTAAAATATAAATATATAGAATGTTCATTATGTGGCACAAAATTAAAAGTTGATAATAATGTAGAATCTGGTTTATGTTTTAAATGTGTTATTAAAAAATATTATACAGCTCCTCCAAAAGTAATAGAAAAATCAGATAAACCAAGAGGATGGAAATTTATGGCTGAATTTGTAGATAAAGATGGAAATGTATTTTTTAGAGGAAAAGAACAACCTAAATTAAAAGGAAAAAGACCCCTTACAAATATTGAAAATATTAGAAAAATTCAAAAAGAAAACAATATTAATAGAAAAAAGAAAAAAGAAAAACTAAAAAATAAAAAAGAATATGAACTAATAAAAGAATATGAATTGAAAAAAAAATTAAAAAAGGATAATAATTTATGAAAAATAATTTTAATTTGCCGTCTAAAAAAGAAATAAAAAATATTTATAAAAATTATAAATTAGTAAATAATGAAATTCAAAATGAAATATTAAAATATAATAATAAAATATATGAAGATCCAGAATCATCACAAGCAGAATCTAAATCATTAATTAATTATAGTTTTACTTCTGGAAAAAATTGGATAATAAATACATATGCCGAAAATGATTTATGGCATTTAGAAATATCTAATAAAGAATTAAAATCTTCAGATACTATTACTTTAGTTTTTCCCACTTTTGATGAAATGATTTCTTTTACACAAAATATATATTCTGAATATCCAATAGAACAATCTAAAAGTGGAATAGATTTAAAAAATATAATAATTAAAAAATCATTATTAAAAAATGTATCTATTATTACAGTTGGAATTTCTTTACTTTATTTGTTATTTAAAAAGGAAAAAGAATGTTAAATAAAATTATAGTAAATAATATTGATTATAATGTAATAAATAAATATATTTTTGACTCTGAAAATGATATTTCTCAAGAAATTATAGAAATGTTAAAGAAAAAACATAATTGTGAACAAATTATTATGGGTAATATTAATGGAAAAATTGTGTTAATGGCAGTAAATAAAATTGAAGAAATATTGCCAATTAAGGAAGATATTATATGAATATTGGAATAATAGGAACAAAAGATTTTAATGATTATAAATTATTAAAAACAGTAATATATGAAAATGTAAATGTGCCAAATATAACACATATAATTTTTGGAGGAGAAACAGGTATAGACAATTTAGCAAAAAAATTTGCATTAGAAAATAATATTAAAACTTTAATATTTAAACCAGATTGGAATAAATATGAGAAATCTGCTATATTTAAAAAAAATATAACTATAATAGAAAATAGTGATATTATATTTGTATTTTGGAATGGTAAAAATAGAAATTCTATACATGATATAAAAATTGCAAAAAATATGAATAAACCATTAATAATAATTCATTATTATGAAAAAAATATAATTGAAAAATTAAATTTTGAAAATATTAAAAATGAATAATTATAAATGTAAACATTGTGGTGGAATTTTTAAAAGAAATTCTAATAAGAAATGGATAAAAAGTTATTGTGAAAATTCCGGTAAAAATGTACATTTGATTAAATTGTCTAAGCAAATAAAAATAAAAAAAATAATTAATTTTTAATAATAAAAAATAAAAGGTGTAAAATGTCAGTTACAATATTAGAAACATTGAAAAATGCACAAATTAACTTTAATACAGGAATAAATTTTACAATATCAATTGCAAAAGAACAACTTAATAATGCAATTATTTTACTAAAGAAAGGTTATAATAAAGATGATGAAGTTGAATCTTTATTAGAAAAATATGGTAATGTTAATGATGTACCAGAAAAATTAAAAGAATGATAATTCTTGTTTATTTAATAATATTTTAAGAAGATAAAATAATATATTATATTTTTAATTTTATAAAATTTAAATGACTTAAATATTTTCATTTTTAATTATTTTATAAAAATTATTTTTATATAAATAATAAAATAATTAATTTTTAATAATAAAAATAAAAGGTTTGAATAAGAATATAAAATATTATTAAATATAGTTAGTCAATTGGAAATAAATGAATATGAATGTAAGGAAGAGTTGTTAAAAAACAATATAGCATTTATAAAATTAAAAGAAATAGCAGATAATATAAGTGTTCCGCTCGATGTTCTTATTATTCTGTAGAAGCAGAAACCATTTACTCCTAAATTTGGGTTGGATGAACAAGTTTGGTATATGAAAAATAATCGTCCAACAGAAATAATTATATTATCTATTGAAATATTTTATGTGAACACAACTTAAGATTACATAAAATATAATGTAACTGATGCTATAAAGCCAGTTTCTTGGCTTGACCATACAAATTTATCTGAGAATATACTTTTTAGAACAAAATAAGAATTATTAGAATCGCTATGATAGCTTTTTATATAAATTAATAATAATTTAAATATATATATGCTTAAAAAGCAAATAATAAAAAATTAGCTTGTAAATAATTATAATTATAAATATTATAAAATTAGATTTTTTTATGCTAGAATTAAATAAAATATATAATGCTGACTGTTTAGAGAAGATGAAAGAAATAGATGATAA
>Ga0123519_10008636_pt1 | contig 15507 bp, 8 predicted proteins | sample YelNatPaOPRAMG02_FD_87396 | JGI IMG/M metagenome (GOLD analysis project Ga0123519, IMG submission 87396) | Hot spring microbial communities from Yellowstone National Park - Yellowstone National Park OP-RAMG-02 (version 2) | ecosystem: Environmental > Aquatic > Thermal springs > Hot (42-90C) ...
CCCAAGCCTACTGCTGCAATCACAATCATAATGAGCAACTGCAAGGGCAATCCTTCGATAGAACCTTTCCTCCCGTTCCAACATAACTTACGCCTTTGCATAATTACCAATCAAATATTGGCTCGCTCTCTATTTATATTTTTCTACATATATATCAAATTTGAGTTTCGGACACTAAAACAACCAAATTTAGACTAAAGGCAAGATAATGAGCAAAATGCCACATACAAAAACTCCAAGTGAACAACCAAACTTTAGTTTATTCAGTTTCACATATACTGGAAGTCTTTTTTCGATGCCCCCAAGAGCTTTCACAACAAAATACATCGGAAGAATTGCACCAATCGAATAAAAGAATGAGGCAGACATTGCAAGCGCAATCGGATATATGTTTGGAATTAGTGTGGCAACATAAGCAACAGAAAAAGCAAATTCCACAATTCCCATATTTATTATAGAGAGAATACCTGTTATTATTCCCCAATACATGACTACTTTACCTTTTTCTGCAAAACTTTTTGAGAATGATGCTAATGTTCCTACAATAGGTCCTTCATATTCTGCAAGTTCCTGATATCTAGGCTCCATATACTTGAAACCAGTATCGGAATATAACACACCACGCAACTTTTTTCTTTGTAGATTTGCATGGTAGAGCATGTATCCTCCCCATATAGAAGATAAAAAACCTGCAGCTTGTGGCAAAAATTCATAACGAACCTCAAGAAAAAGATCAACGATGATACCAATAAAAACCGAAGAAAGAAGAAGAATTAATGTGCGTGATATAAAGGAATAGGCAAAAAATCTCATCTTTGAACTTTTTTCAGTTGCTTCTATCCTATCAAGTAAAGAAGGGATACGCAAGATTGATTTCTCACCTGAACTTCTTGTAATGCTCGCAAGGAGCACAATTAAATAAGCAAGCAAAGGCTCAAACACAATCTCAAATCGTTATTCGCTTTCTTAATGCTATCTGCAATATCAAATTGAAAATGGTATCATCTATCTATTAATCGTTCTATTTTCTATGCTCTACATCTTTAATCTCAATCCCAAAAACCTTTTCAGGGTTTTCTATATGGATTCTTATCCAAGTTTCTTCTTTCATTTTACCTATGCCGTAAAAATATCTAGTTCTTTTTGGCACAGTAGCAGGTCCAAGAACAGCCCCAGGTCTATTCGGGTCGTCCATGTAATCTGTTTCCATAAGGAATCTATCTGAAACTTCAAGCGCTTGAGCAATCGCTTCCCTGCCTGCTAATATAGATGGGAAGATACCAAAATTCTCTTTTCCTAAAATAGGCGGTGAAAAATGTTTAACTACCTTTTCTCTCGGTATTTTTGCATTGTCTGCCATATTTGCAAGGTCCTCAAAAGTCTTTTCTGTTGCAGATTCCGTATGAACGACAACTGCACATCCTAATTCTTTTGCCTTTTCAAAAGAATATAACAAAATCGCATTCGAGCGCTCCCATACTTTCTCGCTAACTTCGTAATGTGGTCTACCAACTTCACCTAATGCGCATGCCCTACCTTCTCTAATGTGCTTGGCTGCTAAATCAATCCCTTCTCTCATTATTTGCTCTGCTTCCTCAATGCTTACACCCTTTTTTATTAACTCAGTGAACACAGCAGGATGTGAACCTAATGCAACATATACTTTCACGCCTGTTTCTCTTGCTTCCTCTGCAAGTTTTAAAGTAATTGAATATTCTTTCTCATGTTCATCTATGTTTCTTGGTATGTTGTACGGTTTATGTGCAAGTAGAAGATGTGTTCCGCCTGCTTTCTTAAATTCATATACCGCATCTTTCCTTTTCCCTCTTGGGTCTAAATGAAAATGAGAATCAAAAATAGGTAAATTCATTCTATTTCTCCAATGCATCGTCAAGCAAATTCCATATGTTCAATACTTTAACGCGTTTCTGTCCTTTCTCTTTCTTTGCAAATGATGCGTTTGTCAAGTTTTGGTCGCAGGTAGGACATGATACTATCAACTTATCGACTGAGACTTCTCTTGCCTGCTCAAGCCTACGCTTTGCTATCTCTTCCGATAACTCTCTATCACGTATAAGCATACCACCTCCGCCACCGCAACATTTTGAAAATAATCTATTTGCATGCATTTCTACAAGTTCTATACCAAGAGAACGAATTAACTTCCGAGGTGGTTCTGTAACGCCCAAGCCACGGGCAAGATGGCATGGGTCATGATAGGTTGCCTTAAGGTCTAATTTTTTTATCTTTTTCTTTGTCTCATCATCATCGACTAAATCCGCAGCAAGTTCTACGGCGTGAACTGCATTTATTCCATGTTCTTCGTTAAGAAATGCCGTGCACGTGGGACATACAGTCAATATCCCTTTATCAGCATTCTTTCCCAAGGATGCTATAAAATTCTTCTTTACACTTTCAAATTCTTTCTCGTATCCCAAAGCATAAACGGGATATCCGCAACATTTCTCATCTATAAATTCAAGCGCAACCCCAAGCCTACCTAATACTGATATGATTTTTCTCAACTCTTCGGGCATAGATTTATACATGCATCCAACAAACATGGGGACTTTATACCTTGCATGAACTCTTGCTTTATTAATATCCTCCTCAAATATCTTTGCTGGCGAACGTGTATCACCTAACATGTCTCCTTTAGTAACTATCGTATCGACAACCGCTTTATGCTCTTTTTTACCCAAGCCCTTTCTTACAAGTTCTCTTCTCATTTCAAGAAACCTATGTGTGTTTCTGAATGCGCATCTTGCATCACAACTTGCACATAATGTACATGTATAAAACAAATCCGCAAGTTCTTCAGAATATCCTACCTTTCCTTCAAGCAAACCGAGCATCGTGCGGTTCTTCCCTCTTGATGTATATGTCTTAACTTTTTTCAGTTGATAGACCTGGCAGTCCTTTTCGCAAAAGTTACACGAAGTCCCAAAACATGTTTCTATATCTCTTCTGTATTCTGACAGACTTTTTTTCTCATGTTTTTCTATATTCTTCTTATATTTTGAAAGGTCTAATCTTTCAAGTTTAGATTCAGAAATCATTGCACTACCTCCTTGAGTGAGGAGCGAGCAAACTTCTTGCCCGGATTCATTATCCCCTTCGGGTCAAAGAGCAATTTTATCTTCTTCATGTACTCCGCAGATTTACCTTGTTCGTATTCAAAATATGGCACCTTAAGATAGGTATCTGACATATATGTGCTCATGGTTCCCTCAAGGTCAACCGCTGCCTTGCTCATATCCTCGTGGAACTTCCTAAATGCCTCAACTTCTTTCTTAGAACGATAATCAACATATACCGCACAAGACAATGAGAAACCTATACTATTCGGATTCTCAAAATATGCATTCATACCTAAAATTTCCAAGCCGTGCTTTTCAGAAATCTCTACGAATTTTTTGTATATATCTTCGAGTCTGCCCATGGGAACTCCCACATCTGCAGCAGCAAATTTTTTCTCCTTTTGAGTATTTGGCCATTTCTGCTTGAATGCCTCAAAGAGCAAAGTATATTTCGAAGTCCACCAAGAATCGACTATCTCGCGTTCTTTTAGAATTTGCCCTTTAAATTCTTCAGATTCTGCTATTTTCATTGCGTAACTTCTTTCAAATTCCACAAAATCCCTATTCCCAGAAAAGGAGATTCCTAGTAGAGCATTTGCCCAATCTGGAATTTGTGGCGCTTTTCCATATTTCTCTTTGTATGTCGAGGCATAGAAATTTAACCTTCTTTTACAGTTACAATGTGCTGCTTCTATTTGCAGTCCGGCTTTTAGCAGTCTATTAACATAATTTACCGCTGTTTTTAAAGACGGGAACAGTATCATGTCCACAGTTCTGTATTCAGGCAAAGGCTCAACTTTAAGTGTCGCTTCTGTTATTACGCCAAGTGTCCCTTCTGACGAAATTATAAGGTCTTTAAGTTTATAACCACTTGAAGTATGATGCGATTTTCTATGCCCTAACTCGAGCACTTCCCCAGTCCCGGTAACAATCTGAACTGATGTCAACGCTTGATTAATCCTTCCCCATCTCATTCCAAATGTAGAATCGTTTTCTAGTGCAATCGAGGAACCTACCGTACAAGACCACTTTGATTCTGGCAAGTTCGTTAACCATAAGCCATGCTTTTCAAGCGCATCGTTAACTTCCTGCAAGGTTGCTCCTGCCTGCACCCTTACAGTCTGGTTCTCAACATCGATTTCTATTATTCTATTCATGCTTGTCATATCAAGAAAAATCCCTTTATGTATCGGAACTGCGCCCCCTGCCATACCTGTTAATCCGCCTCCACAGGTTACAGGCGTGTTCGTCTCGTATGCAATTTTAACAACCTTTACCACGTCTTCAGTTGTCTTTGGAGTTACCACAACATCTGGCGGCACTATCTCATCTGGAGTTCTTGGAGACCAATCAGTTCCATATACGAACCTCTCAAAATCTAAAGAATGAACCTTATCTTTTCCAAGCCCTGCCTCAAGCATCTTTATTATTTCCGAAATGCTCATTAACATCCCCCAACTTACTTCCCTGACTGGAAGGTTAATCCTAAATCGCAATTCTTTGGTATATATCTTTGTAATTTCCACCTTTGTAATTCCTCAACGAATAAAGTAACAAAATTTCAAGTGATGATTTATTGTATAGAGGATAGTTTATTATTGGAAAAGGTATTAATGCTATTTGGTGGTAAAATGCAGGCAAGCGGTTTACCGGTAAAAAGATTGGTTCTATACAAACATGGTGTGGGATATGTGGAACGAAGTGGTGTTGTTTCGAATGAAAGAGAGATAAAACTCTCTTTTAAGAAAGAGGTCATGAACGACCTTCTTAAGAGTTTATGCGTCTTTTCAGAAGGCGAAGGAAAAGTGTCTGATATATCTTATGAGACACCCGAAGATATTTCTAAGATGATTGAAGAAAAGGCAATTCGTGTTCCCGAAAGAGAAGCCATGGTTGGGCTATTTAGACAGTTGAAAGGATACGAAGTCGAGATTGAAACAAACACTGAAAAAGTTAAGGGTAAAGTAATGGGCACGCAAGAACCACACTCAAGCCAAAGCCAACATTCAAATCAACTTTCGATCGAATTAAATAAAAAAGAAGAAAAAAATACAGTCGTTATAAAAGACGAGAACGATTACATAAGAAACATTGACATAGAAAAAATCACAGCATACAAAATTTTAGACCCTGAAGCCTCGGAAGATTTAAAATTCTTCCTCGATGCAGTTACCTCTGAAAGAAAAAAGAATGTAAAAGCAGTTACTGTATTCTTAGATGGGAAAAAGGCAGAACTTACAATTTCATACATAATGCAAATGCCATCTTGGCGTGTTTCATACAGGCTTGCACATGACGAGGATGGGACTTTTCTGCAAGGCTGGGGCATTATAGATAACGTCCTCGATGAAGATTTGAAAGATATCTCGCTATCCCTTGTCGCAGGCAAACCAATCTCTTTTATCTATGACCTATACACACCACCGATAGTAACCAGACCTGTTATTCGTGAAGAAAGCAGAGCAGTCTCTGCACCAATCGAACTTGAGTCTCAACAAGAAGCATTAATTTCGGATTTCATAAAAGAAGCAGAGAAAGAAGAGGAGGAAATGGCGCTCGAGGGAAGACCAGGCGCAAAGGCAGAATATAAACAAAAAAGAGCAATGAAAGCACTTAGAGAAGAACTCCCTGCAGCAGCGCCACCGCCAAAAGCTGTAAGTCGGGCAATGCAAGAAAGCACAATCGTGCAAACAAAAACAGTTGAAATGGGCGAGTTTTTTAAATACGATATCTCACACCCCGTAACCGTAAAAAGAGGGCAATCTGCAATGGTCCCCATAATCCAAACTAAAATAGATTGCAAAAAAGAACACGTTTACAACAAACAAAAGATGGAAAGGAACCCAGTCGTTACCATGAGAGTTAAGAACACTACAGGCTTGGTGCTTGAAAGAGGACCTATCGTAGTTCTAGACAACTCAACTTATGTCGGCGAAGCCATCTTTCCATACACCTTACCAAATGGAGAAAACCACATCGCGTATTCTGTAGATATGGGCGTAGTTATCAATGAGGATTCAAAAACAGAACACAAGGTTAAGAAAGTGTATATTGCAGATACCTATCTTATGCGTGAAGAATATGAAACTGTAATAACAGAATACACAATAGAGAACAAGAACAAAGACGAGATAGAACTTGTAATAGAACATCCGAAAAATTCGCAGTACGAACTGATAGACACGCCCAAGCCAACTGAAGAGACAGAATCATACTACAGATGGTCTTCAAAGGTAAAAGGAAAAACACAAACTAAGTTTACCGTAAAAATGGGGAGGACAATATCCTATTCTGAATACCTGCGCGACATGACAGTAGAATCCCTCGAATGGTTCTATAACGAAAAGCACATCAACAAACGTACATTCGAGTTCATAAAAGAATTAATAGACCTGAGGAGCGAGATTGAGGAGTTGAACAACAGAATTGACGAACTCGAGGAAGAAAAGACAAATATCTACAATGAACAGGGAAGAATTAGGGAAAATCTAGGTGCGCTAACAAAATCAGGAAAGGAAGAGGCTCTAAGAAACAAATATGTTGCACAACTTGAAAACCAAGAAAACACTCTTGCCGAAATCGATGCAGAAAAGAAAAAGATAGAAAAACAGATTCAGGCTATTGAGAAAAAGATAGATGCAAAGTTAAAAGAAACACAAACAAAGGCTTGGTGGGAAAAGATGATTGCAAAATAGATAATGCAATCATTCATAGTTGATAAGATATACGAAATCAAAGTTGATTTTCGTAGTTAGTTTTTGATTTTTTATTTTATTTTGTTTTTATTTTAATTTTTCCAAACGCTCATACGTACGCCTTTTGCTCCCTCATGTGTATCTTTCATTATTACTATGTTAGGATAAGGTATAGAAACAAGCGTCCCTGTCCTTCCTAACTCGCCATGCGTTATAGTCATTTTCCACAAATTATTGTTCTGGAAAAAGAGGTTATAATCCTCAAGATACGCCCCATTTGTAGTTACTTGAATACCAATCGGAAGACCACTTAACATTGATGAGTCAATACATTCTCTCATTATCTGTGGATAATCTGAAACCATCGCGCCAAATTCAAACTTTATCCTTTCAAAATCTTCCTTTTCAAAATACTTTCCTTTCGATTTCGCAAACATAGAGGCAATTTCTGCAGACGGAGATATACTCCTTTCAAGTTCTGAAAGTAGATACAAAGAATCTTTCATGAGCCATTGCATAACCTTCCTCTGTGTGCTTAGACTCGTTATATCGAAATTAACAGATGTTGCAATTCCAGTATGATAATTCGGATACAGCCTAATCAACAGTCCTAACTTCAAGGCATCCCAATTGTCAAGTTCTTCGTATATATTCCTGAAAAGTTCTTTCAAAACCCTCGATATCGATTCTTCTGAATTTTTATCTATCTTTGCTTGTACCTTGTTCAGAATTTGTGCAAGTTTTACTGTTTCGCCTGATAGATTAATCCCCGGGTACTCAGGCGAGAGTGTAAATTCAAATCTAATGTCTGTTTGATGGTTATTTATCTTAACTCCATTCAGTTTTAATGACACAACATAACTATCAATTACTCTCTTTTCAGAGGATTGAGCAAGTGCGTTAGTTCGTGCCCAATAAAGCACATTTCCGAAGAATTTATAATCTTCTACATCACCATCAGCACAACCGCATAGGATATCCTGACCCGTAACAAGCACCTTTCCGTTACCCAAGCCGGAATCAAGCACTGCAACCAATGGACTGTTCTTGATAGATTCTTTAATAATTGTAGAATACCCATCGTATTCCAAAAGGTATGTAGAATGGTCATACCAATCCCCAAGGTTTCTAATATCGTTCTGAGACAATGGATATGGCGCGCCACTTCCTCCTATAACAGGATGCGAAGAATTAACTACTACGGAATTATATGTATTTCCATCCCACCAATCATGGAACCTGAACGGCGCAAAGAAGTTGTATATTTGCATGCCATGGCAGTTATCAAACCAAATCACGCCTCCGTTGTTGTAATATCTTTGTAACTTATCCTTAATCTCGTTAGGCAAGGTAATTGGATTATGTGCGGTTATTATGATAAGGTCATATTCTGAAAGTTCATCATCAGATATCGTAGAAACATTCACACCATCGAGAAATACTGGAATACCTGCATTGTATCCCGCAGAAATGGGGTTTGTAAAGGCATCTGGGAAGTCCTCAGAGCCCAATGCGTCAAAGTTAGGTATCGAATTATCGTATGCCCAACCTATCTTTACACCACTATGGCTTGGGGTAGTTATCTCAAAAGGATATTTGTTAAACAATACACCTTTCGCATATACTAAAGATGCGTCTCTATACAATGGGTCGATTCTCGAATTTATCTCCAATGTTTTATTCACTTTCCATCGTTCATATACAAGTATGTTCTTGAACCTTGCATTGTTGTTATCATCTATAAGAAAGATTGTAAACTCACCTTCTGCAAACTTAATTGTTACATTCAAAGTCTTTGGTATAGGGGCGTATCTTACACATACATTATATCCTGACATGGGCAATGCAAATGAGGTCTCTTCAATCTTTGAAATCATAGGTAGAGAATAGAATTTACTAAATGCGTTCCAAATTCTTGTGTTGAGCCCTGCAGGGTCATTGTTCTTCATCATATCTGATATGAACTGTGCTTTCCAAAGAAGGGCGTTGAAGACGTATTCTGCAGAATTCGTGGTTTCGAGAGCCCAAGCCTCATAGGCTCCAGAGGATAGTTGTGATGCAAGTTTACATATTCCGTCGAAACACCATGCACCAAGTGGTTTTAATTCAGTCCAAACAGAATCTTGGAAAAACTCAGTTATGTTAACCAACCAAGCCTTACTGTAAACAAAAGAAACATTGTCGAGGTAAAATTTCAAGGTATTTGGATATATTGGCTTGAACTCTATCTGTTTTATTGGCGAATTTAGAATTCCATCTATGGTAGCCCCGAAATCTTGCGGGCAAGAGGTTGAAAATGCAGTCAAGGGAATTGAGATAGGCTCCCAAGCACTCTTCCCTTTTGTAAGTAAATAAGTCCATCTTTCACCTAGATTATCTATAAGATTAATGCGTAACTGCTGTCCAGAAAGCCCTTCCATATAGAACATCAACGTGTTGTAATTCTGAATAGAAACCGGTTGAGTATAATTAACAGAACAGCCCAAGCCAAAACCAGTTGTCGTTATTGTGTAGTTAATACAACCACCAAAAGAACCTGCATATCTATTCGTAGATTGATTTATATTTATTTTTGCACCGTTTGCAACATCTGCTTTAGTTATCCAATTAGTAAGCGGATTCTCGAATGTCTCAATAACTTTTGTATCTGTTATAAGGTCAGGACCTATTCCAAGAGAATCTTTTATTGTCTCGTAATGCACACCATTAAGTTTGGTTGTAGTGTAAATCACAATGGGGATGTTCATATCTAAATCTATGGTATCGTTAAACCATGCAGTTCTATGAGCGCCATCTTGAGCATGCATACTTTCATCTATGTGTGTCCTAAGTTCGAATTTTCCAGATATGTTAATTTCCCAAGAGGTAGTAAAATTCGTTCCTGACAAAGAGATTTGAACTATGGTATCTGCAAATTGTGCGGAATTGGCAGAATCTAATTTATAGAAATTCCCGCCTGTAGCATAGGTAAGATTGCGCATCTCGTTCTTTACCTCTGTGCCATCTCTCATCCATTGGTAATCCCAATCGTCGTCAAAATCGCCATAGAACGCGTATGCAGTTACATTGTATGTTTTGCAATACTGTATGGCTTGGGTGATTATCCTATTGTCATTATTCGGAGTATGGGGCCAATTCGGCGCTGTGCCGTATCCATCGTTGTATCCACCCCAGGCGCATTCGTCTGACATTGGTACAACTATTCTTTGCGCACCTTCTCGCCAGGGATGGTATTTAGCAACCCATTTCACGCCTGCACCCCACATCTCTGATTCATACGCACCATCGTAAGTAATCCCCATAAGTTGGTCATTTAATCCAATTACCTGCGGTAAGTCAACACCACACATGTTCTCAATCCTATACTGTGGGTCAGGATTTGTTGTTATGTGATATACAGAACCTGCACCCAGTAAGTAAACCTTATATTCGAAATCTATCCCGTTAGATTGTAATGCAGCCTTTACCACGTCTATGTTATCGCATACAGCCCTTAACTCGTCTATCATTGAGACTGAGGAATCAACAACAAACACAAGGTCAACCTTTGATGATTTTTGTGTAAATGTGCCTTTTGGCTCGCCTGCTCCTTTAATGCTAAATTGTGCACCCGAGACAAGAAAATCAGGCACTTGGTCAACTATTATTCGTTCTTTCCATAGCGTACCATCTTTCTCAGATTGCGATTCTAGCCCTTTCCAGAACGTAAAAGGCACGCTGTAATTTATATTGTGTAGATACTTCATATTCGGAATGTCCCCTGCAGATTCTTTAAGGTCCTTATTCTGAAATAGGTCGGTTAGGTTTTCTATGATGCTTTTTTGGTCGGTCATGTTAATTCCAAGCCTATTAGTCGTAGCACCTATTTTTGAAAGGTCATCACCCTCGTATGCTTGCACATACATATACAAATCAGCGGCATCGATTGTGCCATTCTTCATATATTGATTAATAATATTCTCAAGAAGGAACCTCTGCTGATTTCCTATACTTGCTCTCCTTGATACATAAGCATCATAAACCTGTCTTTCGCGTTCGTTCCAAAGCCTTTGTCCAAGTGTGTTGTAATTATAACTGTTGCGATAGAAAACATCGTCAAATGCCTTTATCGAGTTAATATCTATTGTCCGGTAAATCGATGCTGTTTCGAGCATCAAGGCTAAATTAAGTGCAAGTTCGACATCAAGTTCTGAAATTATGTTACTTACATTCCCCGAGCCAGAGCCATCGCCTCGGAGCGCCCGATACTGGGCTAAGGTCGTTAGGATATATCTAACTGTTCTGCCCACATCCGTTAACGAAGATTGCGCGTTCTGCTCAAATAAAGCCATTTTGTTTTTTAAAAGTGGTAATGGATATGGTATCGGTGAGTCAAAATAAAAGTTCTTTTTCATTGGTGAACTTCTAGACGATTTTGCAACAGTTTCAAGGACTGCTCCTCCAGAAACTCGGAGATAGACCGTGCGTTCATCATTCGATACATTCCCAGAGATATAAGTATCTAGGATTTTACCCAAGCCTGAATCGTAATTTCCACTTAACACAACCTTTTTTGTGAGCCTAACATTATCATCAGAAACCATGGGTTCTGCAAATACAGATATATAATGAGATAATACTTTTACTTCATAATTACCAGAAACATCTTTATATGGCGAGAACTTTTGATTTATATAATTGGCAAATTCTGTTTTTATTCTTGAATTTACCCGAGACATATTAAAATCCTGCGTAGGTTCTGAAGATACTACCGATGAGGCTATATAATAAGCCCTTGTCTCAATCTCTCGAAATGCATCTTCAGATACTTGCGCAAGTTTAGTTGCCCTAGACGAGGAATTCTTTGCCTCAATCTGCAAGGACATTAAAGTCCCCATCGTTGTTGTTATTATGAAAGAGCCTGCAAGCATGAAGACTGCAACGAGTGCAAAAGGGATACGACCTCGCCTGCTCCTTACAGACCTCCTTATACCTTTTGGCAACATAACCCTCATTCTAATATTGTACTCGAATTTTATATAGTTTGCTTGTTTTTCCTTATTTATCCGAATGCCTATATAAGGAGCACACAAATCGGCACGCACAAATACAAACAGACATACTTAAGATAGATTGAAAGATAAAGATAGATTGGAGGTTAGGACTGAAAGATAGTGTAAGGGTTCGAATTATTTTATGATAATAGCTCTATCCCTACCGCCAAGAGGACCCTCTTGAGTTCCAAGCCAATACCAGTTTTCACCATCTGAAGAGAACCTTATTTTGTATGAATAACGTCCTGGCTTGGGATTACAGATTAGCACAGGTTGCAAATTCCAAGCATATTCAAATTTTCCGTCTTTCTGCGAACGAAAAGAAAGAGGGAAGGATAGAAATTCTTTATCTGGCACTCCAGAAAAAATATCAGAATATGCCTCGGCTTTTATCGCAATAGATGCAGCAACAAATCTATCTTCATTATTAGGATAATATCTATCTGTTATGCCTGGAACTGCAATAGATACCCTAACTTCATGGCTGACTATTTTATCTTCGTGTTCTTTTTTCTGTTCTTTCTCAATAACGAGTGGTTCAGGGAGAGCGTTAATAATGCACTCTTGTGGAAGGATTATTTTTGCATACTCTAGATGGGGCGAGAAGAATTGAATTTTTCGAGGTCGAAACCTGAAATTATTTCCGTAGTTTGAATAGTACGATATTTTATTTCCATCAAACGCCTCGATCCACCATTCGAAGGTATCGTAAGTGTTTAATTCATGTGGAGGAATTTCAACTGCATAAAGCGCATTATTTGGATTAGATAATCTTCTTTTGTCAGGAAGATAAACAAATTGTCTTTTTGTTAAAGTAGAAAAACCATCTCGTGTATATACGAGCACTATGTCAAATCCCGGATAAGAAGGATATGTTTCAAGATATATTTTCAAAGGAAAACCTACAAATGGAGCATCATTGAAGAGCGATAAATTCACACCTGCAGAACTAATTTTAACATTCCCAAGATAGTGCATAGATTTATGCATAGATGTTTGCATACTTTTTTGCTCTGAATCTGAATTGTATGTATCCATACAAAAGGATAGAGCCTTACCTATTAATGAGGGTTTGCTTGATTTGTTTAATTTACTTAATTTCCTTACAACCTTTATTCAGCATTAACTTTCTTTAACAAAACTTGTAAATATACGAATGTGTATATCAAACGAAACCGTCATAGACGAAAACAGGTGAGGGCGAGATTGATATTTATGGATTTGAGTGTAGCTATATCTGTGGTTTTAGTTGTTGTATATATTGGTATTGCAATCTTAGGCTATTGGAGAAAATATCTTTTTTCATTACCTATCGAATGCAAAGATGAGCTAAAATCAGGAATTATTTCTGATTCTATTAAAAATTCATTTCGTGATAACAACTATCCTCTATCCATAACTGCAAGAATTGTAACCGAAGAGGAGTCTGCAAATGAAGGAAAAAAAGATTCAATAGACTCAAATGGTAAAAGTATAGATGATATAAAGAATATAGAAGGTAAAGATACTAGTAATCTCGAGATTAAAAACGAAGATACTAAAAATGCACATAATGCGCATTCTGAGAATTCAGAAAGAAGAGAAAAGGAAGGAAAAGAGGGAAAAAAAGAAGATAAAAAGAAAGAGGAAACAAAAAGTTGGTTTATCGAAGATAACGAAAAACTCTATCTTTTAAATGAAACAAAGGATAAGATAAATGTATATCAACGGCTTGGAATTTTGGAAAGATACGATTTTCAGATGATGGGTCCTTTCCTCATGTGGCGTACTGAAAAAGGTAAAAAACTTATAGATAGAATTGCAAAAAGGGGGACATTTTGGAAAACCTACGGCACAATTGCAATAGTCATTGCAATCATCTCCATGTTCTTCAACATGGCTTTATTATTAATAGAAGATATCATGGCAACTGAAATCCCCGAAAGTTCAGCGCCCACACCTCAGATGATTATCGGCTTGCCTGGAATTAATCCATATATTCCAATATGGTACGGCATACTTGGACTTGCAGTAGCTATAGTTATTCATGAGTTTGCTCATGGTATTCTTTCCCGTGTAGGTAAGATTGCAATTAAATCACTTGGTGTGCTATTTTGTGTTGTCCCCATAGGTGCGTTCGTAGAACCTGACGAAACTCAAATGATGGCTGTCGATAAAAGAACACGTGCGCGAGTATTTGCTGCAGGTCCTTCGACAAATGTAATCTTTTCTTTATTCTGTGCGTTACTCTTTTCATGGGTATTCATGGGTTCTGTCGCCCCTGTGCATGATGGAATTATCGTAACTCAAATTGTAAAAGATTCGCCGGCTATGCAAAAAGAACTTCTGCCTGGCATGGGGATTGTAGGCGCTTATCTTGTGGATAATGAAGAACTCACATCACAATGGTATAATGTTTCTGACCTATATGAATATGGCAAAATGCTTAACGAAACATCTGGGAAAAGGCTTGCACTTCAGGTCGATGATTCATACACCATAGGAGATAATACCACTCTTGTTCATAGAATCTATATATTAGATTCAGAACCAAGCGTACCTACACGGCTTGGAATTGTTCTATCACCCCAAGTAGCCTATGTTCACCCAAACTCAAATGCAGAATTTGCAGGAATTAGCACAAAAATGTCATTTTTAAGCATTACTGACGGCTCAACCACTGTATCTGCAAGTTCTCCGATTGAATACTATAAATTTTTAACTGAGCATAAGCCCGGAGATAATGTTTCTGTATTAATGGATATAGAAGGCACGACACGAACTTTTAACATAACGCTAGAAGACCTATCAAATTTCACGAAAGATAGTAAAGATATAGGTATAGCAACGCCAGGTTTCGGGACTTCTGTTATAATAAATAAAATTGAAAAAAGTACTCCGGCTTGGGGTGTTAAATCTGCAGGCATCTCGCCCGGCATGCTTATTTATCGTATTGCAAAAGTATCAAATGGAAGCATAGATGAAGTTAATGCAACCTACCTAAAAGGTCCTACAGATTTTACAGATTTCATGGACAGAACGCATGCATATGATTTACTTCGTGTAAACGCAGTTAAGGATGGAAAAGAAGAATACATTGCTTATGTAATTCTCGTCGATAAAAGTTTTGTAACTGGCGAGAACGAATATAAAGGAAAAGGGTATTTAGGTGTGGCTTCTATAAATGCGAACTCATTTAAAGAATCTTTAGCACATCCATTTCAGGCTGCTAATGGTAATCCATTCATATTCTTCTACTATTCGATAAACTACATACTCCTTCCACTGCAACGACTATCTCCATTTCCTTCGTCTATTACCATGAATTTCGTAATTACAGGACCACTTGCAATATTGCCATCTGAATTATTCTGGGTCTGTGCGAACGCGTTCTATTGGCTCTTTTGGTTAAATCTTATGGTAGGAATAACAAACACCCTTCCTGCAACGCCACTTGACGGCGGGCTTATTTTCCGCGATTGGCTCGATACTCTATTTTCTAAGTTCAAGTTGTCAAATGAGAAAAAAGAGAATTATGTAAAATACACTTCAAGGGCAATGTCTTTTACCATCTTATTCATGATTCTTTGGCTATTAATCGCACCAAGATTAATGGCTCTTTTATTCTAACTTTTAGATGTAGAGCACGAAAATTATTTCGCAAGAATTTGTTATTCATTGAAGCACCTCGCAAGGAGTCCAAGTAAATTAGCAGGTTCG
>Ga0123519_10008638_pt1 | contig 15504 bp, 13 predicted proteins | sample YelNatPaOPRAMG02_FD_87396 | JGI IMG/M metagenome (GOLD analysis project Ga0123519, IMG submission 87396) | Hot spring microbial communities from Yellowstone National Park - Yellowstone National Park OP-RAMG-02 (version 2) | ecosystem: Environmental > Aquatic > Thermal springs > Hot (42-90C) ...
AAAAATAAATAAAAACCATTCTATGAATACAATTCAGTTTTCCAAAAAGTTTGACATTTTATTATTTATATACTATAATAAAAAATGTAAATTTTTTGGAAGGTATAACATATGGCAGAAAACAAAAAAGACATTTTAAAGATGGCAATGATTTATAGTCAGGAAGGGAAATGGGATAAAGCAATAGTAGAGTATAAAAAACTTGTGACCCTTGACCCAACAGATTATAATGTTCATAATATGTTAGGCGATGTTTATGCCAAAAAGGGAGAAGATTCTTTGGCATATCAATCATATATTATTGCTGCAGAAGCATACATAAAACAGGGATTGACAGATAAAACAAATTTAATTTACAAAAAAATAAGTAAATTAAATTCTGATAAATTGCCAGAAGCAGATAGAAAAAAACAGATATTTATCAAAAAAAATACAGAAGCAAATACTTTAATTGAACAGGGCGATATTGATAAAGCCATAGAAACACTTAAAGAAATTTTACAAATAAATCCGGATAGTTTTGAAACATACCAGAAAATTGGTGAATTATATTATGAAAAGGGGCAAAAAGAAGAGGCGTTAAAATATTTTCAAAAAATAGCAGAGTTATATTATAAAAACAGAGCATTTAAAAAAGCTCTTCCTATATATCAAAAAATGGTGGAGATGCAACCAAATAATATTGAATATAGAGAAATTCTTGCGGAAATTTATGAAAGAGAAGAACGTGATGGTGATGCGAAAAGAGAGGTTCTTTTTCTTGCGGATTATTATTTAAAAAATAAAAACTGGGATAAAGTTGATTATTTTGCACAAAAAGCAGTAGAACTTAAAAGTATTGATTCACATTATTATAAAGGCGTAGTTCTTTATAATAAAAAAGATCTTGCCGAAGCAAAAAAAGAATTTGAAATGCTGATAAAATTTAAAAAAAACCATATTGAGTCCATTTTTTATCTTGTAAAAATTTGTATTGAGACCGGTAAAATTGATGAAGCAATTACCAATTTACAAAATATTTTAAAAATTCAGGGAGAAAATACAGAAGCACTTGAAATGTTAGGCGACCTTTATTTTCAAAAGGGACTGAATAAGGACGCCATTTTAAAATATTATATGATAGCAGTTAATATACATATAAAAAATAAAGAATTTGAAAAGGCAGAAAATATTTTAAATAAGGTTTTAACAAAGGAACCGGAAAATATTGAAATTTTAAATAAACTTGCTGATATACAGGTGCAATTAAACAAGAAAAAACAGGCAGCAGATATTTATATTAAAATATCAGAAATTTATAAAAAAGAAAAATTGGAAGAAAAAGAAAAAGAATATTTAAAATTAGCAGAAGAATTAGATCCTGCTCATCCAAAAATTATTGAAAGGGCGAAAAAGTTATCATCTGAATTTACTTCACAAAAATCACAACCGAAAACACAGGAAAAAATAATTGAGCCCCCGGTGGAAATAAAAATTGAGCCAAAAGAGGTTAAAAAAGAGCCACAAAAAATTGTTAAAGAAGATTTTGGCATAAAGAAAGAAGAAATAAAAATTCCTGAAACCAAAAGTTCCTTTGAATTGCCAGATATACCTGCCGAAAGTATAATTCTGGAACCACCAAAAAAAGTAGAAAATTTACCACACATTGAAAAAGTAACTCAACAGGAAACAAAAGAAGATATTCCATCGTTGCTGGCGCTGGCAGATAGTTTTATTAAAACAGGGGATTTTGACCAGGCAATAGAAATGTACCAGAAAGCATTGACTATTGAACCGGATAACGAAATGATAAAATCAAAATTAAATAAGGTTTATTCGCAATATGCAGGAGTATCTTCAGCAACTGCAACTGTGGAAAAGAAAAAGCAGGAAGAGGAAAAGAAAAAACAAGAAGAAGAAAGGAAAAAGCAGGAAGAAGAAAGGAAAAGACAGGAAGAAGAAAGAAAAAAGCAGGAAGAAGAAAGAAAAAGACAGGAAGAAGAAAGAAAAAGACAGGAAGAAGAAAGAAAAAGACAGGAAGAAGAAAAGAAAAAGCAAGAAGCAGAGAAGAAAAAACAGGAGGAGGAAAGAAAAAAACAAGAAGAAAGTAAGAAGCAGGAAGTAGTAATAGAAAAAGAAGTTGAATTAGATTTTATAACTGTGACATCAGCAGATATATTTATAAAACAGGGATTATTAATGGAAGCAGAAAAAATATTAAATAGAATTATTAAAAAAGATACTGAAAATTTAGAGGCAAAGGCAAAGTTAGAAGAATTAAAAAAACTAAAAAGTGAAGTTAAAGAAGAGGGGAAAAAAGATAAAGATAAAAGCCAGGGTAAGGTTTCATATATTTAAAAATCATATTCAATTATTATTTTTTATAATAAATAAAAAGGTGGTTTTTTATGAGTTATGAACAATTTTTTGGTTTACAGGAACAGCCATTTTCAAATGCTCCGGATTCAAGATTTTATTATGACAGTGAACAGCATAAGGAAGCAATTACACGAATTATGCACGCTGCAGAAACAATGAAGGGCTTGGTGGTGATGCTTGGTGATATTGGAACAGGGAAAACACTACTCGCAAGAAAGGTTTTGGAAAAATTAGAAGAAGATGATACTTATGTTGAATCATTACTTGTTATGGTTCATTCTGAAATAACAGCGGCATGGTTGTTAAAAAGAATTGCGGTTCAGATTGGTATTGAAAATCCGGAAGAAGAAAAGCAAAAACTTTTACCACAATTTTATGAGAAACTTATGGAATTATATCAACAGGGTAAAAAAGCTATTGTCTTAATAGATGAGGCGAATATGCTTAAATCAAAAGAGATATTTGAAGAATTCCGGGGGCTTTTAAATCTGGAAGTTCCGGGAAGGAAGTTATTAACAATGATCCTTATTGGTATGCCAGAATTGGAAGAAAATATAAAATTGGACCCGGCGCTTGAACAGCGAATAGCCATAAAGTTTAAATTAAAAAAACTTGATAAGCAATCTACCGGAAATTATATAAATCACAGATTAAAAATAGCTGGTGCAATGAATGATATTTTTACTGAAATGGCAATTGATGCAATTTATAATTATTCCCAGGGCACGCCAAGATTAATAAATACAATTTGTGATAATGCCTTACTGGAAGCATTTCTTATGAAAAAAAATAAAGTTGATATAGAAATTATTGAGAATGTTGTTTCAGACCTTGGTTTAAAAAAATAAAAAAGGGGTATAATAAAAATGAAAATTGGATATGCATTAGGTGGTGGTGTGGGCTATGGCTTTGCACACATAGGTGTTCTGGAAGTTTTTGAAAAATATGGAATCAAGCCAGATATTATAACAGGGACAAGTGTTGGGAGTTTAATAGGTGGTTTATATGCTTCTGGATTTTCTGCTGAACAAATCAAAACCCTGGCAATGCAAATAAATTGGGATAAACTTTTAAAGTTTACCCTGCCAAAAGAAGGTTTGCTATCTCTTGATGGTCTTAACGAAATAATTGAAAAAAACATAAAAATAAAAAATATTGAAGAAACAAAAATTAAATTTGCAGTTGTTGCAACTGATTTATGTGATAATAAAGAAAAAATTTTTTTTAATGGGCCAATTTCATCAGCTATAAGGGCTAGTTGCAGTATACCAGGAATTTTTACCCCATTTAAGGATGGAAATCATATTTATGTTGATGGAGGGCTTGTAAATAATTTGCCAATAAAGATTGCTTTTGATATGGGAGCCGACTTTGTAATCGGAGTTGATATAACAGCAAAAGCATTTGGTCTGCAAATGAAACAAACAGATATATTCAATATTGTATGGAAAAGTTTGCAAGTTATAATACAAAGAAATACTTTGCTTGAAAATTATGGTGCACTTTCAGAAAAGTGTATAGTTATTGAACCAGATGTTAGCCAGTTTAATCCTTTTGATCTTTCTAAAAAGAACGAAATTTTGCAAAAAGGGAGAGAAGCAGCAGAAGAAAAAATAGGATTAATTTTATCCAGATTAAAAGAAAAGCAAACCCTTGCAGATAAAATAAAATCATTTTTTAAGTAAGTTTATTTAAAAATGTTTAAAAAAGATGGGGGGGGGAAGGCAGATTTATGTAGGCAATATTTTAAACCTACTATGATTGAAGGATTATGCTCAGATTATTCATTTTTTTATCCACAGTTAATTTTACTTCAGTCAGTAGCCCCTCGGTCACGATAGGTAGAATCAGAATAAAAAAAATACATAAAGAATTAAAAATGCCTTTTTAATCTGACTTAAGAAAATAAACATTACCCACAAATTAGCCCGTGTTATGAAGCACATTCAATTTTTTGTGATTTCTATTTACTAATAAACAACCGGGTATAAAAGCATGGCAGGTGCCAGAGCAATTTTTTCATTTAAAATCAGAAAATGCCGTAACTTGCAATTAACATGGGTTGGTTTTTTGGTGGCACAAAAACAAAGCGGGACACTCGGCTGACGCGGAAACCTATGCACTTGAAATCCCCGCTTGAACTTTAATAACAGGTCTCAAGAATATAGCCCCTAAACGACCTGATTTTATTCAAAAATTGTCTGGCACCAGCCATGTTTTTTGAGATGCAACATTGCGAGTAAGCAACCGTGAATAAAAAGATGGCGAACTGCCAGAGGCAATTTTTTCATTTTTTAATTTCTCCCTTTTCTAAAGGGAGACACAGAGGGATTTGTTTTTATTTTTTCCTCTCTCCCAAATTTGCGGGAGAGAGGGAAGGAGAGAGGGGGCGATTGCAATAAAGTCGCCTCTTGAATACTTTCACCCTTTTTCTTATTCATCTCCCATCAAAAGAGAGAGGGGAAAAGCACTTGAATTAGTCGCCTGAACTTTAATAACAGGGTTTAAGAATATAGTTCCAAAACTTCCTGATTTTATTCAAAAAATTGCCTGGCTGTCAGCCACGGGCTAAAACTAAAAATATGGGTAATGGTCAGATTTAGAAAATGGAGAGATAAAAATGAAAAATTTTTTTAATTACCATTTTTTTTAAAGAGTGGTGTAAGTAGATTTTATGCAGGTAAAAAGGTAAAGCAAGAAAATTTACTTCATATTTTATAAAAACCTGCTATCACTGAGGCATTCCTAAGGTCAAAATTTTCAGGTTGAATATGTGATAATTTTATGATTAAATATATTAAAACATTTTTAAAGGAGGAAGATATGAAAAAATTACTTTTAATTATTTTTTCTGTAATTATATTATTTTTACTTTTTGGTTGTGGTCAGGAAGTAAATGTGACTGTATATAATGCAACAGGAATACCTGTTGTTGCAGGAGAATGGATTGCTATAAATATACATTCAGAAAATAATGACAACTGGTTTTTACCAACAACATATGCAAAAAATGATACAGAATGCGATAAAAATAATAGTTTGACTATTAAATTAAAAGAAAATAGCACCATTTCAGTAGGGGCAAATGGGAAATATTATGATTTATCGCAACCAACACCTGTTTTAACTGACCTTACTGTTCCTGTTTCTACTGCAACTGTTTATGGTGGCTTTCCAGACCCGCCAGCATGGTATGCTGCTGTAAATATGAAATCGGTTCTGATCTATAAAAAATAAAAAAATTGTGAAAAGTTTTTTATTTGTAAAGTTATTTAAAAATTTAAGGGGAATAATATTAAAAGGGATTTCAAAAAAAGCAATAAAAAAAAATAGTAAAGGGCAGGTCACAAAATATTTTGATAAATTCATTGAAAATCAAATAATTTCTTATTTAAGAAAAAATTTAAAAATAAAAGTAGAAATAGTGTCAGAAGAATTAAATAAAAATATCATAATTAATGAAAATAATCAGGGTGAAAAATTTTATATTATAATAGACCCTGTTGATGGTTCTGATAATTATGTTTTTAACATACCGTTTGTATGTCTTGGAATTTCCATATTTAATGAAAAAAAAGAACCTGTTTTTTCTTTTGTAGGTAATTATTATACAGGTGAATATATTTTTGCTGATAATAAAAAAATAGTTTTTCATTTAAATAATAATAGTAAAATTAAAAAAGGTGGGGCATTTTTTATAATGTCCAAAATTGACAGCAAATATATTAATACATTAAAAAATGTGGTTAAAAATTTTGAAAATATAAGAGCAATTGGAGCAACAATTGGAGAAATGATGCTTGTTGCATCTGGTTTTATGGATTGCTTTATTGATATTAGAGGAAGGTTGACATTGGAAAACTTTGCCCCATTTTTTTTAATTGCAAAACATACAAAATCAGTTTTGAGTGATAGGCAAGGGAATGAAATAAAACTAAAAACTTTTTCATTGACAAAAAAATACAGTATTATTTTTTCAAAAAATGAAAAAATTCATAAAAAGATTGTAAAATTAGTAAATTAAAAAATAAAGGAAAAAGATATTTATTGTGTGCCGTCTCAGTCACGGGAGGTTTTTAAAAAATATGAAGTAAATTTTTTTCTTTACTTTTTTTTGCATAAATAAAATCTTCCAACGCCCCTCTTTAAAAAAAGAATTAAAAAAATTTTTCTCTCCCTTTTCTAAAGGGAGATTAAGAGGGATTTTCAATTTTTATTATTACCCCCTTTACTGAGACATTACTTTATTGTTTTTTTGTGTAATTGGATATTTGTGTTCAACCCATTTTGGCCAGCCACTGAAAAAAATGCATATATTTCTATAGCCCGAATCATAAAGTTGATAGGCAACCCTATCTGAAAGATGACAGCCAATACCGTGGCAATATGACACCAGGATTTTGTTTTTTAATTTATCTTTATATTTTTCAATATTTTCCATTAATAAATTTAAGGGTATAGGGATAGCGCCTTTTATGTGTGCCTCATCATATTCACTTATTGACCTTGCATCAATAAATAGCGCTTTACCGCTATCAAATAAAAATTTTGCTTCATCAATATCTATTCTATAAATTTCTTCTTTTGATTTTACTGGCTTAAAAAGATAAGAGTAATCTTTTTTTTGTTCCTGTGTATTTGTAGTTGTTGTAATTGAAACCTTTTGCTGTAGTTCCATTGTTGGTGTTACCGGGGTTGCGGGGAAACCCAAACTTTTTGCCATAGCAGGTCTTATTGGTAATTTAAATTCTTTATTGCCTTCTTTATTTTTTACAATTATATACTGCGTATCAAGAGTTGATACAGTTGTTGATGTGTCAAAATTTTGAGAAGGTCTTATTTTAAAAATAATAATAACTGTGACTATAATAGCAATAAATAACAAGGAAAGTATAATTTTATTTAGGATTTTTTTATTGTCAGGTTTTTCTTTAATTTGGGGTTTTGGTTTAATTTTTGTTTTTTTCATAGATTTCACCGTTCCTACAAAAAATTTATTTAATTCATATTTTGAACAATTTTATCGGCAAATTCAGAACATTTTACTTCGGTAGCACCCTGCATTTGTCTTGCTAAATCATAAGTTACAAATTTTTCCTGAATAGTTTTTTCCAGCGCCTTTATAATTAAATTTGCTGCTTCATTCCATTGTATATATTCTAACATCATAACACCTGATAATATTAAAGAAGAAGGATTAACTTTGTCAAGTCCTGCATATTTTGGAGCTGTTCCATGCGTTGCCTCAAACAAAGCGTATTTTCCAATATTTGCCCCTGGTGCCATACCGAGCCCACCGACCTGTGCAGAAGCAGCATCAGATAAATAATCTCCATTGAGGTTTGGTGTTACTATTATATCATATTCATCTGGTCTTAATAAAATTTGTTGGAACATAGAATCTGCAAGACGGTCTTTAATTATTATTTTTCCTTCGGTATTGGTATTCGGGGTTATATCGGTTTCTTTTATTATAACATCTTTGAAATTTTCTTCTGCTTCTTTATATGCCCATTTAGAAAAAGCACCTTCGGTATACTTCATTATATTTCCTTTATGCATAATGGTTATACTTTTTCTTTTATTTTTTATTGCGTAATTTATAGCCATTCGCATCAAACGTCTTGTGCAAAATTCACTCATCGGTTTTATACCAATGCCGCTTTCCTGCAAAATTGTTTTATTAAAGGTTTCATTAATATAATTAATTATTTCCTTTGCTTCCTGTGTTCCTGCTTCCCATTCAATACCTGCATAAACATCCTCTGTGTTTTCTCTGAAAATAACTATATTTAATTTTTCTGGATTTTTTACAGGTGATGGCACTCCGTTAAAATATCTTACAGGTCTTATACATGCAAATAAATCAAGACGTTGCCTTAAGGTAACATTTAAACTTCTTATGCCGCCGCCTATTGGCGTTGTTAGAGGTCCTTTTATGGCAACCAGATGTTCTTTTATTGCCTCAATTGTTTCTTCAGGCAGATAAGACCCGATTTTCTGTTTTGCTTTTTCACCTGCAAAAATTTCTTTCCACTCAATTTTTTTTGTTCCATTATATGCTTTTTCTACAGCGGCATCAAAAACCTTTTTTGATGCTTTCCATATATCAGGACCTGTGCCATCTCCTTCTATAAAGCATATTATTGGGTTATCAGGGACAACAAGTTCGTTTTTATCATTGTAAAAAATTTTTTCTGCCATTTTTTACCTCTTTATATTTTTAGAATATTTATTGTAAACTTCAGGTAAATACTTTTGAGTTAAATTAATAAGTTCCTGTTCGGACATACTTATAACTCTTCCATTTTCATATTCTTTATCTATTTCTTCTTTAATTTTCTTTATGCCTTCATTATTTTTGTCTAATTTTTCATTATCAGGTATTTTAAAAAATGAATTTATCCAGTAAGCAATACCAGCAATACCTGATTTATCAGTAATTTCCACTTTTAAAGGTCTGCTTAGTATTTTATTTGTATCAAAAATGTTATAAATTTCTTCATTTTTTAGAATGCCATCCGCATGAATACCTGCTTTTGTTGCATTAAAATTTTTTCCAATAAATGGTTGTTTTTCTGGAACCTGGATATGCATTTCTTTTTCCATATATTCGGCTATTTCTGTGATAACAGTGGTATCTACTTTTTCTATACCTTCTCTACCGCGCAAAGCTATGTATTCAAAAATTAACGCTTCTATTGGTGTATTCCCTGTTCTTTCACCAATGCCAAGCCATGCGCCATTTGCCGCAGAAGCCCCGTATAACCAGGAATGAACAGCATTTGTTACACCACGGTAAAAATCGTTGTGACCATGCCATTCAAGCCATTCTGAAGGAACGCCGGCATGTTTATTTAAACCGTAAATAATTCCATGTACATTTCTTGGTAATGCTGCTCCTGTTAAAGCAATTCCATAACCTAATGTGTCGCAGGCACGAATTTTAACAGGCATTTTATATTTTTGAGATAGTTTCATAAGTTCAACAGCAAATGGTATAACGAAACCATAAATATCAGCCCTTGTAATATCTTCAAAATGGCAGCGTGGAATTATTCCATTATCAAGTGCTGCTTGAACAATTTTTAAATAATTTTCCATTGCCTGTTTTCTTGTCCATTTTAATTTTAAAAAAATATGATAATCTGATACGGAAGTTAAAATGCCGGTTTCTTTTAATCCGATTTCTTTTACAAGTTTAAAATCAGATTCTGTTGCTCTAATCCAGCCGGTTATTTCAGGATATTTATATCCGCGTTTTAAACATTCTTCCACTGCTTCTCTGTCCTTTTTTGTGTAAAGGAAAAATTCTGTTTGCCTGATAAGCCCTGTATCGTTATCAAGTTTATGTGTTAAATCAAAAAGATGAACTATGTCTTTAACTGTAAAAGGTGGTAATGACTGTTGACCATCACGAAAAGTTGTATCAGTTATCCATATTTTATCAGGAACATTCATCGGGACTACACGTTGATTAAAAATTATTTTTGGCACATCATCATAAGGAAACATATCTCTGAATAACTGCGGTTCAGAAACGTCCTGGAGTTCATAATTATAAAATTCTTCTTCAAAAAGGTTGGTTTTTTTATTAAAATAAAGCATGTTTCACCTCCGGTGAATTTTTAAAGTTGCTAAATAATAACACATTTAAAATTATTAGTCAAAAAAAAAACAACTCCAATGCAATGCTTTAGTTATGGGAGGTAATAATAAAAATTGAAAAATTCCACCTTTAGAAACTAACCATTACCCACAAGTTAGCCCGTGGCAGACAGCACGTTTAATTTTTTTTGTGATTTCTATATATTAATAAGCAACCTTAGATAAAAACATGGCTGGTGCCAGAGCAATTTTTTCATTAAAATCAGAAAATGCCGTAACTTGCAATTAACATGGGTTGGTTTTTTGGTGGCACAAAAACAAAGCGGAGCACTCGGCTGACGCGGAAACCTATGCACTTGAACTCTCCGCTTGAACTTTAATAACAGGTCGCAAGAATATAGTTCCAAAACGACCTGATTTTATTCAAAAAATTGCCTAGTTACCATATACGTGCTAATTTTAAAGAACGAAATAATTTTTTTAAAGACAAATAAAAATCACCTCAATGGGCGCAATCCACAAAATAAAAATTGTTGACAATAACAGAAAAGTCGATAAAATTATCGCATATTCTTTATGAAAGGAGAAAATAAAATGCAAAAAAAGGATTTAAAAGGGAGATGTAGTTATTGTAAAGAAATTATTAAAAAAAGGAAGGATTTTATTTTAAAGCATATTAAAGAATGTCCAGAAAAAGAGAAGATAAATAATGATGTTAAAAAGTTAGATAAATATTCTATCATTTTGTTAGAAGGGTTTAATAATTTACAATATTGGATGGTAATAAAAATGTTAGATTCATCTTCACTTAAGGCATTAGATAATTTTATAAGAGATATATGGGTTGAATGTTGTTATCATTTAAGTCATTTTTTATATAATGAAAGTGAAGTGCCAATAAATTTAAAATTATCTTCATTTGCCGTAGGTGATGAATTAGAATATGAATATGATTTTGGAACAACAACGCATATAAGATTAAAAATAATTGATAAAATAGAAAGTGAAAAGGATAAGATGATTACAGTATTATTTAGAAATATTGAACCAGAATATGAGTGTGTAGAATGTGGAAAGATTGCAAATATGATTTGTCGTAATTGTTTTGAATTTTTATGTGATGAATGCATGGATAAACATGAATGTGTAGAAGAAAATGGGGAAGATATTGTAGTGCCATTGGTAAATTCACCAAGAACAGGAGAATGTGGTTATACTGGATATGATGAAAGATTAGTTAAAAAGTATTTTCCAAAAGAAATAATATAATGAAAAATTTTTGAAATTAATTAAGATTTAATTGGCAATTAATTTTGATAAAAACGATTTTAGTAATAAAAAATAGATTTTAAATTATTACTTAAGGAAATAAACAAAAATTTTTTATAGTAAAATTAAATTATAAAATTATCCCAAAATTGTGACAGAAGCGATTTTTGAGGTAGAAAATATAATAAAATAAAAAAGAAAAATAAGATTATTAATTCACCACTGAGGTAAATAATTAAATATATTTTTATATTTTATTCTTAACCTGAAAATTGCTATAGCGATATTCAGAAAATTAAAAATAAGTTGCGTTTATATTTTAATAATGATAAAATTAAAAAACAAAAATTATTAAGGATGGGTTTGTGAAAAAGAAAAGCAATAAAAAATATATGATTATTGATAATTCAAAAAATTTAATTATTAAAGAACAACTTTCGTTTTTAAAATCATATAATATTACTTCATCAAATATGAAAGATGTTATTATATATATAGGCGATGTAAAAAAAGTATTACAAAAAATGCCTGATAATATAATAGATTGTGTTATTACTTCACCCCCTTATTGGAAACAAAGGGATTATAAAAATCCATTACAAATCGGGCAAGAAAAAAACTTTATGGATTACATAAAAAATCTTGTAGATATTTTCACTGAAATGAAAAGGGTATTAAAACCCACAGCTACTTTCTTTTTAAACGTGGGCTATAAATATCAGGATAAAGAATTATTATTAATTCCTGAATTATTAGCAAATGAATTGCAAAAAAATGGATGGACGCTTTTAAACAAAATTATATGGCATAAACCAAATGCAATGCCTTCTTCGCTTGAAAGTAGATTTTCAAATGTTTATGAACCCGTTTTTTTATTTGTAAAAGAAGAAAGCAAGTTTAATTATTATTTATCAATTGATAAATTAAGAATTCAAACAAATAATTTTTATAATAATAGAAATCCAGAAGATATTATTGGTTTTAGAGTTGAAAATTCATTAACCAAGCAGGAAAAAAATAAGGGGCATGTTTTAAGAGTTTTTAATAATTTAAAAGGGGATATATTTGCAGAAGTATTGTGGGAAGATGGAAAAATTTCTCTTGAAAGTGTTCAACATTTTCAGAAAGAATCTCAAATACCTGTGGAATTAATTTGTGATGAATGTGGAAGCCAAATTAAACATGAAATAGATATAATAAATCATAATAAATGTAAAGGTTTTTTTAAACCCATATTATCAAAGTTAGATACTGATAATTTGATAGAATTAAAGCCAGCAAAATTGTTTTATGCAGAAAAAAAACTATTTAATTCTTTAAATAAATCTTATAATGGTAAATTTAAATTGAGTCCTGAAAATAGAGGTGCTTCACCCGGGGCTAGAAAGTCGCTTTTTGGTGAATATTTAGTTCTTCAGAGAAAATACAAAATTTTTCAACCAATAATTGCTGATTATTTAAGATTTTGGAAAGAGAAAAGTAAAATTACTATAAAAAAAATAGATGAAATATTAGGATATAAAGATACAGCGGGGCACTGGTTTAGAAAAGATACTGGTAAATGGGGAAAGGGTGGAGCAATTCCATTGCCTGAGGATTGGTTTAAATTAAAAAATATATTAAAATTTGATGATATTTATGATAAATGGATTACAGAAACGCATTTAGTATTACAAACTGTGAAAGCCCACCCTAAAGGAAAAAATCCTGGGGATGTTTGGAGTATAAAACTTCAACCTTTCACAGAAGCACATTTTGCTACTTTCCCGGAAGAGTTAGTGAAAAAATGTATAGAGTGTGGTTGTCCAGAAAATGGAGTTGTATTAGATCCTTTTGCTGGTTCAGGTACAGTAGGCAAAGTGGCACTTGATACAAATCATAATGCAGTGCTCATAGAACTTGTTCCAGAATATTTAGATATTATTAAAAAAAGATGTGGAAATATAAGGAGGATATTTTATGTTAAATGATTTAGAACTTGAAGAATTGGAAAGAAGATATTTTGACCTTATTTTAATACACTTAAAACAAGATTTGAATAATATTATTGCTTGATTAAATTCAAGAATAAAAATTTTAAATAATTGGTATTCAAATTTTATTAAAACTGCGAGGAAAAACTATAAAGCATCTGATTTAGATGTTGGAGCAGAAAGAATTTTTCATCATTTTTTTGCTCCAATTTTAAAATTTCCAAATTCTTCGCCAATAGGATCGGATTTAATGTTTGAACTTCCAGATGCTTATTTGCATATTGAAATAAAAACTGCTCTTGTTGATAATTCTTCTGATTATAAAGGTAAAATTAATATTGCAATTAATCAAACATCATATAAAGTAAATAACACATTTGTTCCAAATTTACCAGAATATTATAAAATTTCAAATGAAATTGAAAAACCATGTTTGACATATATAATTCAAATAATTCATGAACATGCTAAACCAATTATCAATGCGATAAAATTAGTATGCATTCCAAATGGACAACTTTTTAAACATTATGAGAGAAAAATTTTTAAAAGTGGTAAGGGTGGTTATACTAAAGCAAAGGATTTTAGATACAATTACTCATCAGTACCATATTTTAAACTTTTATGCGAAAGATATAATAAAGATATTTTTAGAATTGAATTAGTATATTTGTGTAAAGGGAAAAAAGTAAAAGATATTACAAATCTTTCTAATATACCTGTACATTTTCAATTTTAAAAATTATTCATCTTATTAATTTAGAAGCATCTGAGATTATAGGTATTAAAAAGATATAGAAAGTGAAATTGAACACTTGGATTACGCAGAAAGTCAGTGCACTTGAACTAACCGCTTGAACTTTTATAATAGATTTTAAAAATTTGGTCCAATAACTTCCTGGTGATCCCTAAGTCACGAGAGGTAGAATTAGGAAAAAAATGCAGAAGGACTTAAAAATCCCTTTTAATCCACCTTTAAAGAGCTTGTGCAAAAAATAGTGTAAAACATAAAAAACAAAAAATTGGCATACAAAAGTGATTAAAATATAATGGGGAAATAAAAATAGAATAAATTTAAATATCAAATTTTATGTTTTTTGCACAGGCTCTAAAAAAGGGGAAATAAAGATTAAAAATTTTTTAATACCCCTCTTTTTTAACTAACCATTACCCACAAGTTAGCCCGTGGCAGACAGCACATTTAATTTTTTTTGTGATTTTTATATATTAATAAGCAACCCGGGATAAAAACATGGCTGGTGCCAAAGCAATTTTTTCATTAAAATCAGAAAATACCGTAGCTTGCAATTAACATGGGTTGGTTTTTTGGTGGCACAAAAACAAAGCGTAGCACTCGGCTGACGCGGGAAAATCGAGGCACTTGAAACCACCACTTGAACTTTAATAACAGGATTCATGAATATAGCTCCAGATCGACCTGATTTTATTCAAAAATTGTCTGGCACCAGCCATGTTTTTTAGGATGTTATATTTATAACAAGCAACCTGGGACAAAAACATGGCAGCAAAGTAATTTTTTCATTTTTTAATTTCTCCCTTTTCTAAAGGGAGACACAGAGGGATTTGTTTTTATTTTTTCCTCTCTCCCCAATTTGTGGGAAAGAGGGAAGGAGATAGGGGGCGGTTGCTATCAAGTCGCCTCTTGATTTATTCACCCTCTCCCATATCTCTCTTCCATCAAAGGGCGAGGGGGAAAGCACTTGAACTCTCCGCTTGAACTTTAATAACAGGTCGCAAGAATATAGTCCCAAAACGACCTGATTTTATTCAAAAAATTGCCTGGCTATCAGCCACGGACTAAAGCAAAAGATATGGGTAATGAACAACTTTTTTAAAGAAGGGAATGGGGAGATTTTATGCAGGGAAGAAAAGAAATAAAAAATTTTCTTTATATCTTATAAAAATCTACCGCGAGGAATTACTATAAATGTATTCCTAAAATCGCTATATAGGAGATTTTGGGGTTAAAAATATAATAAAATAAAGAGAAAAATTTAATTTTTAAATCACCTAATAGTAGGTGAATAATTAAAAAAAATATTTTTTATAATTTTTTGTTTGTTTTTAAATATATTTTTATATTTTAATTTTTCCTTGAAAATCGCTATCGACAATGCCTCAGTTATGGGAGGTAATAATAAAAATTAAAAATCCCTCTTAATCTCCCTTTTGAGAGCCTGTGCAAAAAACATAAAATTTGATATTTTAATTTTTTCTATTTTTATTTTTCCCTTATTTTTTAATCATTTTTGTATGCCAGTTTTTCGTTTTTTAT
>Ga0123519_10008644_pt1 | contig 15496 bp, 8 predicted proteins | sample YelNatPaOPRAMG02_FD_87396 | JGI IMG/M metagenome (GOLD analysis project Ga0123519, IMG submission 87396) | Hot spring microbial communities from Yellowstone National Park - Yellowstone National Park OP-RAMG-02 (version 2) | ecosystem: Environmental > Aquatic > Thermal springs > Hot (42-90C) ...
AAGGATGGGCGCATGGTGGAGAAACGTGTGGCACTGGTCACCGGCGGTGGCCGGGGCATTGGCCTGGGCATCGCCCGGGCGCTGGCGCGGGAGGGCTGCGACCTGGCCCTCTGCGGCGTGCGGCCCGCAGCGGCAGTGGCCGAGGCGGTGCGCGAGCTGGAGGGCCTGGGCGCCGCCGTGCAGTACGTGCAGGCCGACATCGCGTCGCGCGACGACCGGGCGCGGCTGGTGGGGGCCGTGCGCGAGCGCTACGGCCGGCTCCACGTGCTGGTCAACAACGCCGGCATGGCCCCGCGCGTGCGCGCCGACATCCTCGAGGCCAGCGAGGAGAGCTACGAGGAGGTCATGCGCACCAACCTGCAGGGGCCCTACTTTCTCACTCAGGCGGTGGCGCGCTGGATGGTGGAGGAGCGCCGCGCCGACCCGGCCGCCCCGGTGTGCATCGTCAACATCTCCTCCATCTCGGCCACGGTGGCCTCGACTAACCGCGGCGAGTACTGCCTGAGCAAGGCCGGCGTCAGCATGGCTACCCGCCTGTGGGCGGTGCGCCTGGCCGAGTTCGGCATCCCGGTGTACGAGGTGCGGCCGGGCATCATCGACACCGACATGACGGCCGGGGTGCGGGCGCGCTACGATGCGCTCATCGCCGGCGGCCTTCTCCTGCAGGCCCGGTGGGGCCTGCCCGAGGATGTGGGCCGCGCCGTGGCCATGCTCGTGCGCGGCGACCTGGGGTACTCCACCGGCCAGGTCATCTGGGTCGATGGCGGCATGAGCGTGCCTCGCCTGTAGGCCTCGCCCCGGGGGTCCGGGGCAGCCGCTGCGCTACGCCCCTTATGACCGCCCGCCCCCCAGCGAGCGCACCTGCCTCAGGAACAGAAAGCCCACCAGGAGCGGCAGCCAGACGCTCAGCCCGCGGTAGACCAGGGTGATGACCAGGGCCACCTCGAAGGGCAGGCCCAGCGACGACAGCACCTCGGTCATCACCGCCTCGGCTACGATCAGCCCATTGGGCACGATGGCGACGACCGAAAAGACTGCATCCATCGAAAAGGCGGCGATGGTGGTAGAGATGCCCAGGGGCCAGCCATAGGCCAGGCCCACAAAGGTCACCGTCACCAGGTTGGTCAACTGCGCCGCGGAGGCAATGCCCGCCGTGTAGAGCAGCGAGCGCCGGTGCGAAAAGATGTCGTTGGCGGCGCGCCGGAACTCTTCGGCCGTCCGGCGCGGCCAGTCGGGCGGCAGCGCCTCGCCGCGGCCCATGGCCTGTGCCAACTGATTGGCGGCATGGCGGAGCATGGTGAGCGCCAGTTGCAGGAGGCTGGGCGCCCAGCGGCCGGTGAAAAGGGCGGCAGCCAGCGCGCCGATGAACAGGATGAAGAGGATGCTGCCAATGACCTGGTATACGCGCAGGGTGCCACGGACGTCGAGGTACACCAGGCCGTACAGGATGAGTGGCACCATGGTGCTGAGGTCCAAGGCCAGCACCAGCAGCGTGCCCTCGGTCGCCAGCGCCGGTGACTGTTTGCGCCGGGCCGCATCGTCGACAAAGACCACCGCGCCGCTGGCTCCGCCCGAGGGCACCAGAGTGCGCACAAAGATCGACGCGAACATGACCGGGATGAGCTCATGCACCTGGCTCGCTACCTCGACCGTGGCAAAGGCATACTTGTACTGGGCCGCATACAGGTAATAGTACGCCGTCTGCGCCGCCACGGCCGCAACGATCCACACCGGGTCGCCACGGATCAGCGCCAGCCCAAGCCGCTCCAGGTCGTTGCGGCTCAGGATGATGAGGACGATAAAGCCCACGGCGATCAAGAGGAGTGGCCAGCGGCGTTTCAGCCACTCCAGCCATCTGCCCTTCACGGGCATCCTCCGCGATCGAGTCGCCCCGCCATCGCCGGGCCGGCTCAGCCCGGCTCCGGCGGGCAAAGCCGGGTTGCCCACCCAACGGCTCTCGCTCCACCCGCGCGACGAGTGGGCGGGGGGAGGTGCGCTCCCCGGCATGCTGGCTTCGAGTGCGAACGCATCGGGTCGACGGATGAATCGTAGCAAGATACAGGCCGAAAGGCGGCACCGGCCGGGCTCACCTTGGCCGGCGCAGTGGGGTAAGGACCCTTCGCCACGCCGCTCGAGAGAACGTGCCCTGGGGCCATGGCGAGCGCCTCGGGGGCGGGGCGATCCCCAAGCCATGTTGGAGATTGCTTCGTCGGCGGCCGAGGCCGCCTCCTGTTCAGGAGCTTCGGCCGCCGGGCCACGGACCGGGTTACGCGCTCCGCGCCGCACCCGGTGCGGAACCGTTAGCAGGGGCCGGGCCGGGAGCGAGCGGAGCTCAAGACCCGGCTGCCACCCCCGCCAAAACCCACCCTGGGTCAGTGCCGGAAGAGAGCGAAGCGCGTGGCCCGGCGTTTGCCCAAGTCACCCACAGTTCTGGGATACACCCTGCCCACGCAAAACGGTTTACTTGGCCCCCCTTTTGTGGTATCATCGAGAGGAGCAGCCCTCGGCGAGCGGCTCTGCTGATCGTTGGCGGCTGATCCCTGATAGTTCATGGGAAAGGAGCCCCGGGTATGAAAGCTGTTGTCATGGCCGGCGGCGCCGGCTCGCGCCTGCGCCCACTGACCATCAACCGGCCCAAGCCCATGGTACCGATTGTGAACAAGCCGGTCATGGCCCACATCCTCGACCTGCTCAAGCGCCACAACATCACCGATGTGGTCGTGACCCTGCAGTATATGGCCGATGTGATCCAGGCCGACTTTGGCGACGGCCGCAACATCGGCATGAACATCCAGTATTCAATCGAAGAAACCCCACTGGGCACGGCTGGTAGCGTGAAGAACGCCCAGGAATTCCTCGATGACACCTTTTTGGTGATCAGTGGCGATGCACTGACCGATTTCGACCTGAGTGAGATCATCGCCCAGCACAAGGCCCGCCAGGCGCTGGCTACGATCACCCTGTACCGCGTCCCCAACCCGCTGGAGTATGGCGTCGTCGTCCTCAACAATGAGGGGCGAGTGCAGCAGTTCCTCGAAAAGCCCAGTTGGGGCGAGGTGATCTCAGACACGGTCAACACGGGCATTTACGTTCTCGAGCCCAAGGTGCTCGACTATTTCGAGCCTGGCGTGCCCTTTGACTTTTCCAAAGACCTCTTCCCCATGCTCCTCGAGCGGGGCGACCCCATGTTCGGCCACGTGGCCAGCGGCTACTGGTGCGACATCGGCAACCTGCAGGAGTACATGCGGGCCTCGGCCGACTTGCTCGAGGGCCGGGTGCACCTGGAGCCCATGGGCCAGCACATTGGCGGAGGCATCTGGGTGCAGGGTGAAGTGGAGATTGCGCCCGATGCCCAGCTCTTCGGCCCCATCTACCTGGGCTATGGCGTCAAGGTCAAGGGCGGCGTGGTGATGCACGGCCCGACGGCCATCCGCGATTACTCGGTGGTCGATAACCGCGCCCACATCGACCGCAGCATCGTCTGGCGCAACTCGTACATTGGCGAGGGGGCCGAGCTGCGGGGTGCCGTGGTGGGGCGCCAGTGCAGCCTGAAGAGCAAGACGGTGGTCTTTGAGGGCGCCGTGATCGGCGATGGCTCCATTGTCGGCACCGGCGCGGTGATCCACCCCAACGTCAAGATCTGGCCCGAGAAGGAGATCGAGGCCGGGGCCACGGTGAAGACGAGCCTGATCTGGGGCTCGCAGGGCCGGCGCGTGCTCTTTGGGCGCTTTGGTGTGACCGGCCAGGTCAATGTCGACCTGACGCCCGAGTTCGCCGCCAAGCTGGGCGCCGCCTTCGGCGCCAGCCTGCCCAAGGGCTCGGCCGTGACCATCAACCGCGACCCGCACCGCAGCTCGCGCATGATCAAGCGCGGCATCATCTCGGGCCTCCCGTCGGCAGGGGTCAACGCGCTGGACCTGCGGGAGGTGCCGATCCCGGTGGCCCGCTACTATACGCGCGTATCGGATGCGGCAGGGGGCGTGCACGTGCGCCTGTCGCCCCACGATAACCGGGTGGTCGACATCCGCTTCATGGATGCGCGCGGCCTCACCCTCAGCAAGGCGGTGGAGCGCGACATCGAGCGCGTCTTTTTCCGCGAGGACTTTCGCCGCGTGTACCTCGACGAGATCGGCAACATCGACTATGCACCCGGCGTCGTCGAGCGCTACACCCAGGACTTTATGGCGGCCCTGAATGTGGAGGCCATCCGCGCAGCGCGCGTGCCCATCGTGGTCGACTATGCCAACGCGACGACGGCCCAGGTCCTGCCGCCCATCCTGAACGCCCTCGGCTGCCAGGTCGTGGCGCTCAACGCCACCGTCGACCAGACGCGCATGTCGATCCCGCAGGATGAGTTCGACCGCTCCCTGCGCCAGTTGGCGGTCATCTCGCAAGCGGTGCAGGCGCGCCTGGCGGCCCGCCTCGACGTGGGCGGCGAGAAGCTCTTCCTGGTCGACGATCACGGCAACATCGTGCCCCACATCACCGCCGTGGCCGCCCTCGCCAGCCTGGCCTTCCGCGCTCATGGCGGGGGCACCATCGCCGTGCCGGTGAATATGCCGACCATCCTCGAAGAGATCGCTGCCCGCTATGGCGGCACGGTCGAGCGCACGCGGGTGGACCTGCAGGATGTGATGGCCACCGCCGCCCGGGGCGATGTGATCATGGCGGCCGACGGCTCGGGCAACCTGATCTTCCCTCAACTGCACCCCGGCGCCGATGCCATGTTCGCCCTGGCCAAGCTGCTCGAGTTCCTGGTGACTCAGGGGCTGACGCTGTCGCAGGTCATCGCCGAGCTGCCGCCCTACTATCTCGCCGAACGGCGCGTCTCCTGCCCGTGGGAGTTCAAGGGCACGGTCATGCGCCTGCTGAACCAGCAGTTCAAGCCGCCGCGCAGCGCACAGGTCGACGGCACCCGCATCGAGATCGGCCGCAAGGAGTGGGTGCTGGTGTTGCCCGACCCCGATGAGCCCTACTTCCGCATCTTTGCCGAGTCGGACTCGGGGCCGCAGGCCCAGGACCTGGCCGAAAAGTACGCGCGCATCGTCGAGGGGCTGCAGCATTGATCCCGCTGGTCGCCTGGCGGTTCGGGAGCCGGCCCTTCTACACCTACACGCTGCTCCTCGACCTGGGCCTGCTCATCGCGGTGGTGGGGCTGACGGCCGAGGCGAGCCGGCGCGGCTGGAGCGCCGCCGAGGTGCTGGAGGTGCTGGCGTGGGCGCTGGTGCCGGGCATGCTGGCCGGCCGGGCCGCCTATGCTGCGGGCCTGGGCATCCCCCTCTGGCAGTGGGCGCCCTGGGGCGAGGGGCTCTCGTTTGCTGCGGCGCTGGCGGGGGGAGCGCTGGGCCTGGCTCTCCTGGCGCTGGTACGGCGCCGCTCGTACCCTCAGCTTCTGGGCGCCGTCGTCCCCGGGCTGGCGCTGGGCCAGGCGTTGGGTTGGCTGGGGGCAGCGGCACACGGCGTTGCCGCCGGGGCCGCGATGCCCACCGCGGCCTGGTGGGCACCCCGCCTGCGCGACCTCTACGGCACCGAGCTGCCCCGTTTCCCCGTGCAGTACCTGGCAGCCCTGGCGAGCCTGGCCGCCTGGGCCATCATGGCCCGCTGGCGCCTGGGCGACGGTGAACGCGCCGCCTGTTACGCGATGGTGGTGGGGGTGAGCCTGGCTCTGCTCAGTGGGCGGGTCGAACAGTGGCAGCCCCTCCTCGGCGGGCTGAGCCTCGACCAGGCCCTGTACGCCGCCCTGGGCCTGGCGGGCCTGGCCTGCGCCGCCGCGCTCCTGGCCGGCCGCCGGGGGCATTCCCCCTCCCTGCGAGGGAGAGGGCGGGAGTGAGGCTGAGGCGCCGCACGGGCGGCCACCCGAGGGCCTTGGCAAGATATTTTCTGCCGGTGCGAGGGCTCGCGCTGGCGCAGGATCCCCCCTCACCCTGGCCTTGTCCCCCACGGGGGAGAGGGGCGGGCCCGCGGCGCGGCTGCGCTCTGGCTGGAGGGGTGTAGTTCATTTTGAGGGCAAGCCAGCGACCAGCGTTCTGGACAGGTATGAGACCCATCCCCCCGGCCCCCTTCCCACTGCGGCGGGCAGGGGGTGGGGGCAGCACCATACACCGAATGCTGGCATGCAGGCTTGCCCCCAGAATGAACTGCACCCGGCTGGAGGCGCCGCTTGCAGATCGCCCCTTTCGGAGGTAGAATACCCAGGTGTTTTGCACTATACAGACTGTGCCGGGCAGGGGCCTCTCCGGCCTTGGCGGCTCAGGGCCATACACGCGGGTTAGAGATCCCGTAGGATACTACATATGCAGACAAACGAACCCAGGATTGCCGATTACGTACAGCGTGTAGGGCGCAAGCTCCTGGCCACCGAAGGTCCAGCCATGGCGCCGCTGACGGAGAACGGCCGGGCACCCCACATCGCCGCACGCGTTGGCACCAGTTACTGGCGCTGGGAGCGCGCGATCGATGGCTTCATCCGCCAGCACGAGGCGGGGGTGCAGCGCCTCCTCGAGATGACGCCGGGCCTCATCACCTGGGGGATCATCGTGCTCCCTCTGCTCCTGGCGCGGCCGGCGCCGCTCATCCCCATCCTCATAGCCGTGGCCTTCCAGGTGTACTGGCTCTACCGGGGCTTGAGCATGCTCGTCTACGGCGGCATCGGCTGCCTGCGCGTGCGCGTGCACCCGCGCATCGATTGGCGGGCCCGCTACGAGGCCGAGCGGGCAGCCGGCAAGCGCGTGTTGCCCTGGGAGCGCATCTACCACCTGGTCATCATCCCCAATTACCAGGAGCCCATCGCCAAGCTGCGCCTGACGCTCGAGAGCCTGGCCGCGCAACACGAGGTAGCGCCGCACATCTGGGCCGTCTTGGCCATGGAGGGGCGCGAGGAGGGCGCTGCCGCCAAGGCCCGAGCTCTGCAGCGCGAGTTCGCCGGCCGGCTGGCCGTCTACTATACCATACATCCCGACGGGCTCCCCGGCGAGAAGCCCGGCAAGGGACCCAACCAGAGTTGGGCCGCTCGCTGGGCACGCAAGCGCCTGGTCGAAGACAGAGGCTACAAGGTGCGGCACGTGGTGCTCACCACGTGCGACGCCGACTCGGTGTTCCACCCCGACTATTTCCTGTGCCTCACCAGCAAGTTTGCCACCGACCCCGATCGTTATCTGCGCGTGTGGCAGGCGCCGGTGCTCTTCCACAACAACATTTGGCAGGTACCCACCTTTGTAGGCTTTATGACGGCCATGGGCAGCATCGCGCAGCTCGCCACCTTGTGCGACCCTCAGGGGAAGCCGTTTCCCCTCTCTACCTACTCGCTCAGCCTGGCTCTGGCCGATGGAGTGGGCTATTGGGATGGCGACGTCGTCGCGGAAGACTGGCACATGTTCCTCAAGTGCTTTTTCCGCCGCTGGGGACGAGTATCGGTCGAGCCCATCTACCTCCCCATATCGGCCGACGCCGCCCTGTCGCACGGCCTCTGGCGCACGGCGCTCAACCGCTATGAGCAGCTCAAGCGCCATGCCTGGGGCGTGAGCGACTTTGCCTACGCGGTGCGCATGTACTTCCATCACGCCGAGATCCCTGCCACAGTCAAGCTGCCCCGGCTGTGGGCGTTGGCCCGCGAGCACCTGATCTGGTCGACGAGCTGGCCGGCCATTACCTTTGGCGTCCTCCTGCCCAGCATCCTCAACCCCGCCTTCGCCGGCTCGCACCTGGGCATCGCCCTGGCCAGGCTCTGCGGAGCCATCGGGCTGGTGGCGGGGGTCCTCTCGCCCAGCCTGGTTCTGCTCGACTATCTGTTGCGGCCCAAGCAGCCCGGGCGGCGCTGGTGGCAGGGCGTGTGGACTGCCGTACAGTGGGTGCTCATGCCCGTCTATACCCTCGCCTTTGGCACCCTGCCCGCCATCGACGCCCAGACCCGCCTCATGCTCGGCCAGCAGCTCGCCTTCCGGGTGACCGAGAAGGCCTGAGGCCCTGGCGGCGCGAGACCGGCTTGTCACTCTGAGCGGCTCCTGCGGCCTGCTCTCGGCCCGGCGCCAAGCGAGCGAAGAGTCCTCGCCAGCCATGGCAGCACGCTCGGAGTGGTCTGGCGCCACGGCAAGCAAGGATTCTTCGCTGGAATTGGCGCCCCTGTGCTGCCTGGCCGTCACTGCCGCTCAGAATGACTCTCACGACGGCGGCCGGCAGATTCGCCGACGATACTGGGACACACTCCGTCTTGGGTTAGGGTCGGCGCAGGTTTGGTGTATAATAGCCTAGCAGGCGCGCGGCAGTCGTGAGCCGCCACTGGTGGGCTATCGGCGTGGTCCTGATGCCGCGGCGCCAAGCGTGGCATTGGGTGTTGTGAGGTATGCCTGGCGTGAGATCGAGCAGGACGGTCCGGGCCCGCGTGCTGGCCGGCGTCATCGCCCTGATGGGCCTCCTCAACGTGCTATCTTCCGCGTTCATCCCTGCGGTCACCAGCCGGCTGCGCTTCCTGCACCAGGCTCTGCCGCCGCTAGTCACCCTCGGTTCGCGCCACCTGACTCTGATCGCCGGCTTTTTCCTGATGGCGGTGGCGTGGAACCTGGCCCAGCGCAAGCGCATGGCTTGGGTGCTGACCGTATGGCTCTTGTTCATCTCGGCCTTCTCGCACGTGCTGAAGGGGCTCGACGCCGAGGCCGCCTTCATCGCCCTGGCCCTGCTGGGTGTGCTCTGGTGGTTCCGGCGCGATTTCTCGGTGCGCTCCGACCCGGGGGTGGTCCAGAGCCTGCTCTTCGCAGCTCCCTACACCGTGGTCTTTTTCTTCCTCTACGGCATAGCGGGCTTTTACATCCTGCGCCACGAGCTGGGCGCGCCCTTCGACCTCAGCCAGGCCATCAACGAGATCATCAACCTGGCCACCTTCCAGGGGCTGGAGTACTACCAGCCGCTCACGCGCCACGCCCGCTGGTTCACCGATTCGATCCCCCTCATGGCGGGGGTGGGCACCTTCTACCTGTTCTACAGCCTGATGCGCCCCGTGCTGCGGCCCGCACCGTTGACGCGCCGCGACCGCGACGTGGCCGCCGAGATCATCCGCGCCCATGGCCAGAGCAGCCTGGCCTACTTTGCCCTGGGCCACGACAAGAGCTACTTCTTCAACGACGAGGAGACCTGCGTGGTGCCCTACGTGCTGGTGCGCGATGTGGCCCTGGCAGCAGGCGACCCCATCGGCCCGCGCGACGACGTGGGCCCTACCATCGACGCCTTTGTCGCCCATTGCGAGGAGAACGATTGGCTGCCGGCCTTCTACCAGGTGCAGGAGGCTACCCTGCCCCTCTACCGCGACCTGGGCCTGGAGGCCCTCAAGATCGGCGAGGAGGCCCTGCTCGAGATCCAGTCCTTCGACCTGCGCGGCAAGGTCAAAGAGGACCTGCGCACGGCGGTCAACCGCGGCCGGCGTGAGGGCTGGCAGTTCCTGTTCTTCGACCGCGCTATCGAAGACCCGGCCGTCGTCGCCCAACTGCAGGGCATTTCCGAGGCCTGGCTGGCCGACAAGTTCGGTGGCGAGATGGGCTTCACCATGGGTGCCAGCCCCATCGCCGGCAGCGCCGAAACCCTGGTGACGGCAGTGGCCGACGCCGGAGGTCGCATCCGGGCCTTCATGACCTGGACGCCGATGTTCGGCCTGGGCGGGTGGACGGCCGATTTCATGCGGCGCGCGCCCGATGCCGAGAACGGCATGATGGAGTTCCTGGTGGTCCACACCATCGAGGCCCTGCGCCAGCGCGGCGCCACGCTGCTCAGCCTGGGGCTGGCGCCCCTGGCCAACACCGGCCCGGCCACCTCCGAGGCGGTCCTTTCCCTGGAGAAGGGCCTCGAACTGGTCTACGAGCGGTTCAACACGGCCTATCGCTTCAAGTCGCTGCAGCAGTTCAAGGCCAAGTTTGCGCCCCGTTGGGAGAGCCGCTACCTGGTGTACCCGGGCCTGGCCGCGCTGCCCCGGGTGGCCTTTGCGCTGTTGAACGCCCAGATGCCCAACTTTAGCCTGACCGAGCTGGCGCGCCTGGTGCGGCCCGCGCGGCAGGCCTGAGCAGCGGCCTCACCGGCGACAAGGGTGGCGCCCTGGCAAAGCCTGGCGTTTTCTTGGCAGTGCGTCTACCGACGAATGGAAGGAGAACCCATGTCACCACAAGAGCGGGCTGCGGGCCCCGTCGACTCCACCCGCAGCCCCCACGCCCGCTTGCGCACCCTCGCCTACCGCAGCGTGAGCCTCAGCGGTGGCTTTTGGGCCGCCCGGCAGGCCACGAACCGCCAGGTGAGCCTGCCCCACGGCTACCGCATGCTCGAGGAGTGGGGCAATTTCGATAACCTGCGCCTGGCCGCCGGCCTGATCCAGGGCAAGCAGTTCCGCGGCTACGTCTTCCAGGATTCGGATGTGTACAAGTGGCTGGAGGCGGTGGCCTACGAGCTGGCCAACCGGCCAGATGCCGAGCTACAGGCCATGGCCGATGAGGCGATCGCGCTGGTGGAGGCCGCCCAGGCCCCCGATGGCAACCTGGATTCCCACTATCAGGTGGCCGAGCCATCCGGCCGTTGGGTGCACCTGGATTACGGCCACGAGCTCTACTGCGCCGGCCACCTCTTCCAGGCCGCCGTGGCCTGGCGGCGGGCCACCGGCGATACGCGCCTGCTGCGCGTGGCAGAGCGCCTGGCCGGGCACATCGATTCGCTGTTCGGCCCGGGCAAGCGGGCGGCCACGCCGGGCCACCCCGAGGTGGAGATGGCGCTGGTGGAGCTGTACCGCGAGACGCTCGAGCCCCGCTACCTGGCGCTGGCCCACTTCTTCGTCGACCAGCGCGGCCACGGCCTCTTGGGCAAGAGCCGCTACGGCTCCCTCGAATACTTCCAGGACCACGTGCCCGTGCGCCAGGCCAGCACGGTGGTGGGCCACGCCGTGCGCCAGCTCTACCTGACGGCGGGGGTCGCCGACCTCTACCTGGAGACGGGCGAGGAGGCACTGCTCGCCGCCCTCGAGCGCCAGTGGCACGATATGGTCGAGCGCAAGCTGGCGCTCACGGGTGGCGTGGGAGCGCGCCACGAGGGCGAGGCCTTTGGCGAGCCCTACGAACTGCCCAATGACGCCTGCTACTGCGAGACCTGCGCGGCCATCGCCAGCATCCTGTGGAACTGGCGCATGTTGCTGGCCACCGGCCAGGCGCGCTTTGCCGACCTGATGGAGCGCACGCTCTACAACGGCTTTCTGAGTGGGGTGGGGCTCGACGGCCGGCACTTTTACTATGTGAACCCCCTGCTCAGCCGGGGCGGCATCGAGCGCCCCGAGTGGTACGCCTGCGCCTGCTGCCCGCCCAACGTCATGCGGCTGCTCGCCTCCTTCGGCCACTACCTGGCTACGAGCGACGCCTCGGGCGTGCAGCTACACCACTATGCGCCGGCCACCATCGACGCCGATGGCCTGGCCCTGCGCATGGAGACCGAGTACCCCTGGCAGGGCCTGGTGCGCATCACGGTGGAGCGGGCCACGGGGGCACCCCGCCGCCTGGCCCTGCGCGTGCCCGGTTGGTGCGACCAGGCGGCGCTGCGGGTGAACGGCCAGGCCGTCGCCGCCGATCCGACCGCGGCGGGCTATGCCGCCATCGAGCGGGCATGGCAGCCCGGCGATACGGTGGAGCTCGAGCTGCCCATGGCACCCCGCCTGGTCGAGGCTCACCCGCGCGTCGACGCCACACGCGGCAGCCTGGCCATCGAGCGCGGGCCGCTGGTCTACTGCCTGGAGCAGGCCGACCAGGACCCGGCGGTCGATGTGATGGATGTGGAGATCGACCCAACCCGCCCCCTCGACGCCCGGTGGCGTGGAGACCTGCTCGGGGGCGTGATGGCCATCGAAGCGCCCGGCTATGCGCTGGACCTCCGGCCCTGGCAGGGCCGGCTCTACCGGCCGCTGGGCGGGGCTGAGCCTGGCCGCCGCGCCGTGCGGCTCGTCGCCGTGCCCTACTACGCGTGGGCCAACCGTGGCCCCGGCGCCATGCGGGTGTGGGTTCCGGCGGCGCGCTGAGGCGCGGCGCACCGGCAGCAGCGGCCGGGCCGCGAGCGAGCGGAGCTCGACACCCGGCTGCCTCCCCTGGTGCCGGCCAGCCTTTTTTCGCGCAGGCTCCTGGGCTACTCGGGGTGACAATGGGGATGCCACGCGCCTACCGCGCGTAGGCACGCACGGCGCTGCGCGCCCGGCGGACGGTGCGAGGGATGAAGCAGCCGCCCACCCAGCTCAGGTACTGGCGCACGCGCCAGGGCCGGCCCCCTGCCTCGGTGGTGCCGGCGAGGATGGCACGGCGCAGGTCCTCGGCGGTGCGGCCGGGGAAGCGCGTGTGGGCCTGGCCGATGACGGCCAGGTGGTGGGCATCGCTGCCACCCACCATGGTCAGGCCCAGGCGGTGAGCGGTGCGGGTGGCGCGCAAGTTGGCCACATGCCGCACCAGACTGCCGTTGAGCACCTCCACGCCGTCCAGTGGCAGCGAGGCCAGCCGCTCTTCGGTCCAACGGCGATTGCCGCGGCCCAGCAGGCTGCTCGAGATGGCGTCGTAGGGGTGGGCGGCGATGGCCAACCCTCCCTGCGCGTGCACCTCGGCGACCGTATCCTCCATGGGCCGGCCCGGAGCGATGGGCTCCTCGATAAAGAGCGCCAGCAGATGCCCATCGGCCGTGCCCACCTCTTCGCCCACGATCACCTCCAGGCCATACTGGGCGGCCAGGCTGCGCACACGCAGGCCGCCATCCATGCGGTTGTGATCGGTGATGGCGATCACGGCCAGGTCGGTGTGGCGCAGCACGTGCTCCACCACCTGCAAAGGCGACGGGCCGCCGTCGCTCAGGCGCGTATGAATGTGCAGATCGGCCTTGCTCCAGGCGAGCGCAGCCTCCACGAGATGGTCTCCCAAACGAACCTTTCCTGCCTAGTAGTGTTCCCGACGGACCGGCCGGCCAAGCGGCTGCCGCTGGCCTTATAGTCCACTGGCGGATTGTACCAGAGGCGTTATGGGATGTCAAAGAGGGGCAGGTGTATCCCAGGATCGTCGGCGAATCTGCTGGCCGCCGTCGCCGTGAGAGTCATTCTGAGCGGCAGTGACGGCCAGGCAGCACTGGGGCGCCAATTCCAGCGAAGAATCCTTGCTTGCCGTGGCCCCAAACCACTCCGAGCGTGCCGCCATGGCTGGCAAGGACTCTTCGCTCGCCTGGCGCCGGGCTGAGAGCAGGCCGCAGGGGCCGCTCAGAGTGACAAGTGGGTCTCGCGCCGCCCCGAACGACTGCGCCCCCTCCGACGGCCAGAATCTGCGCCGACGATTCTGGGATATACCCCGACAGCGCAGGAGGAACTTGCTGCGACCAGGGGTGGCAGCCGGGTCTTGAGCTCCGCTCGTTCCCGGCCCGGCCCCCCTCAAACGGTTTCGCACCGGGTGGGGTGCGGAGCGTGTGGCCCGGTCCGCGGCCTGGCAGCGGCGGGCGAAGCAATCTCCATCGTGGGTTGGGGATTGCTTCGCGCCTCGGGCGCTCGCAATGACAGTGCGGAAGGAGCTTGTTGCGGCTGGGGGTGGCGGGTTGGCGCGGGCGGCATCAATAGAGGGATCCCTGGCTGAGGAGGAGTTCCAGGGCATCCTCGGACCAGGGGGCGCGCAGGGCAGGCAGGCGGGTCGCCTGGAGGAAGGATTCCGCCTCGCCGTTGTTGGTAGCGGGGGCGATGAAGATGAAGCGGCGCGCCAGGGAGGGGTGGCGGGTGCGCGTCCAGGCGTACAGCTCGCGGCCATCGAGGCGCGCCAGCTCGAAGGCACAGAGCACGCGATCGAAGGCTTCCAGCTCGATCTTGTGGCGGGCCGAAAGGCCATCGCCGGCCGTCCTCAGCACGTAGCCTCGCCGGCGCAGGGCCAGAGCCAGCGAGTTGAGGCGCTGGGGGTTCGAGTCGGCCAGCAGGATGGGATGGCCGCCCTGCTCCTCGGCGTCCTCTGGCGGCGATTCGGTCACCACCGGCAGCTCGACGAAAAAACTGGCCCCACCGTCGGGGTTGTTGTCGGCCCACAGGCGGCCGTTGTGGCGCTGCACGATCTCGGCCGAAGTGGCAAGCCCCAGGCCCGTGCCACCGCTGGGCCCTTTGGTCGTGAAGAAGGGCTTGAAGAGGTGAGGCCACACCTTGTCGGGGATGCCGGGGCCATCATCCTCCACGCGGATGGCGATGCGCCCGTAGGGTGCCCCCGGGTCGGGGGGCGACCAGGAGGATTGCACGCGCAGGGTGCCCCGGTCGTGGGCCGCCGACATGGCCTGGATGGCGTTGTTCATCAGGTTGAACAGCACCTGTTGCAGCGGCGAAGGGTCGGCCCAGGTCAGCGGCAGGTCCTGGTTCAGATCCAATTCGCAGCGAATGTGGGCTACCCTGGCCTGATAGGCCAGCAGGTCCAGGGTCTGGTTGATGAGGTCGTTGAGCGACACCCACTGCATCTCGGCGTGCTGCTTGGCAAAGCTGAGCAGGCTGCGCACCAGCCGGCTCGAGTGCTCGGCCTGGCGGCGGATGACGGCCAGGTCGTGCTGGGTGTCGGGGTCCATGTTGGCGTTCTGGATGATATCGGCCAGGCCCATGATGGTGGCCAGGGGGTTGATGAGGTCGTGGGCCATGCCCGCGGCCACCTGGCCGACGGAGGTGAGGGTCTGGGTCTGCACCAGGCGCTCGTTGAGCTGGCTGTTCTCCTGCACCAGGGCTGCCCGGTCCATGCTGAGCTGGTTGACTGCCTGGATCACCTCGTCGAGCTCCACCAGGCCGCTGCCACCGCTGAGCGCTTCGGCGTCGCGCCGGTTGGCCAGCTTGAGGATGGCCCGCCGCGCCTCGCCGATGGCGCCGAGCACCCGCTGCTGCAGCCAGCCGGTCAGGGCCAGGGCGAGGGCCAGGTCGGCCACCAGCGCAGCCCCCCATGGCCACCCCCACTGCCACAGGCTGGCCCACAGCCCCGCCGAGGGCTGGCTGGAAACGAATATGCCCACCGGCGTGCCGTCGACTCCGCGCAGCAGCGAGGCCATCTCTTCGTAGTGGGGCTCGGCGAGGGCGGGGTCGCCCGTCCAGTGGAGGCGTTCCGGCTCGGCGGTCAGCGCCTCCCAATTGTTCTGGGCCATGGGCAGGCCGGCGGCCGGCTGGCCCTGGCGGTCGTGCAGGGTGGTGAGCACGCGCACCCCGCCCGCCACAAGGCTGGCATCGAGGCCGGTCGCGCTCTTGACGGCCTCCAGGTCGGCCGGCGTGAAAGGAAGGGCTGCTGCCACCAGCCCAGCGGGGCCGGGGCAGGTGCCCACCGCCACCACGGCGCCCTGGTCATCCAGCTCGACCCCACTGAGCGGCTCGGCGGGGAGAGAGGCAACCAGCGGCCCCAAGCGCGGGAGGGAGCGGCCGCCAGTGGAGCGCACCAACGAGCCGTCGGCGCCGAGGGTGAGGATGGTGGCTTCGGCGGTCGGCAAAGTGGCCCGCGCGCCAGAGGCTGCCTGCTGGGCGAGGAGG
>Ga0123519_10008648_pt1 | contig 15491 bp, 19 predicted proteins | sample YelNatPaOPRAMG02_FD_87396 | JGI IMG/M metagenome (GOLD analysis project Ga0123519, IMG submission 87396) | Hot spring microbial communities from Yellowstone National Park - Yellowstone National Park OP-RAMG-02 (version 2) | ecosystem: Environmental > Aquatic > Thermal springs > Hot (42-90C) ...
CATGCCCTTTCTCATGAGGTTCTGTGCCCGAGTGTTTGTATCCGTGAAGGGGGAATTGCCTCCATCAATGATCATATCACCAGGTTCGAGAAACGGCAGCACGTCCAGGATGACTGCATCGACCGGCGGCCCGGCAGGAACCAGCATCATCACTGAACGTGGGACCTTCAGCATGCCCACGAGTTGTTCGAGGCTCTCTGCCGCAAGCACCTTGCGTTCTTCTGCTTCTTTACGCAACTCCTGTATCTTCCCAAGGTCCTTGTCGTACCCGATGACCGAGAAGCCGTGATCGGCCATATTGAGCGTGAAGTTCCGGCCCATAACTCCCAGCCCCACCATTCCTATGTCAAACTGTTCAGCCAACTGTTCATCTCCTTTATGTTTGCTGCTCTCTACACCGAGAGACCAAGCCTCTCCAGCTCTTTCTGAGTCGATTCACAACTTGTATGATGAATGCTCCTGATGCCCAGATCCCTTGCCACATTCACGAACATTGGCCGATCATCGATATAGACCACCTGATCTATCGGCACCTGCGCACAGTCCAGTGCAAAGCCGTATATGTCGTGGTCAGGTTTGCGACAGTGGACAAAACAGGAGCAGACGAAGAAATCCATCAGCTCCCTGAGATTGAACTTCTCGATGCGGTACACCGTCAGTTCCCTACCTTCATTGCTCACAGCCACGATCCTCAGAGCATGTTTGGCCCTCAGCCGCCCGACGAAGTCGATCATCTCTGGATAAGGCTGGGATTGAGCGTACATGAAAGACACGAACTCATTCCGTGAGAATGGTCGCTCCTCATAGAAGATCGTCCTTCGCAGATACTCATCCAGGCTGATCTTGCCCTCTTCGTACACGGGGAACGTCAAGTGATGCCGCTCGTTCACCTCTTCGTAGTCCATGCCGAATGTCTCGCAGGCACGGCGGCGAGCGCCGTGGTCCCAGCCGTTTGTTAGCAAGATGCCACCAATATCAAGAAGCAGTGCCTTAATATGTTCTGATACCATCTGTCAGCCTTCTATCAAATCGTATCGCGCCGGGCAGCCTCCAGATCGGCCACCTTTGCGAGGCGGCGCCGGAAACGCTCTTCCCCAGCAAATCGAGCACCCAGAAAGGACTTGATCAAGTCCAGCGCCAGGTTATAGCCGGTCACTCTTCCACCCAGACATATAAGATTCATGTCGTCGTCTTCCACACCCTGGTGCGCTGAGAAACAATCGTGTATCAGCGCAGCACGCACTCCCTGCACCTTGTTAGCGGCACTACGAAGTCAGGATAATCGTCCTCCGGCACAAGCTCATTTGCGCAGAAGTCCGTTATCTCGTATCCCAGCGCCTTCATCTCGACGACCAGGCGTTCTTTTAGCTCGAATCCACTGTGGTCGGCAGCGATTCCTATTCGCATCCCTATGCCTTTCTCTTTCCCGTCAAGAGCTCCATCGCTCGCGATCTGATGTTCTCCACGGTGAACCCGAACTCCGACACAACTGTCTTGCCGGGAGCGGACGCGCCGAAATGGTCGAGCCCGACGACATCGCCACTGTCGCCGACATAGCGGCACCACCCCTGCGGTGAGCCTGCCTCTACCGCCAGTCGCGCGTGGACTGAGGGTGGAAGCACCGAGTCGCGGTATTCCTGAGCCTGGGTCTCGAACAACTCCCAGCTTGGCATCGAAACCGTGCGCACTCTGATGCCGTCCTTTATCAACTGCTCCTGTGCTGAGACGATAAGACTTACCTCGGATCCGGTAGCGATGAGGATTAGCTCCGGCTTACCGTCCGGGGGATCGAGCAGCACATAAGCCCCGCGACAGAGCCCATCGGCAGAAGCGTAGCGCTCGCGGTCAAGTGTGGGAACGTTTTGTCGGGTTAGTATCAGCGCAATGGGTCTGTCTGGCGTCTCAATTGCAACGTGCCATGCGACCGCAGTCTCGTTGGCATCACCGGGACGGATTACGACCATACGGGGTATGGCGCGCAGGTTCGCAAGCTGCTCAACCGGCTGATGAGTGGGGCCGTCTTCGCCAAGTCCGATGCTATCGTGCGTGAGTACGTAGATCACATGCAGATCAGAGAGCGCCGCAAGTCGCATTGGAGGGCGCATATAGTCCGTGAAAATCAGGAATGTAGCGCAGTATGGCAGCAGTCCACCGTGTGCCGCAAGGCCATTAGTGATAGCACCCATTCCGTGTTCTCGCACGCCATACGCCAGGTTGCGTCCCTCATAACTCCAACCTCCGCCTACAGCACCCTGGATATTCTCCGGCACGGCAGATGGGTGCTGAAAATCACCCATTCCGAGTAGCGCCGTGTATGTCGAGGGATTCAAGTCTGCTGAGCCCCCTATGATCTGCGGAACCTTTGCCGCGATGGCGTTGAGCACTTTTCCTGATGCGACACGCGTGGCTACACCCTTCTCGTCCGCGGGGAAGCTGGGAATGTCTTTGTCCCAATCCTTCGGCAGCCCAGCGTGTATCATCTGCTGCAGTTCGGAAGCGACATCAGGAAATGCTCTTTCGTACTTCGAGAATCTCTCGTTCCACTCCGCCTCGGCTTGTTTGCCTATCTTAAGTGCCTGGCGGAAGTGATCAAGGGCCTCCTGGGGAACGCAGAACGATGGCTCTATCGGCCACCCCAGATTCTGTTTGGTTAGCTTTACTTCATCCTCTCCCAGAGGCGAGCCGTGCGCCTCATATGTGTCCTGCTTGTGCGGAGAGCCGTAGCCAATGTGCGTTCGGACCAGGATCAGTGATGGCCGGTCTACTTCCGCCTGCGCTTCTCGGATCGCCTGATCGATGGCCGCGAGGTCGTTGCCATCATCGACTGATTTGGTGTGCCAGCCATACGCATAAAACCGTTTCGCTCGGTCTTCTGTGAACGCAAGCTTTGTTGAGGCCGAAAGAGTGATACTGTTGTTGTCGTAGAGGAAAATTAGCTTACCCAGCCTCAGCTGCCCCGCCAGGGATGCAGACTCCGATCCAACACATTCCATCAGGTCACCGTCACTCACGAGGGCATACGTGAAGTGGTCGATTATCTCCTGATCGGGACGATTGAATCGCGCCCCGAGGTGAGCTTCAGCGATTGCCATTCCCACTGCGTTTCCAACGCCCTGGCCCAATGGCCCCGTGGTTACCTCAACTCCGGGAGTAATGCCTCGCTCGGGATGTCCCGGCGTCGCGCTGTGCCATTGGCGGAACTGCTTGATCGCTTCCAACGGCAGGTCGTATCCGGTAAGGTAGAGCAGCGCATAGAGAAGCATCGATCCATGACCCGCAGAGAGGATGAATCGGTCGCGATCAAACCAATCTGGGTCAGCCGGATTGTGCTTCAGAAAGCGCGTCCAAAGCACATAAGCCATGGGTGCCGCGCCCATAGGCAGACCGGGATGCCCGCTGTTGGCTTTCTGCACAGCGTCCACCGCTAGGAAGCGGATGGTGTTTATGCACAGATTGTCCAGCGAGTCTCCGGCGTAGTTCTCCGAACTGCCATCAGTCATCGCGTTCTCCTCCAATTACAGCCGACCAATAGTCACGAAGTACCTCTTTGCGGCATCTTCTGCTTTTACCCAGTCCCAGTGATCTTGCTGCACGTGCTCACATTCCAGCTTGCGCTTGTTCAGCTCTCGCATCTTGGCCAGCTTTGTCTGGAAATACTGGTTGAAACTTTGGAACTCGGTCACCCTGCCAAGCACTCAACAAGCTCGAGTTCATCCATCGTAAATACCAAGAACTGATGCGTGTTATTTATCTTTCGGCGGCCACAAGCCTTGACTTGTATCGTCGGTGTCTCCCGCTCCCGTCCTATCCGGCCATCAGGGATTCTGGCACAATCTTCTTCTCCAGCGGATGCTTCCCCATTTCCATTCTCCCTTCTTGTTATGCAGTTTCAGGCGATTCACTCCGCATAGTTCGCAGCCAGCGAAACAGCTCGCCAATAATCGCTACGATCACTATCCCAATCACGAGATCTGCAACATCAATCCATTTTCTCGTGAAGCCGCCAAGTGAGATAAGAAGAGTCGTTGCCGCCGCCGGCGCGTGGGTGGCTCGCAGAGGAATCTGTCCAATCAGGGTTAAGGTTACGGCTATCACCGATGCCCACATTCGTCCCGCAGTCAAGTGGTGAATGACGAATGTGGCATCCGAACCGTCGAGTCTCAGCATGAAAACCGAGATGTAGCCGGCGATGATGCCTATTAAATGCCCGACAATGGTGTTATACAGCCGCGACATTGGAAGGTCAGGAGCTTGAGCCTGTAAGAACGCTGTCGGTCCGAGGCTGGGAAACAGCCAGACTTGGCCCAATAAGACGCCCAATATACCAGGGATACCCATCAGGATACCGGAGACACCCGGAGCCCAGATGAGATCTGGTATGGCCGACAGAGTTAAAGGCCGCTTCAACGGCAAGCTAGCTCGTGGACGATTCACTCATGAACTTCCTGTTAACTCGATTGTGAGACACTTCAGATTCCTCCCTTTCGATTACATTTACCCAGTACCGGCCCATCGGCAACACTGAGTCCTTAGTCCAGTTTTCTGGGTAAGATGCCATTCAGATGTAGGAACGAGAAACTCTATAACGACACGCGTTGGGGTATTTCAAACCATTTCCCAATAGGGAGGCACCACGCTATGGACCAAGTGATCTTTCAGCGTTCTAAACACAATCCATTACTAACAACTGCTGATTTGCCTATGCCTGCTAATGCGGTCCTGAACCCGGGAGCTGTAGAGACCAACGGCGAGGTTTTGCTCCTGCTGAGGATAGCCGATAGGCGTGGGTTGTCTCAGATACGTGTGGCGCGAAGCACTAACGGCATAGACGACTGGCGGATCGACCCAGACCCGCTGCTTGAACCCCGCTTACCAGACTACCCCTATGAGGAATGGGGCTGCGAGGATCCGCGAGTAACACAGATTGAACCCAACAAGTGGGTTGTTGCATACGTGGCTTTCTCCCGATACGGACCCGCCGTAGCGTTCGCAACTACGGAAGATTTCCGATCAGTAACTCGCCTTGGAGTTGTTCTGGCGCCTACAAACAAGGATGCTGTTCTGTTTCCTCGCAAGTTCGATGATCAATGGATTATGCTGCACCGACCTGTGACAGGAGGACAGGAGCACATCTGGTACGCTTCAGCGGATGGCAACTTGACTCACTGGGGCCAGCCTGGAGTCCTTATGCCCCAGAACGGGGGACCGTGGTGGGATGGGCTACGAATTGGGGTGGGTGCACCACCCCTGCTCACTGATCAGGGGTGGCTGCTCATCTATCACGGAGTGAAGGAACTGGGTAATCGGCCGGTATACAGGCTGGGGCTTGCACTTTTGGACACGAACGACCCGAGGAAAGTGTTGGCTCGAACATCTGACTGGGTGTTCGCGCCGGAGGAGAGCTACGAACAGAATGGGCTTGTTCCAGGCGTGGTCTTCACCTGTGGAGCAATCTGCCGAGGTGATGAGGTGTGGATGTACTACGGTGCTGCAGACACTGCCGTAGGGCTGGCCACAGCCAAGATTTCTGATCTGCTTAGATTCGTCCGGGATTACGACTACCTTCCTGAGGTTGGGCGAGCAAAGGGAATGCGGGAGTAAGCGAACGAGACAACACCAATGGACCTTTGCTTTGTCAGTGGCGTCATTTGTCATTTCCCAGCTCGGCTCTTGTTTCGCTCCCGCATCTTCGCCAGCGTGACCTCAAGATAGCGGTTGTAGCCTTCAGGGCTCATCCACCCCGCTGGACACTCGACTCGCTCCAGAACGTCTTGCGCAAACAGCAGAAACTGGTGAGTGTTGCTTGTTTTCCGACGGACACGGACCTTGAGTTGCTCTTCCGATACCTCGCGCACTCGTCCTATCCGGCCGTCAGGGATTCTGACACAGTCCCCTTCTTTGATAGGTGCTTCCATCAGCAATTCTTCCTTTCGCCTCTCGCGCTTCATTCCCGTCAATCATAGACCACGGGCGTATTGTGCACTCACGGTCTGCGCTGCGGACCGTTCTGTTGGGGAAATGACAGCAGCCCCTGTCTGTCCTGGCTGTCCAGAAGAAGGTGAAAGTAGATAAGCCCTCTGTAAGGCGACCACTTATCGATGAGCTCGTGCACCCCCCGGTAGTCCGGCCGTTTGCTCAGTCCCAACCAATTCTGGAGCTTGTTTTGGCTGCCTACATCATCGGCTGGATACATGTCTATCCTGCCCAAACCACGCAGCGCGACGTATTCGGCGGTCCAGCGCCCTACGCCGTAGATATTGCAGAGATCGCTGGTGGCGGAGGCGGTATCCAACTGCTCGAGTGCATCTAGGTCAAGCTCTCCATCGACGATAGAGCGAGAGATTGCAAGAATGTTCTGAGCCTTACGTCCGCTGAAACCGAGACTCCTCAGGTCCTCTACTGAGGCGCCGGCTAGATCCTCCGGACGAGGAAACGCATGGTGTTCGCCTACAGCGAGACCGTAAGCGGCCGACAGGCGATTGAGAAGCGTTATCCCCACGACCAGAGAAATCTGCTGGCAAGCAATCCCGTTTATGAGTGTCTCGAAAATGGAACCCAGACGGGGTGGCTTGAAGCCGGAAAAGCGATCTGCCAGAGCTGATAAGCGAGCATCAGAATGAGCGAGTTGATAGAAGCCGGCCAGGTCAATGTCGAGTCCCAGCATCTTCGTTAAGGCATGTGCGACATCAGGTTTGTTCCCAATAACGGCGCCCGGCCCCGCCAGAGTCACAGTGATGTACGGCGCCTCCGGTGTCCCTTTCTGGACGACAGATACCTCCGTGGGCTTCCCGTGCACAACCAGCACTCTGTGATATGCTTGCCCGTCCCACCGATCCATTTTGTTGCTCGGCACGCGGCGCAGCACCCACGCTGTCAGGTCCAGACGAAACGGAGGTACCGGCTGCATCTTGAACTTTGTCATCTCTGCTCTCCGGTGTGAGCCTCGACCATCTGCCGCAGTTCCGAGACCCTTTGGTCCAGTTCCTGTGCGCTCTTTGCTTCCACACTCAGGCGCAGCAGAGGTTCAGTCTGGCTGGGCCGGAGGTTGAACCACCAGTCGCTGTACTCCACCGTCAGCCCGTCAATCTCCGTAATCCGGCCGTCTTTGTAGCGCTCTTTCACCTGCTCTATCACGCCTGCCCTGTCCGGTACTTAAAAGTTGATCTCGGGGCTGTGAAAGTAACGCATAATCGGCTTCGCCAGCTCGGAGAGGGTCTTGCCCTCACTCAGCATTATCTGGATCATGTTCAGCAGAACAAGGTCACCGTTGTCAGTAACGTGGAAGTTGGCGAAGTAGTAATGGCAGGAAAGTTCTCCGGCAAAGTAGGCCCCTGTCTCATGCATCTTCTTTTTGATGAGGTCGTGCCTGCATTTCCACATAAGCGGCCTGCCGCCCGCATTCTCGATCTCCTCTCTCACGGCCCAACTGCTTCGGACGTCGTAGATGATCAGCGCGCCAGGCTTGTCTTGCAGCATTCTCTTCGCAAGGATTGCAGTCACTATATCGCCGGGTATGTGTTGCCCTTTCTCATCGACAAAGCCCACACGGTCGCCATCTCCATCGTAGGCAACCCCCAGATTTGCCCCAATCTCCGATAATTTTTGTTTCAGGCCAGCGAGGGTCTCTTCTTTGAGCGGGTTGGCCTCATGATTTGGAAAGCGGCCATCGGGCTCCCAAAAGAGAGGTGTGACATCACAGTCAGCGTTCTGAAGTAGCTTGGGCAGAACAATCCCTTCCATCCCATTGCCCGCATCGATAACCAGCTTGAGGCCACCGAAGTCCTTGATCCCACTCGTATCCCGAACGGCCTTCATGTAGCTATCGATCGGTTCCGAGGCATTCTCCAGCTTGCCGACGCGTGTGGACTGCATAAAGTGACCTTCATCCGCAATCTTGTGCAACTCGTCGTTGTTTACGAAGTCTACACTAGGCGCTGCACCGGTGCCAGTAAGTTTGAGGCCGTTATACTGCTCGGGGTTATGTGAAGCGGTCACCACGATGCCGGCTGCGGCATTAAACGCATTGACGGCATAGTAGTACATTGAAGTCGTGGTCATATCGATGTCGATCACATCACTACCCTCGTCCATCACTCCACGGCGGATAGTCTCCAGAAGCGATGGCCCGCTTACTCTCATATCCCGGCCCACCACTGTGACGCTCGGCTTGAGCTTCTGGGCATACGCCCGCGCGATTCTATAGACCACATCCTCGTTTATCTGCTCTGGATAGGTTCCACGGATGTCATAGGCTTTGAATATCGAGGAGTCAATATGCTGTATAATGGCTTCCCTCCTCCGAAGATGGCGTTTTTTTGTCATTTTCGTTTCCTTAGTGGCGAACACGACAGTCCTTGACCGGCAGTGGCCCACAGGGCTGCGAGAGGTGCTGCGCAGCAGTCACGAGAGTGTTCATGCCACAATTCCTATCAGCCAGCCACTCTATGGCGGACTAGGTACGGTATGAGGACAATTGCCGCCACGCTCATCAGGTAATTCGCTAGTTTTGATGATCCCGTTGATCAATCATCTATCTGGTTCAGCTCTGGCCAAACGGCGCAGCCTTCGGTGTCCAGCACCCGGTAATCGTCGGGTTCAGGTGCATCTCGGTCTCATCCTCGAAAAGGACAACTGTATCGGCGGGTGCATTATAGAGAATGCTCTCTATGAGCCCCTTTTTCAGCGTAGTCCGGGTCAGGACTTGTTACTTTGAGCTTGGCACGGCGCATGTTGATTCCGCGTGCATGTAACACATCGGCTACAGCGTGCCTGCCCATATATCTGCCGCTTTTGCTAATGTGGAGAGAAAGGAATAGATACGGCCGCGTTGAACCCGAAACTGAGACTGAAGAGCTTGTCCAGATATATGAAGAGAGTTGTGGGACTCCGGTCGTAAACATATTGATAAAGCGATACTGAGGGCTTGGCAGGACTCCCCGGCAGCATTTGAAAGAGGCTCGCTGCCGAGCCCATCAGTTGATAACCTATGTGTATATCTGCTCAGCCAGATAGTTCTCTAGCCCCATCTGCTTGATTTGATCGAATTGGCCCTCAATCCAGTCGATATGCTCCTCTTCCTCTTTCAAGATGGATGAGAGAATATCGCGCGTGCCGTTGTCTCCCTCCTCGACTGCTATTCGTATGCTTTCGTTATAACCATTGATGGCCGTCTGTTCTGCTGCGTGGTCATACTCATGTATGGCTGGGACGTCAGCGCCGATATTGATATCGGTGAGCTTGTTGACTATTGGGCGACCTTCCAAGAACAGGATTCGCTCGATGAGCTTTTCGGCGTGTTTCATCTCGACCATGGCTCGCTTCTCAATGGCCTTGTGCAATTGCTCGTATTTCCAGTTCTCGGACATCTCCGAATGGACCATATACTGGTTTATTGCGCTCAGTTCTTCGGCCAGCCGTGCATTCAGGTGGTCGACAACCTTATCATTGCCCTTCATGAATTGACCTCCTTGATGATAGTGTGATCCAAGCCGGGGCTGGATCAGTGAAAGGGTGTGGATTCAGTATATCCATTCCAAGGGCAAATGACGCGCTGGATTTGGGAATCAAGCGCAGGTTTCCCTTAGTCGAGGCTGTCATTGTGTTGGAGATCAACAGAAGGGTATGTGACTTTGTCGCCTTCCGCTATGGCAAACGGTGTCAGCTTATGAGTTCGAGACTTCTCTTTATAGAATATCTCAACTACGTCATAACCACGGATGACCAGAGCATCAGCAATCAGCGACCGATGGCAACGCCAGGGGAGCACCTCCGCACACATGATAGCAATCGTCTTATGCTCTGTCAGTTCCATCAGCCGCTGTATTGCGTCTGAAAACTCCGGCGTCTGCATGTAGTCTGCGAAGCCACGAAAGCTGTCGTTTCGCCAGCCCGCATTCAGCGAATCCTTCCGTGGCTTTCGCAGTCCGCCCAGATCCTTGGCATAGGTGTAGGATATGCCCGCCTCAGGCAATGCACACTCGAGTTCGTCACGGTTGAACTGTGGGTTCTTCCGAGACCGCGGCATGGTGCGAATGTCAACGACCTCATCAACCCCGTAGTGCCGCAGAATATCGATGAACTCCTCGATGCTTCTGGTCGAGTGGCCGATTGTATAGATAGTCTTTGCCGTCCCTACATCCACATTCGGATCACCGCCTTACCTTCCACCCTGTGCTCCGACACATCCTGCACGACGCTGTCGATCTTCTCAGCCTGCTCTTCCAGAGAGATCTGGGTCTTGAGCTTGCCCTGGGAGACCATCTCCACAAGCCGTGCCAGCCCCTTTGAAGCCGGCTTCATGGGAAACTCGTTGGAGATGATAAAGGCATATATGCTGGCGCGAGTTCGCTCAATGAACGGCCAGAAGCTCAGCGTCGCATCTTGTCGTGAAACATTGCCGTATACCACGTAGACTCCATCCGTATCGAGCATGTTGACGCAGTTTGTAAAGACCGGTCCACCGACCGCATCCGCTATAAGCATGTAGGGACCGAAATCGCTTGCCGCTTTGCCTTCTTCATCTATGACCACGTGGTCAGCCCCTGCCCGGATCACCTTGTCAACGTACTTGTCCTCTCGGACCTGGCCTATGAGCCGCGCGCCCATCAGCTTCGCGAGCTGGCAGGCATATAGCCCGACCGCACCGTTTGCAGCCGTGATCAACACACTCTGCCCAATCAGGCTGCCTCCTCTCTCGAGCACGTAGAGCGCTGTCAGAGCGGATGTCGGCAAGGTTGCGCCCTGTTCGAAGGAAACGTCATCTGGAAGCTCTGCAAGAGCATTCGTGGGCGCTGCCACCAGCTCAGCCCAAGCGCCGGTTATGACGCGTCCGATGACACGGGTTCCCTTCTTCGGCCCGGATCCGTCTGCCGCTGCTCTTTCCACGACTCCAGCGAGATCGCAGCCGACGAGTTTGTTTGGTCCTTGCGACTGTGAGTAGAAAACTTCCTGTGGGGTCAGAGATGTCGCCGCCACTCTGACTAGTGCTTCATCCGATGCCGGAACCGGCGTCTCTACTTCGCGAAGGGCGACATGCCCCGGTGCATTCTGATCTACGACTGCAGCACGCATCATCTGGGACCTCCTTGCTTATCAGTATTTTGGCTGGCGACCGAGCCAGATCAGGTCTTCTGTAGCAGATCTTCTATGCGCTGGTCCAGTGCTATTTGGTCCTTTGCGAATGTCTCAAGTGCAGCTACGGACATTAGATCATCTACGGGCACATCCGGCCACTGCGAGATGTCTGGAATCTTGCCTTTTGCTCGAACTCTTAGCCGCTCATCGTCATTCCAGTTGTGGAATAGATTCACTTGATGCAGCCGTGAGAGTTCTGCAAGATCCTCCCCGTTCAGTATCTGATCCCCACGCTCCAGAGCGTCGTCGACAAACGCGATGAACTTATCGTCTACATCCCACAGGCAAGAGAGCAACTCCGATCCCGCTGGCTCACCTGGACTGAACTCCAATTCGAGTTCCTCCGCGCGTCTCCTGTAGAGATCGCTTTGAGAAACATTCATTTGAAGATACTGCTGGACCACTTTAGGGGGCATTGTGAGCACATCGACTCCAGACAAAGTCACGACTTGTTGGCCATCTCTCATGCTGGCCGCAATCTGCCGTGTGTGGACGCCTTCCTTGGACTCTCTGATCTCAGCTACACGTTCGCAAGAAGCCAATGTAGCCTTTTCCCCCACGTTCTCTGGCTTTCCGAGTCTGTTTTCCTCCACCAGGGAGTTCAGTCGTCCCAGAAACACGTTCACGAAGCGCGGACGAGAGAATCTTGTAGCAAGGTAATTCTGTCTCGCCGAGAACCCTAGCGTGAAATTGATGGGGATTCCTTCTTCAGAGAGTCGTCTGGCGGAGACGAAACCTTCTGGAGTCAGCGGGATTTTGATGTAGAAGAACTCAGGATTGATGTCATAGTAGCGCCGTGCGAAAGCGAGAGTGCGATCAATATCCGATGCCACATCCGGATGGAGTTCCACGCTTACGTGAGCTCCGAATCTCTCCACCAAACTGAGAGCCAACTTAGCATTGACCAAAAATGCTATCTCAATCACGAGCTCGCGAGAGGAGATCCCAGGCATGGCTTGGCGGATCTTTCTTGCGCCGTAGGCAATAAGGCCATCCATAGCTCCAGTCTGCACAACCTCGTTGACGAGCGTGTTATTGGTTGTCATGGCTTCCAGTTCGGGACCCCAGACCGTCTCGGCAGCCTCAGCGTCGCCGGTATCGAGCCAAAGGGCAGTTCCAAGATCTCTGAGCCATCTGAGTTTCTCACTGCTTTCCCGCTGTAGCCTGCCTGGTCCCTCGAAACCTTCCAGGGCCAGATCCCGCACCATCTGCGCGAGGCCGGTGTCTTCGTGCATTCCAGTTGAAGTATTCATTTCATCACCTAGCTTTCAAACGTCAGTATATTCTCTATTGTTTCGGTCTCAAACAGCCGTTCCAATCTCTTTTCTCCCTCTTCGTTGCCTGGCCTGCCCAAGAGACTGAACATGTGCTCCTTGTAGGCCTCAACACCAGGCTGATCAAACGGGTTCACTCTCAGAAGGTATCCACTCATCGCACAGGCTTTCTCAAAGAAGAACAGAAGTCCGCCCAACGTCTCTTCGTCCAGCTTCGGCAGCCGAACTGTGGCACTAGGGACTCCCCCTTCTCGATGCGCCAAGGCAGTCGCGCGGTATGCCTCGCGATTTACTTGATGAATCTGTTTGCCGGTAAGGTAGCCTAGCTCATCGGCGGTGGTGGGGCCTTCCGGGACTGCCAGATCTGGCTCTCCAGCTTCGACATCGATGAAGGTCTCGAAGATATTACGTCTGCCTTGCTGCATCCATTGTCCCATTGAATGAAGATCGGTGGTATAGGTGACCGCCGCCGGAAAGATTCCCTCGTTTTCCTTACCTTCGCTTTCTCCGAAAAGCTGCTTCCACCACTCAGTGAAGTAGTGCAGACGGATCAGAAACGGCGCAAGCACCTCGATCTGTTTCCCCTTGTTGTATAGGAGGTTACGTGCGACTGCATAGTAGTAAGCAGGATTTTTATGCAAGTCGGGATTTTCACACGCCTTCGCGCAAGCAGATGCTGATTCTAAGAGGGTCCCAATATCAATTCCCAGATAAGCGATGGGCAGCAGCCCCACCGGAGATAGCACGGAGTAACGTCCGCCCACATCCTCTGGCACTGCAAATGTCTCATATCCTTCTTGCTCGGCCATTTTGCGAAGGGCGCCTCTCACGGGATCGGTTGTCACAGTGATCAGTTGTGATGCTGTCTCTCGCCCCATCTCACGCTGGAGAAAGTGCCACAGTACTCGAAAACCTATGGCTGGCTCAAGGGTTGTGCCGGACTTGGAGATCACGTTGACCGCCACCCTGTTCCCCTCTAGTTGCCCCAGAAGCTCGCGGTAGTGATGGGCTGATATGTCGTTGCCCGCGAAAGCAACCTTGTGAACGCCTTGACCACAAAGAGCCTCTATTACTGCTCTTGCGCCCAGGTAAGATCCGCCGATGCCGATAACAACAAGGACATCAGACTCATCTCTCAGCCTCTGCGCGACCTCAGTAATCTTCTTGACTTCAGCTTCCGAAGTCATGTCGTTCGGGTTCATCCAGCCCAGAAAACCACCACCTTGACCGGTTTTTGCATGAAGCTGTGCATGGCAGGTGTCAACTGCATCTTGCCAGGAATACACTTCCTCAGGAGTGACATCAGGCGAAAGATAACTTGCATCAAACGAGATAGGAACGGACATTGTATACCTCCATAGACAACCCAACAATGGAGTGTTGTGATACCTTAGTAAGCGGTGTGCGGCCTGGGCTTCGCGATCAATGTCAGGAACTCGCTTCGGGTGGCGTGGGTATTGTGGAAGCTCCCAAGAACAGAGGATGTAGTCATCATCGAGTTCTGCTTCTCGACCCCACGCATCATCATGCATAAATGCTGCGCCTCGATGATGACACCGACTCCCTCCGCTGCGCACGAATCCATAATCGAATGAGCTATCTGCTCAGTAAGCCTCTCCTGTATCTGCAGGCGTCTCGCGTACATATCGACCATTCTTGCTAGCTTACTGATACCAAATACATTCCCTTTCGGGATGTACCCGATATGGCATCTACCGAAAAACGGGAGCATATGGTGTTCGCAGAGGCTGTAAAGCTCAATATCGCGAGCTATCACCATATTGTTGGTTTCCTGAGTGAAGATTGCATTGTTTATCAGCTTATTGATATCGGCACGGTAGCCTGAGGTCAGGTAATCCAGCGCCATTGCGATACGGTGTGGCGTCCTGATCAAGCCTTCTCGCTCTGGGTCTTCGCCAATCTGAATCAACAGCTCCCGCACAAGCTGCTCAACTCTTTCATAGTCCATCTCAATTGCCTCATTACATCACTATTCATCCTATGTTACCCGACATTCACAAGCTGCAAATTAATGGGAATATAAAAACGGTCATGCAGCAAGAGATATTGGTCAAAAGCCAACTGACCCAGCAGAGATTCGAGGTACATGCGATGGATAGCAGTGGAGAAAAAAGCATATTAGTAGTGGGCGATGGCGTAAACTAAATGAAGTCCGAGCCTTGGCTAAGGCTGGCTATTCAGTCGATATAGCAAATTCGGTAAGCAAAGCTGTTAGGATGCTTGCGTCCGTACGTTACGATAGGATGATTGTAAGTCCATCACAGTTACCCGCTATAGCGCTTAGTACAATCCATAGGAAAATATAGGTTATTTCAAGCGTAAAACTCCTCATACCGATAATGAGAGAGTGCAAAATAAACCTAGCTTATTAAGGACAATAATATCTGAGCATTGGGATGCTGTAAAGCCGCTTGTAGAGCGGTCATTGCCGGAAGATGTTAAAGAAGCTGTTATAAGCTCGGTTGCAAAACTGATAAAATGCGGCACTCAAGAGAGCGGCTTTGCCCAATTCAGGTGCCCTGAGTGCGGAAATATCAGGATAATCGCTTTTAAATGCAAGAGCAGGCTCTGCCCTGATTGCGGGAGAGCAAGAGCAGCGGAGGCGGCAGCTAACGCTCAGGGTAGGCTCCTCAATGTCAGGCACAGACACCTGACTTTTACGGTGCCAAGCGAGTTGCGTCCCTTGATGCGTGAGAACCGGAGCCTGCTTTCTATTGTAGCTAAGGCAGCCGCTTGCGCGACAATAAAGGCTATAGGAAGTCGCTGCCGCGCTCATGCTCCACTACCTGGGGTTATGGCTACGGTTCATACTTTCGGTCGTGACCTGAGCTTTCATATACACGTGCATGTATTATGCACGCAGGGGGGATTGCGTACCGACAATGTCTGGCAGCCGGTTACGCTGTTTCCGGCAACCCAATACAGGCGCCTGTGGCAATACTATCTATTGAAGTATTTGCGTAAGGCCCTAAAGGCAGACAGGAGAGCGCGGTGGATAATCGGTAGGCTCTATAACAAGTATCCGAATGGCTTCGTAGTGAACGTGATGAGCCAGTATAGCAA